>Ga0306925_10000743_pt1 | contig 24735 bp, 24 predicted proteins | sample flu12Cox44000176_FD_203755 | JGI IMG/M metagenome (GOLD analysis project Ga0306925, IMG submission 203755) | Lab enrichment of tropical soil microbial communities from Luquillo Experimental Forest, Puerto Rico - flux8day.12C.oxic.44.000.176 (v2)... | ecosystem: Environmental > Terrestrial >... | reverse complement strand
CACGAGAACGACCAGGGTCAGCGCGATCCAGACGCGCCGGGGGGATGTGGTGTAGCGCTCCAGCAGGGCGATCACCACCCAGCCGGCTATGCCGGCGGCCACGGTGGCGACGATGGTCAGCGCGAGGGTGATCTCCCGGGTGCCGAACGGCGTATCGGCGACGTAGTCGACGTGGGCCAGCCGCCCCAAGAGCCACGCCAGACCGGTTGCCGTGGCGGCGATCGCGATCGTGACCGCCCGACCGGCACGCCACCGAGCGTTGCGGACCACCGGTTGTGCAGCAATATGCGACATCGCAATTCCTTTCGCCGAGCTGTTCGCTACTACGACGAAACGGGCCCGGCGAAAGTTACAGCTGCGGCGCGACTAGGTCGTCAGCACCGTGGCGGCGGCGGTACCGGGTGCGCCGTAAACCTGCGCAAACCCGACTTGCGGCGAGCCCGGGACCTGTCGGTCTCCCGCCTCGCCCCGCAATTGGCGCACCAGCTCGTGCACCTGGCGCAACCCGGACGCACCGATCGGTTCGCCGTTGGCGATCAGCCCGCCGTCGGTGTTGACCGGCATCGCACCGGTGATCTCGGTGGCCCCGTCGGCCAACAGCTTTTCCTGCTCGCCGTCGGCACAGAATCCGGCCTCGGCCATGTGAATCAGCTCCGCACCCGCATCAGTGTCCTGCAGCTGAATCACATCGACGTCTTCCGGTGCCACGCCGGCCTTTTCAAATGCGGCCTTGGCGGCGTAGACGGTCGGTGACACATCCTCGTCAACCGGCGCGTAGGTGGTATTCACCTCGTAGGCGCCGTAGCGGCGGGTGCGGATCTCGACCGCGCGGACGTAAACGGGTTTGTCGGTGAATCGCCGCGCGATTTCGGCGCGGCACATGACGACCGCGGCGGCACCTTCGTCGGGCGTGCAGAACATGTACTGGGTCAGCGGGTAATTCAGCATCGGCGAGTTGAGGATGTCCTCCTCGGACATCGGCTTGCGCCGAAACGCGTTGGGATTCAAGACCCCATTGCGAAAGTTTTTGGCCGCCACCTTGGCAAGCGTGCCGGTCGAGATGCCGTGATCGTGCAGGTAGCGGTTGGCCTTCATGCCAAAGAACTGGGTGGTTAGGTATTGGCCGTTCTCGGCATACCAACTCGGCATTCCGACCAGCGCCGGGTCTTCGGTGAACGCGCCGCGGGGGTGCTTGTCCATGCCGACGGCGATGCCGATGTCGTAGTCACCCAACCGGATGCCGTCGGCGCAAAGCTTGGTCGCGCTGGCCGCCGTCGCGCAGGCGTTGAACACGTCGGTGAACGGAATTCCGGTGAGGCCCACCATGCCCACGATCGCGTCGGGGTTGGCCACTGTCCAGCTGCCACCGACCGCGAACTGGATGTCCTTCCAGTCGACGCCCGCGTCGGCGAGCGCGAGGCGGATCGCGTCCGCGCCCATCTCCATCGCGGACTTGCCCTCGAACCGACCGAATGGGTGCAGGCCCACGCCGATAACGGCAACGTCGTTCATCAGCGCCGCTCCTCCTCATCGCTTCGCTCTGCATCGTCGCCGGCGCGGTTCACGCGATGGCTCCCGATTCCTTGAGTTCGGCGATGCGGTCCCAATCCATGCCGAGCTCCATCAAGACGATTTCGGTGTGCTCGGAGGCTTGTGGCGCGCGGGTGGTCACCAGCGGCTCGTGATTGAACTGGACAGGTCCGCGCACGACGCGGAACGGCTCTCCGCCGCTGGCGAGTTCGACTTCGGCGATCATGTCGTTGGCAATCGCCTGCTCGTCATCGGCCAGCTCAATAAGGCTCTGGAACGGTGCCCACTGACCTTTCATCGTCTTCAGGTGCTGCCGCCAGTACTCAAAGGGCTTGCCGGCGAAGGCCTTCGCGATCAGTTCTGCGGCCGCATCGGCGTTCTGGATCAACGGCAGTACGTCTGCGAAGCGCGCATCGTCGGCGGCCTCGGGGATGCCGAGATGCTCGAACGTGTCGCGGATCAGGCCCGTCGGACTGATGATGCACAGGTTGATCGTGCCGCCGTCGGAGGTTTGGTAGTTGCCCATGAAGGGATTCACGGACGGATTGGCCGAGCCCGGCATCGCATTGCGCATGACCTCGCCGGCCTCCATGCCCTGCGTCACGCTCGCGCCCGCGGCCCACCAGGCCGTGCTGAGCAACGACACGTCGACCTCGAGGGCCTCGCCGGTCCGCTCGCGATGCAGCAATGCTGCGGAGATGCCACCGGCGATGTTCATGCCGCCGATGGAGTCACCAAAACCGGGAATGCCTTGTGGCAGTGCGCCACCCAAGCCCTCCGGCGTCAACGCGTATCCGATGCCGCTGCGCGTCCAGAATGCCGTGCCGTCGTACCCGCCGACATCGCGCTCGGCTCCCTTGTCGCCATATGCGCTGCCGCGGGCATAGACGATGTTCGGGTTCGCGGCGCGGATGTGCTCCACGTCGAACTTGTTCTTCTGCCGCACCCTGGGCATGTAGTTGGTCAGGAACACATCGGAAGTCTTGGCGAGTTCATAGAGCACTTCCTGGCCACCCGGTGTGGACACGTCGATGCCGACGCTGCGCTTGCCGCGGTTGGGATGCTCCATCAGCGGATGTCGGTCGGGGTTGACCTGGATGCCACCCATGTTCAGGAAGCCGCGTTGGGTGTCGCCGCGTAGCGGGTGCTCGACCTTGATGACGTCGGCGCCCCAGTCGGCGAGGATCGCTCCCGCCGCCGGGACGAACGTGAACTGCGCAAGCTCCAGGACCCGAAAGCCCTGCATTACTCTTACCATTTCGAGACCATTTCCCAGACCCTACTTCGCGTCGAAAGTCACCGGAAGCGCCGTCGGCGACCGGAAGGGCTGACCGTGGATGTGTGGGTCGTCGTCGGTCTTCAGGCTGATGTTGGTCAACCTATTCAGCACGCATTCCAGCGCGACGCGGGTCTCCAGGCGCGCCAGGTGAAGGCCCAAGCAGGTGTGCTCGCCGGCGGCGAAGGAGATGTGCGGCATGTGTTTACGGAAGATGTCGAATTCTTCCGGACGTTCCCAGCGTCGTTCGTCCCGGTTCGCAGAACCAATGCACACGCCGATCACCGAGCGCGCCGGAATGTCGACGCCTTCCAGCTCGGCGTCTTCCGTCGTAAAACGTTGGACCATGGTCAAGGGCGTCTCGAAGCGCAGCCCTTCCTCGATCGCCTGTGGGATCAGCTCGCGGTCGGCTTGCACCGCAGCGAACTGGTCCGGATGAGTGAGCAGCAGATACAGCAGGTTTCCCGAAGACCGGTACGTCGTCTCCAGCCCGGCGGGCAGCAGCAGTCGCAGGAAGGAGTAAATCGCTTCGTCGCTGAGCTTTTCGCCATCAATCTCCGCGGTGACCAAGTCGCCGATGATGTCCTCGGTGGGCTTGGATTTGCGCTGCTCGATCTGCTCGAGGAAGTAATCCTTGAGCGCCGCCGATGCCTCGAAGGCGCGTTCGTAATTGACGTGGTAGCTGATCAACTGCACGGCGCGCTTACGAAAGGCCGGCAGATCTTCGGCGGGCAGTCCCAGCAGTCGGGCGATGATGCGGGTGGGAAATTCGAACGTGAAATTCCGGACCAAATCGGCTTCGCCAGTCTCGATGAACTCATCGATCATGGCGTTGCAGACCGGCCGCACGATCGTCGGCTCCCACTGGGCAAGCGCTCTGGACTTGAATGCCGCGGACACCAGGTTGCGGTGGTCGCGATGCTTCTTTCCCTCCATCGCAAGAATGGTTGGTCCGGTGAATAGGCCAATCGTCTTGTCCAACGGTTTTGAGCTGAACACCCGCCCGTCCCGGAAGACCCTGTTAACCGCGTCGAACGACATCGCGGAGTACTCACGCTTAGGCCGAAACGACTCGGGGGTCTTGGAGTAGTCCATGACTGTGCCGCGGAACACGCCGGTTTCCCGGCGCCTCCGGGCGAAGAACGGGTACGGGTCACGCAGATCAACGGCGTCCTCGCCGGTTGCGGCGGGGGTGTGGACGTTGGTCGTCACCTAGATCTCCAGCATCTTCAGCTTGAACAGGCTGTCCTTGCGTAAGATCGTACTGTAATTCTTACAGTAGGCAATATGGGGTCGCGGTCAACCCGTCAGCCATTCACCGCCTGCTCGCGTGCCCACCGGTAGTCGGCCTTGCCCGAGGGGCTGCGCTCTATGACCGGACGGAACACGATCGCCTTGGGCAGCTTGTAGCGAGCCAGAGATTGCGCGGCGTGCGCGACCAGTTCGTCGGCGCCGGCATGTGCGCCCTCGGCGAGCGCTACAACCGCAACGACCTCCTGTCCCCAACGTTCGCTTGGGCGCCCGGTGACCACCACGTCGCCCACAGCGGGATGCGACGCGATCGCGGTTTCGACCTCTTCGGCGAAGATCTTCTCGCCGCCGGAATTGATGGTCACCGAATCGCGGCCCAGCAATTCGATAGCGCCGTCGGCGCGGTGGCGCGCGCGGTCGCCGGGAATCGCGTACCGCACGCCATCGATCACGGGGAATGTCTTGGCTGTCTTGGCCGCGTCGCCCTTGTAGCCCAAGGGAATGTAGCCTCGTTGCGCCAGCCAGCCGATGCCGTCGTGACCGGGCTCCATGATGGCGGTAAGGTCTTCGGTCGCCACGACGGTGTCGGGTCCGGCGTTGAAAGTGCCGGTCGACACCGCCCCCGACATTGACATGTGGTGCATCTGCCCACCGGTCTCCGACGATCCGACGCCATCGACGACGACAACGTTTGGCAGCACTTCGATCAGGCGCTGCTTGACGTACGGGGTGAGGAGGGCGCCGCCATTGGCAACCACTGCCAACGACGACACATCGGCTGTCCCGTTTTTCAGGCCCCTCTCGATGGCGGTAACTAGGGGTCGCGCGATCGCATCACCGACCACCGCCACCGCCATCACGCGCTCCCGCTCGATGGTGCGGACCACGTCTTCGGCGTCCAAATGATCGACGACCGAAGGGAAGACGACGGTTTGTCCGGTGGTGAGTGCCATCATCATCGACCACTGCGCCGCACCGTGGATCAGCGGCGGCAAAATCAGCAACTTGGTGCCGGGGCCCGCGGTCGCTCCGGCAACGATCTCGTCGACGGATCCGAAGGGCTCGCCGGTCAAGAAATTGCGCCCGCCAAAGGACGTCATGAAGATGTCGTGCTGCCGCCACAGCACCCCCTTCGGCATTCCCGTCGTGCCACCGGTGTACAGGACGTACAGGTCGTCGGGCGAGTGTCGCACGGGCGGCGGTTCCGGCGAACTGGATGCCAGGGCGGTCTCGTAATCCACTGCGCCGTAGAGCAAGTCGTTGCCCGAGTCATCGGCGATCTGAATCAGGACCCGCAGCCGCGGAAGATCCGGGAGGACTTCGGCCACGCGTGGCGCGAACGCGGCATGGTAGATCAGGGCGGTCGCCCCCGCATCCGCCAGCAGATATTGCAGCTCACTCTTGACATACCGGAAGTTGACGTTAAACGGGGCAACTCGAGCCTGGAACGTGCCGAGCAACGCCTCGACGAATTCGTTTCCGTTGTAGGCGTAGATGCCTAGCAAGTCCTGACCCACCTCGTGGCCGGCGAGCGCGGAGCGCTCGGTGTGGCACCCCAGTCCCCGCGAGTGCAGGTATCCGGCGAGCCGGTTCGACCGCTCGATGAGCTGCGCATAGCTGTAACGCCGTTCCCCCCGGATCACCAGGTCGCGGTCGGGAATCGCGGCGGCCACGGCCTTCGCGACGGCGGGCACCGTGAATTGTGTTGTGGTGTCGGACATCATCCCTCTTACGGCTGGTGGGGTAGCAGGCGGACCATCAGGCCGTTGGCTTCGCTGAGCAGTGTGCCGTCGGCAGCCGTCATGCTAGCGGCAACGAAGAATTTCCTGCCGTCGACGTCGGCGATGCGGCCTTGGGCGGTCAACGGCTCGTCGATCGGGGTGATGCTGCGGTAGTCGACATGCAAGTATGCTGTTCGGGTGGGAGGCACGCCGGCCGTGGAAACGATCATCCCGAACAGCCAGTCATAGAACAGCGGGATCGTGCCGCCGTGCGCCGCGGTCACAGTGCTTTTGGGGATCTTCCCGCAGGCGCTGCTCGACCTGGCCGATCACGCAGCCCAGGTCGTGCACTGAGTCAGCCGCTCGTCGACGCCCGTTGCCAAACCCGGGACAGGTCGGCTGCCGGACCCGTGGTCGTTAGTGGGCCGTTAGGGGTGGAAGTCGAAGAAACCCGACACCTCACTAAGTGTGTTGTAAAAGCCCGAACTCATGCTGCCCGTGTTGAAGTAGCCCGAGTTACCCACGCCCGAGTTACCCACACCCGAGTTGTTTGGCGTGCCTGGCGGGCCGCTAGAGCCCGAGTTGAAGATACCCGTGTTGTCGTTGCCGCTGGAGTTTAAGAAGCCAACGGCGTCGTGCACTTTCATATCCCCATGCTGGCCATTCACCATGTTCAAGAAGCCCACGGAGGAACTCGAGTTCAAGATGCCCACGTTACCGCCCGGTGAGCCGGTTTGAAGGATGCCAATGTTGCCGCCGGGGCCCGTGTTGAAGAAGCCTGCGTCGGATTGGAAGGGCGGAGGGCCATAGTTGAAGAAGCCCGAGCCGAGATCGACGTTGTTCGAAAAGCCCGAGTCACCGTGGCCAATGTTGTAGAAGCCCGAATTAGCGCCGGGGCCCGTGAGATTGGAGCTGTCATTGAAGCCGGTGTTGTAGAAGCCGGACATGCCCATGCCCGCAGGCCCGACACCCGTGTTCCCGTAGCCCGAGTTCCCGTTCGTGGGTGGAAGGCCATAGTTGAAGAAGCCCGTGTTCAGATTGACGGTGTTGAAGAGGCCCGTGTTGGTGTCCCCCGAGTTGAAGAGACCGGTGTTGATGCTGCCCGAGTTGAAGAGACCGGTGTCGATGTTGCCCGAGTTGAAGAAGCCCGTGCTGCCGTGGGACACGGCGAAGGGTGGGATTATGACGAGCGGGCCGCCGGAGTCGAAGGCGCCCGTGTTGAAGATGCCCGAGTTGAAGACACCAAAGTCCGCCTCGCCTGCGTTGAAGAAGCCGAAGTTGAATAAGCCCCCGTTCCAGGCGCCTACGTCAACGCTGCCCGCGTTGGAGAGGCCCACATCGAAGGTGCCCGCGTTACCGATGCCCATGTTTTGGGAGCCCGCGTTCCCTATGCCCATGTTATGGTCGCCCGGGTTGAAAGAGCCGGTGTTGGTGCTGCCGGCGTTCCACAGGCCGGTGTTGATGCTGCCGGTGTTCCCGATGCCGGTGTTGGTGCTGCCCGAGTTGAACAAGCCGAAGTTGTGGTCGCCCGAGTTGAAGAAACCGACGTTGTCGGTGCCCGAGTTCCCGAAGCCCATGTTCCCGGTGCCCGAGTTCATCCCGCCAAAGCCCGTCATGTTGTTGCCGGTGAGCCCAATGCCGATGTTGTTGTTGCCGGTGTTGCCGAAGCCGATGTTGTTGTTGCCGGTGTTCCCGAAGCCGATGTTCCCAAGGCTAAGATTCGAGTTCAGCCCGCCAATGCCCTCCTGGCCGTTGCCGAGAAGCCCGATGCCGGCGTCGTTGTTGCCCAGGTTCCCGAGGCCAATATCGTTGCCGACGTTCGGAAAGCGCCCCACCGCCGTGCCGAGGTTCGCGAAGCCGAAATTGTTGCTGCCGAGATTCCAGCCGCCCACGTTTTGGTCGCCGATGTTGCCGCCGCCGATGTTGAAGCTGCCGACGTTGCCGCTGCCCACATTGCTGTTGGAGAGCATTAGGTTGCGGGTGTCCCCGTTTCCGCTGCCGATGTTGAAGGTGCCGAAGTTGCCGCTGCCCAGGTTGAGACTGCCGATGTTCCCGCTGCCCACGTTGTAGTTGCCGTTAACGAGAATGGTCGATCCCCCTTCGGTGATCAGGCCTCCCCGGTTTGCGCTGCCCAGGTTGAGGTTGCCGTTTAAGTTGCCGCTGCCCAGGTTGAAATCGCCTGTATTCCCGAAGCCCAGGTTTAAGGTGCCGTTGTTTCCAAAGGGGCCCGTTTCAATCTGCTGCACCAAGGCGGTTGGCGTGATCGCCTGGGCGGAGCCCGGGGCCGCACTCGTCAACGCCTGCGCGACGTCGGACTCGCCGTTGGCATACGCGGTCGCACCGGCACCCAAGAGCAGGACGAACTGCTCATGAAATGCCGCCGCCCGGGCGCTGGCCGCCTGAAATGCGTGGCCGTGCGCACCGAACAGCGCTGCGATCTCCGCGGACACTTCATCGAGTGCCGCGGGGAGCACCCCGGTTGTCGAGGCTGCTGCGGCATTGTTGGCGGCGCCTAGGTTCGAAGCAATACCCGCCAAATCCGTTGCCGCCGTGGACACCATCTCCGGCGTCGCGATGAGGAACGACATCTTGCCACCTCCGACCAGCAGATCGGACTGGGCACCGCCCAGTCATTCGAAAATCCTGGGACATGGAGAGCGTACGCCCCATTCCGGCGGAAATAGCGGTTCTGCAAATGATGTTTTCCAAAAATCCAATGCCACCTATTAATCCAATGCCATCTATTGCGTACGTTAAGGACGGTTATTGGTGCGTTACGGACCGGTTTTAACACATTGGCCGACATCGCCGACGATCCGACGGGTACCGCACCCGACAGCCTGACGTTCTGCACGCTGGGGCCTGCCGCGACGATGGTGGTGTCCTGTACGATCGGCAACACCGTCGACATGTTCCACAGTCGCGGTTCGACGGCCGGTGACCACGTCGTTGATGGTCTTGGTGCCGTTGAGCGCGGCGTCGATGTTCGACTGGATGCTGCGATCGCAGATTCAGGTGAAGTTCGTTGCCAAATCCGTTGCGGCGTGGGCGATTGGCTCTGCCGGGCAGTCCCTCGGTGGGCAGTCCCCGCCATCCGCAGCGCCGGGCGATGGGCAGTTACCTCGGTGAGCCACAGCGCCAGATACCATGCGTGACAAAGGATCTGGCGCAGATTAATCCTACGCGCCCACCCCATCAGATCCTGCAGCCGGCGCGGCGCGGCCACCAACCTGCCCAGCTCGGGTGCCGCGTAATCGACCGGTTTGATTTCGGGAAATCCCCCGCGTACCCCTGGTACGGTGTCGGTCATGGCTGCTTCCACACCCGAAGCAAATCGTCGGTCGTGGTGATGGTCGCCAGCAGCGACAGCGTGTTGGCGATGACCGCGGCGCCGTATTCGGTGGGTATGCCGGCAACGGCATCTTGGGGCACGACCACGCGGTAGGCGGCGTTCACCGCATCCATGACGACGTTGGGGATCGCGATGTTCAGCGAAACGCCAACCACGACGATGGTGGACACCCCGAGGTTTCGCAGCACCGCGTCGAGGTCGGTGCCCCCCATCGGCCCGACGCCGTGCCAGCGGCTCAGCACAAGATCGGTTGGCTCGGGGCCTAATTCCGGCAGCACCGCCGCTCCCGGAGTACCCGGGAGGATGTTCACCTCACCGCGCCCGATGGCGAAGATCTTGGCGTTGTGGTTGGCGCCGAGCCCGTCGGGTCGTCGCTGCACCAGGCAGTGCACGACACGCACCCCCGCCGCCCGCGCCGCCGGCAACAGCCGCACGATGTTGGGCAGTGCGACGCGGCGCGCTTCCTCGGCGAGCTGGCCGAGCCCCGCGTCCGGTCCGATCACCGCGCCCTGGCACTCCTGGGTGACGATCGCGGTGTGTTCGGGCTGAATGAGGTCGGCGAGTTGGGGCTTCATGCTGGAACGTCATAGAACTGAGTGGCCCACTTCCGCAGCGCCATATACCCTTTCGCGTCGACCTTGGAGAGTGGCGGACGTTCCACGTACCTCTGATAGCGCCAGATTTCCAAATCGTCGAAAACGGTGGACAGGAACTGTTTTTCAATGAGGTCGCGCAGCTTGCCGTGCGGCACATCGGAGGCGTCACCGGGGATTCGCGGCCACCAGATCGAGTAGAAGAGGTCCGAGCACTCATCGTCGACCGGTGTGCAGGTGAAGATCAGCCGATGATTCTGCGCGCCCTCGAAGACGCTGATCGCTCCGCCGAGGCCGAACAAATGGCTGTGGAACCGCAGCGCGAGATCCTCGGGGTCGTCGCTACTTGCGTCCGGCCAGCCCGCAATGAATTGCCATTCGTGGTCGACGATCTTCCAGTCCAGCACCCTGGGCGTCACCGTCGCGTGGTGGACGTATTCGAAGTGGGCGCTGTCGGGGGCATTCTCCGCCACGATCTGCGGATGCACCGGTTCGCGCTTCGCACGCCGGGAGAATTCCGGATACGCCCGGTAGTAGGCCGCCGGATCCGTCTCGAACTGCGGGAACTTCCGGAAGATGTCCGGCATTTCCCACTGGGGCTCCTTGCCGTCCGGCTGATGCCAGACGAACACGCAGTCGTACTGCTCCCGCACGGGAAACACCCGCAGTCGCAGCGCCCGGTTGGGGCGGTCCGGCTGATACGGGATGTAGCGGTTGCTTCCGTCGGGTCCCCAACGCCAGCCATGGAACGGGCACTCGACACAGTCGCCCACCACCTTGCCGCCGTGGCCGATGTGCGCGCCGAGGTGTTTGCAGTGCGCTTCGAGAACATGCAGCTCACCGGACTCGTCGCGGTAGGCGACCAGGTCCTCGCCGAAGTAGTGCAGTGGCCGGACTTCGCCGACGGGAAATTCGGGCGACCACCCGACCATGAACCACCCGGTGACTTTCCAGGTGAACGGCACTTTCACTGCGAAGCCTCCGTCTGCTCAGATACTAAATCCGTTACAGTATAGATTTCAGCAGTTCGGTTTCAAGCTGACTTGGCTGGTTCGAGGTGAGCGGCATGTCATGGGCGACGCGAGGGCTGGGCTTCACCGGGGAGCTCGCCCGCGAGCTGGGCATGCTGCTGCCGCGCACGTTGGCCGGCCTCAACGAATCGACCGGCTGGGTCCCGGCTTCGCCGCGGGGTATCCGTCAGTTCGGTGAGGTCATGCTGGACGAGCTTGTGCTGAGCGGCTTTTCGCTGCTGGCCGCGGGGCCGAAGGCGATGCGTCCAATGGATGGGTGCGCCGCGGCTGCCGAGGAATTGTCGGCGCTGGGCATCGATGGTGCGCATTCCGAACCAAAACCGTTGCGGGCGACGTCCATACGTCGGCATCGGATCGCCGGACTGGAATACGAACGGATGACGTTCGAACATGACCCGAGGCTGCCGGCGACGCTGGACGCCGCGGGCTTGGGTGGACCGGTGCGCGCGGTTGTGCACCTGTGCCGCCACCGCGACGGCCCGAGGCCGTGGCTGGTATGGGTACACGGCGCCGGTCAGGGCGGCACAGAAGACCTGTTGCTTTCCCGGATCGGCCGAATACATCACGGGCCGGGGTTCAACGTCGCAATGCCGGTGCAGCCCGGGCACGGCTGCCGACGCCGCGAATGGCCGGCCTATCCGGACACGGATCCACTGGGCAACGTCGCGGGAATGATGCGCGCGGTATCGGAGGTCCGCGCCGTTGTGCGATGGACGCAGCCGCAAGCCACGGCCGTTGTGGTGTCGGGGATTTCGATGGGCACGCCGGTGGCCGCGCTGGTTTCCCATCTCGAGAGGCAGGTCGATGCGGTGGCTTTGTACACCCCGATTCTGGGGCTCAACGCGATGATCGCGCGACACCTCGCGCGCTGGGGGCCATCCCGTGACGGATTCCGGGAACTGTTGGGATCCCCGGAGGTCTCGAAGCTGACCTCGGTGATCGATCCGCTGCGGGTCGACCCCGCGCCACCACCGGATCGCCGGCTCATTGTCGGGGCGTGGCACGACCGGATGGCGATGCGCGAGCCTGCGGTTGCTTTGCAGGAGCGCTGGGGTGGCCAGTTGTACTGGTACGACGGCAGCCACGTCGGTCACGTGTTCTCCGGGCGCGTACAAGGTGTCACCGAGCGATTCCTGCGCGAGGTTGTCGAGTGATGGCGGCCATGCGCACGGCGCGTGAAGTGGTTGAGCTCTACAACCTCGTGGTCTGGAACGAGCACAACCTGGCGTTGGCAGAGGAGTTGTTCGCCGACACCGTGGTCCGGCACGAGGTGGGGGAGGCGCATACCCTGACCCGTGAACAGGCGGTCAGCCGGGTCAGGGATGTCTGGGAGATGTTCGATGAGTTGCACTTCGATCTGAATATCGTCGTCGCCGGCGACGACGGCGAGCACGTCGCGATCGTCTACGACTCGTCGATGACCACCATGAACGGGACGAAAACCAACGTCGCGAGCATCGAGGTGTTCCGCGTCGTCGCCGGCAGGATCACCGAGGTCTGGAATTGCGGCTACAAGCAAGGAGTTTGGAGTTGAGTAGCACGGATCGCACGCTTGACGAATTGGGTTATTACCTGTTGGCCGGGGCCGGCGGTGACGGGCCGGCGACCTTGATGGACGAGGCTCGCCGGGGTGAGGAGTTGGGCTTCGGCACGGCCTTCATCTCCGAGCGCTGGAACGTCAAGGAAGCGTCGTCTCTGGTAGGTGCGGCCTGCGCGGTAACCAGCCGCATGCAGATCGCCACCGCCGCAACCAATCACAACACTCGGCATCCGCTGATAACCGGATCGTGGGCGACCACCATGCACCGGCTCTCCGGTGGGCGGTTCACGTTGGGGGTCGGCCGCGGGATCGCCGCGATTTACGGGGCGTTCGGCATACCGGCGGTCACGACCGCGCAGATGGAGGATTGGGCCAACGTGATGCGCCGCCTGTGGCGCGGCGAGGTGATCTTCAACCACGACGGCCCGATGGGGAAATATCCCATCCTGGTTCTCGACCCGGATTTCAACGAAGACATTCACTTGGCGCTGGTGGCGTTCGGGCCCAACACGCTTGCGCTCGGTGGCCGGGTGTTCGACGACGTCATCCTGCACACCTACTTCACCCCGGAGACGTTGCAGCGCAGCGTCAACACCGTCAAGTCCGCCGCGGAAAAGGCGGGCCGCGACCCCGACGGCGTGCGGGTGTGGTCGTGCTTCGCCACCGTCGGCGACCACCTCCCCGAACAATTACGGCTGAAGAAGACCGTCGCGCGTCTGGCCACCTATCTGCAGGGGTACGGCGATCTGCTGGTGCGGACCAACAACTGGGATCCCGCTGTGCTGCAACGGTTCCGGGAAGATCCGGTGGTGACGTCGATCGCCGGCGGAATCGACCACAAGGCGACGCCCGAGCAGATCGAGCACATCGCGACGCTCATTCCCGACGAATGGCTGGAACCATCGGCCACCGGGTCGGCCCAGCAGTGCGCCGATCGCGTTCGCAAGGAATTCGACCACGGGGCCGACGCGGTGATCATGCACGGCGCTACACCCGACGAGCTCGAGCCCGTCGTCTCGGCTTACCGAGCCGGCGGCTAGCGTTCGCGGGAAGGCGTCACGGCATGATGACGGTCCGGGTTACCGGTTCCGCTGCGGCCTGCCGGCTGGACAGGCCTCGGAGCAACGAGGCGAGCAACGCGTCGCGCGTTTCGCGGGGATCGATGAGCTCGTCGAATCCCATGTGCTCGGCCGACCGATAGGACGCCTGCAGTTCGGCGTTGCGCAGCTTGGTGGACAGGTCTTCGCCGGCGTGCGAGGCGCGACTGAGCGCCGCGGCACTCATCGCGCCCATCGTCGCGCCCGGATAGGCGAAGGTCGCGCCCTGATTGTCGAAACTCAGCAGCGACATGACCATGGAACCGAAGCCGTACGCCTTGCGCAGGGTGAGATGCAGCTTCAACGTGGTCGCCGCGGTCTGGGCGGCGAACATCCGCGCGCCCGCACGCAGCACGCCGCTGCGCTCCGAACGGCTGCCGGGCAGCATGCCGGGGTTGTCGGCGAGGAAGACGATCGGGAGGTGGAACGAGTCAGCCACCATGATGAAGTGCGCCGCCTTGTCCGCGGCGTCGGCGTCGATGGAACCGGCGAGTACCTGGGGCTGGTTGGCCACCACCGCGACCGGATGGCCGCCGAGACGGGCCAGCGCGCAGATGATCGCCTTGCCGAACAGCGGTTGCACCTCGAACCAGTCGGGACTGTCGAAGACCACGTCGAGCACAGCGCGCATGTCGTAGGCGCGGCGGTTGTCGCGGGAGACGATGTCGAGCAGCTCCGGCGTCGGTCGTCGCTCGGTGGCCTGGTCGGCGGGCAGCGACGGCGGGTAGGACCATGCGCTCGGCGGGAAGTACGACAGGTAGCGACGGATGTCGTCCAGCACGGCTTCGTCGTCCTCGGCGACGTTGTGGATCACCCCGCTGGGCAGCGCGACGTCCGGCCCGCCGAGGTCCTCCTTGGAGATGTCTTCGCCCGTCGACTCTTTGACGACCGGGGGCCCGGCCGTGAAGATCGCGCCCTGCCGGCTCATGATCCTGAAGTCACAGACCGGAGCCACCAACGCCCCGTGCCCCGCCGAGGGGCCGAGCACGGCGGCGACGGTCGGGACCCGACCCGAGCATCGCGCCTGGGCGAGCAGATCGGTCGGGCTGCGCCCGTAGTGCCCACCGGTGGGACGAAAGCCGGCGCCTTCCAGCAGCATCACCAGCGGAATCTTGTCCCGTAGCGCCAATTCGGCGATGCGGTATCGCTTGGAGTTGCCCCCGGGCCCGATGCTGCCGGCCATGGTGGTGAAGTCCTCGGCGCCCAGCATCACCGGCGAGCCGTTGATCGACCCGGAGCCGACGACGAGCCCGTCGGCCGCGATCTCACCGCCGACGAGCGTGCCGAGCTCGCGGAACGTGCCCGGGTCGAGCAGCCGCTCGATGCGCGCGCGGGCATCGAGCTTGCCCTTGTCGCGGTGCTTGTCGAGCCGCTCGGGCCCACCCATTCCCAACGCGTGCTGACGGCGACGCTCGAGATCGTCGAGCGTCTCCCCCCAATCCTGGGCTTTCGTCATTCCTAAGTCCTACCTCATGCAAGATGCGTCGCGCGCCTGGTCCGATGGTGGCGACCCGCCGCCCCCGGCTGCGCCGCGCTTGCGATCGCCACTAGAAGAGTAGGGTCACATACTGGATTGCTTACTGTAAAGTTACCCGCATGGGTCGTGCCCCCCGCCTCAAGCTCGACGGGGGCATCCCCAATCAACTCGCCCGGGCGCCCGACGCGGCCCGCCAACTGGAACAATTCGGGTATGCCGGGGGCTGGACCGCCGAAACCAGCCACGACCCTTTTCTGCCGCTGCTGCTGGCCGCCGAACACACCTCGCGACTCGAGCTGGGCACCAACATCGCGGTGGCGTTCGCGCGCAATCCGATGATCGTCGCCAACATCGGCTGGGACCTGCAGGCGTATTCGCAGGGCCGGTTCATCCTCGGCCTGGGCACCCAGATTCGGCCCCACATCGAAAAGCGATTCAGCATGCCGTGGAGCGATCCGGCGCGCCGGATGCGCGAATTCGTCATGGCGCTGCACGCGATCTGGTCGGCGTGGAACGACGGCACCAAGCTTCGCTTCGAGGGCGAGTTCTACACGCACAAGATCATGACCCCGATGTTTACGCCCGAGCCGCAGCCGTATGCGGCGCCGAAGGTTTTCCTCGCCGCCGTCGGCGAGGCGATGACCGAGATGTGCGGCGAGGTCGCCGACGGCCACCTCGGTCACTCGATGGTCTCGAAGCGCTACCTCGACGAGGTGACCTTGCCGGCTCTGATGCGCGGCGTGCGGCGCTCCGGCCGCGATCGCAACGACTTCCAGGTGTCGTGCGGGGTGATGGTCGCGACCGGTGAGAACGACGCCGAGCTGACGGCCGCGATGACCGCCACACGCAAGCAGATCGCCTTCTACGGATCAACGCCGGCTTACCAGAAAGTGCTTGAGCTGCACGGCTGGGGCGACCTGCATCCCGAACTGAACCGCCTCTCCAAGCTAGGCGAGTGGGACGTCATGGCCTCGCTCATCGACGACGACATGCTGGGCACTTTCGCGGTCGTCGGCCCGCTCGACGAAGTCGGCGCCGTCCTACGAAGTCGTTGCGAGGGCGTGGTCGACCGCGCGCTGCCGATCTTTTACGGCGCCTCACGGTCCTGTATTACCGCTGCACTGAAGGAGTTTCGCGAGTGAGCGCAACGACCATGGACGAGGCCGCCAAGCTGTTGGCAGATCCGCTGGCGTACACCGACGAGCAGCGGCTGCACGCGGCGCTGGCTCATCTGCGCGCCAACGCGCCCGTGTCGTGGGTTGAGGTGCCGAACTACCGGCCGTTCTGGGCGGTCACCAAGCACGCCGACATCATGGACATCGAGCGCGACAGCGCGCTGTTCACCAACTGGCCGCGCCCGGTCCTGACGACCAAAGAGGGCGACGAGCAGCAAGCGGCCGTGGGCGTCCGCACCCTGATACACCTGGACGACCCGCAGCACCGGGTGGTCCGTGCGATCGGCTCCGACTGGTTTCGCCCAAAGGCGATGCGGGCTTTGAAGGTTCGCGTTGACCAACTGGCCAAGACCTATGTCGACAAGATGATGGCGGTGGGCCCCGAATGTGACTTCGTTCAGCAGGTCGCCGTCAACTACCCGCTCTATGTGATTATGTCGCTGCTGGGGCTCCCCGAGGCCGACTTCCCGCGCATGCTCAAGCTGACCCAGGAGCTGTTCGGCAGCGACGACTCGGAGTTCAAACGCGGCACCACGGTCGAAGAACAGCTGCCCGTCTTGCTCGATATGTTCCAGTACTTCAACGGGGTGACCGCCTCCCGTCGGGAGCATCCGACGGAGGATCTCGCGTCCGCGATCGCCAACGCGCGCGTCGACGGCGAACCGCTGTCCGACATCGACACCGTGTCGTATTACCTGATCGTCGCCACCGCCGGTCATGACACCACCAGTGCGACCATCTCCGGTGGCCTGGAGGCACTCATCGAGAACCCGGACCAGCTTGAGCGTCTGCGTGACAACCTCGACCTGATGCCGCTGGCCACCGAGGAGATGATCCGCTGGGTCACACCGGTCAAAGAGTTCATGCGCACCGCCGCGAAGGACACAACGGTGCGCGGAATACCCATCACCGCGGGCGAATCCGTTCTGCTGTCCTATGTGTCGGCCAACCGCGACGAGGATGTCTTCGACGATCCGTTCCGCTTCGACGTCGGGCGCGACCCCAACAAACATGTCGCTTTCGGCTATGGCGTGCACTTCTGCATGGGTGCTGCCCTAGCCCGCATGGAGGTCAACAGCTTCTTCTCCGAATTGCTTCCCAGGCTCAAATCGATTGAGCTGACCGGTCAGCCGGAACTCACCGCCACCATCTTCGTCGGCGGCCTCAAACACCTCCCGGTTCGCTATTCTCTGACCTGAGCGTCGGCTCGCTACACTCCCCGTGGAGGACTAGGCAATGACGCATAAGACGATTGTCATCACGGGTGCCAGTGACGGCATTGGGGCCGCGGCGGCGCGTCGGTTACGCCGCAGCGGCGAAAATGTAGTCGTAGTAGGGCGATCGGAAAGCAAGACCACGGCGGTTGCCGCAGAGTTGGGCGCCGACTATTTCGTTGCCGACTTCGCCGACCTGTCTCAGGTGCGAGCCCTCGCAGACAAGCTTCGTTCCGAGTACCCGCGCATCGACGTATTGGCCAACAACGCCGGCGGCATGTTCACCAAGATCCACGAGACCGCCGACGGTCACGAGATCACCTTTCAGGTCAACTACCTGGCGCCGTTTTTGCTTACCACACAATTGATGGATGTCCTCGTCGATTCCCGCGCCACCGTCGTCAACACGACAAGCAACTCGCAGAAACTGCTTGCCAGGGTGAGGGTCGCCGACCTTCAGAACACAGCGCAGCGTCGGCCCAGCACTGCATATGCTTTGACAAAACTGGCAATCATCTTGTTCACCAAGGAATTACATCGCCGATACCATGCCGTCGGGCTCTCGGCTGCGACGTTTCACCCGGGCTATGTCGACTCGAATTTCGGCGAGGCATCGGGCTCACGGTTTCTCGCATTCATGAAGCACCACGTGCCGGTAATATCCGGGTTCACGTTGACCTCGGAGCAGGGAGCCGACCAACTGGTCTGGTTGGCGTCGAGCACACCCGGTGCGGACTGGACGCCTGGCGAGTACTACTCGAAGGGCAAAGTCGCGAAAGCTAATCGCGCGGCCTACGATCCCGAGCTTGCACGCGAGTTGTGGGATCAAACTCTGGCCAAGATCGGTTAGATTTCCGATCGGCGGTGGCCGGCGGCCACAAAGCAGCTTTGTGGGCCCACAACATCAAGACCGCTACTGAAGTCGCCTGGAGCCGCGAACCATTAGAGGCGTAAAGGTTCCACCGAGCCAGGGGCGCGAGATGATGACATTCCCCAAACAGCTGCGTCATGCTATCGGTTATCGCGAGTCATGGACGGAGTTCAGTCCGGGCCGCAACTGGAGGTACCGCCTGGTACGCGTGTGGGATTCAAAAAGGCCACGGTTAGCCTGGGTGATCCTCAACGGCTCTGACGCCGACGAACACCACAACGATCCGACGGTCCGTCGCTGCATTAGTTTCGCTCGGGCGTGGGGATACGGCGGCGTGGACATCGCTAACCTCTACGGGCTGGTGTCCAAGAATCCCGGGGCGCTTCGGCGCCACTCCGACCCGGTCGGCGCCGACAACGATCGCCACCTGGCCGCGGTGTGTTCCGAAAACGACCTGACGGTGCTGGCGTGGGGACCTGACGCCTGCGCCGACCGCGTTCACGCGGTGACCCAGATGCTGCGTCGGCTCATCGGGAGCCATGGAGGGTCTTTGGCCGTGTTGGGTTGGACCCAAGGTGAACAGCCGCTGCATCCGCTGCTGGCGCCCAAAGACGCGACCCCTAAGTGCTTGACGCTGAACGGGTTCGACTGCGGCCTGCATGAGGTCGATGACCCGCGTTGGGAACATCTGTTGGGAGGTGCGGCATGACTTCCCTCACGGCAGACCGATCCGTTCGTGCGACACACATCGTGCTGTCTCGTCGCAAGTTCGCGCGGGCGATCAGCACGCAGGGCCACAATGTGCGCCTGGCGATCTGGCTGGCCGGCTGGCGCATCGAGATCTACGAAGAAGTGGCTAATCTATCGTAAACCGTTGCGCGACAGCGTCACTGACGACGACCACCACCACCCGGCGCCGGACGGCGCTCCAGACTTTCCAGATAGGTCGCCACCGCCTGCCCGCGGTTGGCCACGCCGAACTTCTGTGAAATCCTTTTCACGTGCGACTTTACGGTTTCCTCCGACAGGAAGATCGTCGTGGCGATCCCCCGATTGGTCGCGCCTTCCCTCAAAGTTGTTATGGCTTTGCACCGTTCGACCAACTCGGTGAGGTGATCATCGTACTCGTCATCCGGGACTGGCAGATTCAGTCCGGTGCACAGCCCTGAATCCCACTCCGTCAGGACGGTGGGCATCTCCTCGTAGGTGCCTTGGGGAACAACACGGTTCATGATTTCGTCGGGTACACCGGATCAACCAGCGACGCCAACGGTCACCGTTATTCGAGCCGATCACATCGACGTGTACTTTGACCCGACACAGCGTGTCAGTGACCACGACCGGGAAGCTGCGACACTGGCGCGGCTGGTGACGCAGCGGCGCTAAATTCCTGCGTCGTCGGCGATTTCGCGAGCCTTGCGCACCCGCGCGTCGATCCAACTGGTATCGGGAGTCCCTGCCGAAGCCTTGTTTTGCGGCTCGTCCATTGCGCGGCGCATGACGCCTTCGCCGATGATCGCCAGCTTCCACAGCCCGAGCACCTGCCAGTACTGCAAAGCGGCCGAATCACGACCGGTCGCTTCCAGGTACAGCCGAGTCATCTCGGCGCGATCGGGAAAACCCTCCAGCGTCGACGGCGCGAAGTCGCCGGCCAATGCTTCACCTGGCTCAGGCCAATAAGTGAGCAGCGAACCCATGTCCGCGACCGGGTCGCCCAGCGTGGACAGTTCCCAGTCCAGCGTCGCCACGATCTCGCCGGTCTCCCGCGAGGTGATCAGGTTGCGCAGGTGAAAATCCCCATGCACCAGGCTGATTTCGCGTTGCTCGGGCACGGCGGCGATGAGCCGACGGGTGAGATCGTCCAGTTCGGGCAGCTCGCGGGTCTTGGACAGTTCCCATTGCCCCACCCACCGTTTGAGCTGGCGCTGCGCGTACGGCGTGTGGCTGGCCAGGTCCGCGAGCCCCACCCCGTCCAGGTCGACGGCGTGGATCTTCGCCAGGGTGCGCGGTAGGTCGAGGGCGATCTGGCGACGCCGCTGTGGTGTCAGTGCCTCGGCGACACCCATGGTGTCGACGACCAAGCCGTCGACGAACTCCATCAATATCAACGGCACGTCGGAAAACTCCGAATCCGCGGTGGTGGCCAGGATTCGAGGTACGGGTACGTCGGTGTCCGCCAGCGCTGCGACGATTCGGGCCTCGCGCATCACATCGTGGGCCGAGGCCAGCAGATGACCCAACGGCGGGCGGCGCAGGATCCAGGCGCGGCCGGCCGCGTCGGTGGCGCGGTAGGTCAGGTTCGACTGCCCGAGGCCAACCCGCTGAAAGTGCAATGGTGCCTCGAACTCAATGCCGAGCGTCGCCAGCCACCGCGATACCGCATCGGTGTCGACGCCGATAACCTGTTGTTTCTCGGTCATGCGACGTTGACTCCTTTCCGGAAGGGGCCGGCGTCGCCGAGGCGCTGCCCGCCGTCGATTACGAAGGTCTCCCCGGTCACCCAGCTCGCCGCATCCGAGACGAGGAACGCGATGACCGAGCCGATGTCGTCGGGCTCACCGATGCGCCCCAAAGCGGTGGCTGAATTCAACTGGCCCTCTTGCTCTTTCCGCAGCTTCGTGTTCGAGGAGCGTGGCGACGTCGACATCAAGGGTAAGGGTGTGATGCACACCTGGTACCTCGTCGGCCGCCGCGATCAGTGAATGATTACACCGCGAATGTTCTTGCCGTCCCGCAAATCCTGGTAGCCCTGGTTGACGTCTTCGAGGCTGTACTTCGCCGTCACGAGTTCGTCGAGCTTGAGTTGGCCAGCGTCGTAAAGCCGCAGCAGTCGGACGATGTCGTACTGCGGGTTCGCGGAGCCGAACAGGGTGCCCCGGATCGTCTTCTCGGTGAGGGTGAGCATGGCACCGGAGACGTGGATGGTGGCTTTCGCGGGGTCCGCGAGGCCCGCGACGACGACGGTGCCGCCCTTCCCGACGATGTCGAAGGCTGCCGAGATCACCGCTTCGTCCACGATTCCGACGGTGACGATCGCCTGGTCCGCGCCCTGGCCCCAGGACAATTCGTTCACCTTCGCCGCGGCCTCGGCCGCGCTGTCAAAGGCGTGTGTCGCACCGAATTTCAGCGCGGTGTCGCGCTTGAACGCCACCGGGTCGACGACGACCACGTACTTCGCACCGGCGTGCGACGCCCCCTGCACGGCGTTGATGCCGACACCGCCGATGCCGTACACGACGGTGATGTCCCCCGGACGCACCGCTCCGGCGTAGGTCGCGCTTCCCCACCCCGTCGGAACCCCACAGCCGACCAGAACCGCGGTCTCCAGCGGCAGCCAGTCATCGACCTTGACGACCGAGTGCTGTGAGATCGTTGCCTTCTTGGCGAAGGTGCCCAGTATGCACATTGCACCGAAATCTGTTCCACCGCTGTGGAATCGGAACGAGCCGTCCGGCATGCAGCCCTCGAGGATGGTGGCGCCCATGTCGCACAGGCTCTGCCTGCCGGTCGAGCAGTACCGGCAATGGCCGCAACTGGGGATGAAGCAGCACACCACGTGGTCTCCCGGCTTGACCTTCGTCACGCCGGGACCGATGTCCTCGATGATGCCGGCACCTTCGTGCCCGCCGACTATCGGGAAGCGAGGCGGGAGGTCGCCGTCGGTGAGATGCAGGTCGGAGTGGCACAAGCCCGCCGCGGTGTAGTTGATGAGGACTTCGCCTTCACCGGGACCGTCGAGGTCGAGTTCCATGATCTCGAACGGCTTGCCCACCCCCATAAGTACCGCCGCTGTTGTCTTCACCGGAATCTCCTGTCTCGAAAAAGGGCGCACGCGCAAGCGGCGCTATTTGCTCTTCACGCGCTTCGGGGCCGGCGGCGCGTACGTCTGCAGGTAGGCGGTGACGAACCGCCGGGCTTCGTCGATCGTGGTGTCGTCACCCTTTGGGGAGCGCTGGAACGCGACGTCGAAGAGTCGATCGCCCGCCTCGAAGACGAGCTGCACGGCGAATAGCGGGGTATTGGCCCTGATGAGTTTTCGGTCGATGAGAAAGCGCCAGAGCTCCTCGGCCCATGACTGGTCGAATTCGCGCGCCAGTTCGGTCAGTGTCGAATTGCGACCTGCGAACCACAACTGAACGAAGCCGGGGTTCTCACGGAAGTAGGTGAGTAGCGGGTCGATCATCGCGTCGACGGCGTCAGCCAGGGTGCGCACCTTGGGATCGTTCAGCGCCGCGGCGAAGCGCTCGTCGAGCGCGCGCACGTGGCGGCGCACCAACTCGGCGTCGACCTGACTGCGGTCGGCGAAGTAGTGATAGAGGGAGGCCGTCGGAATGCGGGCCTGCTCGCCAATCGCCTTCAGGCTGGCGGCGGCGTAACCCTGCTCGGCGAGCAGCGACTCGGCGGCGTCGAGGATGGCCTGCACCCGCTCAACCCCGCGGCGCTGCACAACGGAGGGGTGCGAGGCGCCCCGCCGTGCGGGTTGGTTTTCGAACACGATTCGAGATCGTATCAGCCGTTGTCAGCGAGCGGAAGCGAATCTAACCGCGAATTCGATTTGAGATCGAGTATTGGCGAACGGAGAACGTCGTGGTGGACAGTTGTGACGTCGCGGTGATCGGCGCTGGGTTCGCCGGGGCCATCGCCGCAAGGGATCTCGGCATCGCGGGCCGCTCGGTGATCCTCCTCGAAGCTGAGGCAGAACGGCCTATGCAGGACCAAATGCCTTGGGGGAGTGGGGATGACCCGTCTTGCGCTCACTGCTCGCTGATGCGCGGGCATGGCGGTTAAGCTGGCACGACGGGTCACCGGCGAACACCCACGATCGACCCTACTGAGGATGGTGGTGATATGGATCTTGGACTTGCCGAACGCACCGCGCTCGTCTGCGCCTCAACGTCAGGGCTGGGCCTGGCGACCGCCCGGGCACTGTGTGAGGACGGCGCCAGAGTCGTTATAACCGGGCGCTCGAGCGAACGCGCCGAGGAAGTGGCAGTAGCGCTTTCGAACGCGATCGGCATCGGTGGCGATCTCGTGGCCGCCGATGGTGCAGCGCGACTGTTCGACGAATCGACCAAACGTGTGGGCAAGATCGACATTTTGGTGCTCAATGGGCCCGGCCCGGCGCCCGCAACTGCCGCAGAGGTTGATGAGGCGGGTGTCGATTCCGCAGTGACCGCGTTGGTGAAGCCTCAAGTGCAACTGGTGCGGTCAGTGCTGCCCGCCATGCAGGCGCAGCGCTGGGGCCGTATTTTGAGCATCAGCTCGACAAGCATAGTGGCGCCGATTGCCAACCTCGCGCTGTCCAACCTCGGCCGTGCGGCACTGGCAGGCTATCTGAAGACTCTCGCGAATGCGGTTGCCGCGCAGGGCATTACTGTCAACTCTCTTCTGCCCGGCCGAATCGCAACGCCCCGCGCGCGGCAGATCGCTGAAGCGGCCGCGGCTCAGTCCGGCATTCCCTACGCCAACGTCGAGCAATCCGTAACCGGTGAGATTCCCGCGGGCCGCTATGGAGAGCCCGAGGAGTTCGGCGCCGTCGCCGCCTTCTTGTGTAGCGCGCGGGCGTCCTACGTGACCGGGGTAGCGCTGCGCTGCGACGGCGGGCTGGTGCCGACACTGTGAGCACTGTCCGGCCGATTTTGAAAGCTCACCGAGCCTCCCTGTAGGCGGAGGCTGGCGGGTAAAGAGACCGCAGCGCACGGGGCGCGCGGAATGGCGCCCACTGGCCGAGCGGCTGCGCCAGTCGGTCCGCGACGGCCCAGATCACGGCGGGGTGGTGGCCGAACCCCAAATGGCTACTGACTACGGCGATGTTCTCGGCCCGCGCCGAGGGCGCGTCGAGGCAGGCCTGCCAGGCGACGATGCCGTCATACCGGGAGTAGATGGAGGTCGCCGGCACCGGCAGCGCATCGCCGCCGGACTCCAGCGGCAGCTCCCTTGGCACGACATGTAGGTGGGAGTACCGGTTGAAGGCGCGACCGGCGCGGGACTGACGTTCGTGGGCAAGGTGAATCGGGCTGCCGAGCGTGATGACCTGCCGCACCGCAGTCGGAGTATCGCGGGCCAGGGTGCGAGCGTAGATGCCGCCGAGGCTCCAGCCGATCAGACTCACCGCGGCGCCGTATCGCGACTGCAGGCCGAGCAGGCGGTCCTGCAGTCCGGTGACCGTCGCAGCCGTGGGACCAAGGTTGCGCCCGAGCCGCCAGCCGTGCACCCGGTAGCCCAGGTCGCGCAGGATGCGCCGAAGTGTCCAGGTGGAAACGTCGTCGGCCAGCAGGCCCGGCAAGACCAGAACCGGGTGCTCGTCGCCGGCCGGCAACAGCTGCCTCAGCGGCAACGCGGCAATCAGCCACCCATATTCGGCCGCCGCGCGGGCGGCGTCTGTCACATAGAGCCACGACGGGGGAGCGCCCGCCCCGGGTGTGCCGGCGGGTTCCCGCAGCCGCGACATCGGACTCGACATCAGCGGACCCCGACCGCGTCGGACAGCGCGGCGACTTCGTCTTTCAGCGCGTCGATTATCAGGTCGACGTCGGGAACCAGGTCACGGTCGGCCAGTGCGCCGAAGTTGAGCTTGCCCTTGGATCCCAAGACTGTCAGGTTGAGC
>Ga0306925_10000742_pt1 | contig 24740 bp, 26 predicted proteins | sample flu12Cox44000176_FD_203755 | JGI IMG/M metagenome (GOLD analysis project Ga0306925, IMG submission 203755) | Lab enrichment of tropical soil microbial communities from Luquillo Experimental Forest, Puerto Rico - flux8day.12C.oxic.44.000.176 (v2)... | ecosystem: Environmental > Terrestrial >... | reverse complement strand
GAGCAAACGGTGAGGCTTTTCCCTCAGCTGAGGCAAGAATTTTTTCTCGCTGTCTATCTTCGCGCCAGTGGACGCTATTTGGTCGGTCTTCAGAGCCAGATTCGATCCCAAGAGCTTGAGCTGCCAAAAGTGCGGTGGCTTCCCTCACTCAGGAAACGAAAGAGCGTATGATTCCGGCGCCGTTCAAATCGACCCCTGGGAAAAAGGAGAAAATATGAGGAGATTGTTAGGTTTGCTGTTTGCGCTGACCATCCTGATCTCGGCAGCTTTGGCGCAGGAGCACTACACCGAGGGTCCCGTTTGGCGCGTTCAATTGATCCGCGTAAAGCCTACCAAAATGGACGCCTACCTCACCAGCCTTCGCCAGGCCACCAAACCTATCATCGAAGAACAGAAGAAGCAGGGAACCATCACCGACTATAAAATCTTCCTGAAGCAGACCAAGAACGGTCCCGAAGATTGGGACATCTGTGTGGCCATCCAGTACAAGAACTGGGCCGCACTCGACGGGTTGGCTGCCAAGGGAGAAGCTCTCCGCGACAAGATTCTCGGCGGGAAGGCACAAGGCCAGGAGTTGACCGACAAGCGCGCCGAGATCCGCGAGATCATCAGCTCGGAACTGATCCAGGAGATCTTTCTGAAGTAGGCTTGCCGCAAGAAACCGTCGCAATCACCAAATGCCAAGGGCGCCATCTCGGCGCCCTTCTCCCTACTTTCGAATTCGGCGCCTACTGGGGTGTGGTTTTGTTTTCTACCTTCTGCGCACCTTCCTTGGTTTCCTGAGAGGCCTGGTGGGTGCCTTTCTTCACCTTGTGTCCGGCCTTCTTGGCGGTTTTCTTGGTTGCGTGGCCCGCGTCTTTTGCCGCCTGCTTGGTCTGCTGGCCCGCGTCTTTCATGTCTTGCTTGGCGCTGTCTTGTGCGAACGAGACGACCCCCAGCAACAACGACAAGATCATTGCGAACAATGTGATTGCACGTTTCACGGTGTTCTCCTGAAATTGAAATTGAGTGATGAATTCAGTTTACGATCAAAGCAGAAATGAGAGCATCGGGTCATGCCCGTACCCTGAAACGAACAAACGCAATCTGCAATTGGGTGCTGAGAAGTTGGACCTGAGAACTGGGAACTAAGGTGAAAAGTGGAGGATCTTCAAACGCTCATCGTTTTCAGATCAGGGCTCACGACGAGCTTGGCCTCAGTAGCCTTCTGTACGTCCACTGGCGATAATCCTGGCGCGATCTCAGCCAGCAGCAAGCCTTGCGGCGTGATTTCGATGTACGCCATCTCGGTCACGATCGTGTTCACCACTCCAACTCCGGTGAGCGGCAGAGTGCAACGATGAAGAATCTTTGGCTGACCCTCGCGTGTGGTGTGTTCCATGGCCACGACCACGCGGCGCGCGCCGGCGACCAGGTCCATAGCGCCGCCCATGCCCTTCACCATCTTGCCGGGGATCATCCAGTTGGCAAGGTTGCCCTGCTCATCGACTTCCATCGCGCCGAGGACGCTCAGGTCGATGTGCCCGCCGCGAATCATGCCGAATGAATCCGCACTGGAAAAATACGCCGTGCCGGCGATCTCGCTGACGGTCTCTTTCCCCGCGTTGATCAGGTCCGAGTCCTCCTGGCCCTCGATCGGGAACGGACCGATGCCGAGCATGCCGTTTTCGCTCTGCAAGACGACCTGCATGCCGGACGGAACGCAGTTCGCCACCAGCGTAGGCATGCCGATGCCGAGGTTCACGTAGAACCCGTCGCGCAGTTCGCGGGCAATCCGTCGCACGATGCGGTCGCGTTTCTCGGTGTCCTTGGGAGCCTTGGCGGAGGCGGCAGCCGTTGGGGAGGAAGTCGTCGGTCGTCGATCGTTGGTCGTTGGCATGTTGGCTTCAGTTCTCAGTTGCCAGTTCTCAGGCCGCTAGCGACTCACGACTGAAGACTGGCGATTAAGATGCCTTCCTCACGGTTCGCCGCTCGATGCGCTTTTCAAAAACCTCACCCTGGAAGATGCGGTTCACGAAAACACTCGGTGTATGGACCTTGTCCGGATCGAGTTCGCCCACGTCCACCAGGTGCTCGACTTCGACAATCGTGACTTTCGCCGCCGTCGCCATCATCGGATTGAAGTTCCGCGCTGTCTTGCGATAGATGAGATTTCCCCAGCGATCGCCCTTCCACGCCTTCACAAACGCGAAGTCGGCTTTCAACGCGCGCTCCATCACATAGGTGCGTCCGTCGAACTCGCGGGTCTCCTTTCCCTCGGCCACGAGCGTTCCTACCCCGGTGGGCGTGAAGAACGCAGGGATACCTGCGCCGCCGGCGCGAATCCGTTCTGAGAACGTCCCTTGCGGCACCAGATCGAGCTGGATGTTGCCCTTGAGCACCATCTCTTCCAGGAGCTTGTTTTCTCCGACGTAGGTCCCGATGTGGCGGCGGATTTGCCCGTTGGCCAGCAGCAATCCCATGCCAAAGCCGTCAACGCCGGCATTGTTGCTGATCGTCGTGAGGTTCTTGGCACCTTTGCGGGCCAGCGCCCGGATCAAGTTCTCGGGCATCCCGCACAGTCCGAATCCGCCTACCATGATGGTAGCGCCGTCGAAAACGTCCTGGATGGCTTCTTCCGCGCTCGCAACGACTTTGTTCATACGCACTGTGATTGTAGTGGAAAAGCGCACAACGGCGCAGCAGCGGGCAGCTAGCACTTCGCATTTGGCCAGGCAGCAAAGCGCTGTCGGGGCTGACCGAAAGAGTGCCCAAGTTTGGCGGGGATCCGGAATGAACAGGACACGCAGCTCCTATCGTGTTTGTCAGAGCGTCGCCGACAACTCTGAATTGGCTGAGTGCCAGATGCCGAATGCTACTTGTTCTTGCCTGTGACTCTGTGTCTCCGTGGCGAAATCGCCTTCGGCGGCTTCTCTTTTTTCAACTCGTGCGCCCGCTCGAACTCCGCCGCCAGTTCGCGCGAGTCGAGATTCTCGCGAATGTGTGCCAGCCGCTGCTCAAGCTTATGCAGCGCATGGGCGATGTTGCCCTTGTTCGTGATTGCGATATCGCGCCACATCGAGTACGGGCTGGAGGAAATGCGCGTCATCTCGCGCAGCGCCCGACCCCCGGCTTCAAGCAGGGGCGCGCTGCCGAACTCATCCACCAGAGAGGCCGCGAGCGCGGTGGAAATCATCTGAGGCAGGTGGCTGATCCACGCGCAGAGTTGATCGTGTTCCTGCGCGGGCAAGCTCGCGATCCGCGCCCCCAGCTTCTCGACCCACTCCAGAAATTCACCGCATTGTCCGCTGTACACATCCTGACCGGGCAGGGGAGTGACGAACCAGGCGGCGCCTTGAAACAAATCCGCGTCGGCGGCCTCAACTCCGGCATGCTCTTTTCCCGCCATCGGATGCCCAGCGAGAAACTGCTGCCGCGCTACCTTGCCCAGAGACTTTTGCGCGCGCTCCACAACTTCGCCCTTGGTGCTGCCTACATCGGTCAGCAAGGTCTTGGCGGGAAGCACGGGCCCGAGCCGTTCGATCAGATCGATGATGGCGATGACCGGCGCCGCCAGCACCACCGCCGAACTTCCCCGAATCGCTTCCGCGGGATCGGTTACCCCATGGTCGATCGCGCCGATTTCCTGTGCTCGCTCCAGCACCCCAGGCCGATCGCAGCCGACAATTCGACCCACTAGCTTGCGTTTCTTGAGCGCCAGCCCTAGCGAGCCGCCGATGAGGCCATTTCCGATGATCGTGATCTGGCGAGAGGTCACGGGGATTGAGTAATTAGGAAATTGAGAACTTGGTAATTGAAAAACCAATCTGCGAGCTACAGCCACCAGCCGCTAGCAATCAGCTTCAGATCCCGTGACCTGTGACCTACCGAACCGTTCTCCCCACCGCCGGCGCGATCACGCGCAGCTCATTCATCAGCGTGACGAACTGCTCCGGGAACAGCGACTGCGCGCCATCGGAAAACGCCTTGTCGGGGTTGCAGTGCACCTCAATGAGTAACGCATCGGTCCCGGCGGCCAGCGAAGCCCGAGCCATCGGCGGGACCTTGTCACGCCGGCCGGTTCCGTGCGAAGGGTCCGCCGTCATCGGCAAGTGCGAGAGCTTATGAACAATGGGGATCGCTGAGATGTCCATGGTATTGCGCGTATAGGTCTCGAACGTGCGAATTCCCCGCTCGCACAGGATCACATCGTAATTCCCGCCCGCCATGATGTATTCCGCCGAGAGTAGCAACTCCTCGATCGTCGCCGCGATGCCCCGCTTCAGCAGCACCGGCTTGCGCACTTTGCCCAGTTCGCGCAGCAGGTTGAAGTTCTGCATGTTCCGCGCGCCCACCTGGAGAATGTCGACGTGAGGGACGAGGAGGGGGATCTGCGAAATCTCCATGACCTCGCTGATCACCAGGAGGCCATGCTGGTCGGCCGCCTCACGCAGGAGCTTCAGGCCATCTTCGCCCATGCCCTGAAACGAATATGGCGACGATCGCGGCTTGAAAGCCCCGCCGCGCAGCACTCGCGCTCCTGCATCTGACACCTGTTGGGCAATGAGAAAAATCTGGTCACGCGACTCGACCGAGCACGGCCCGGCCATGACGATGACTTCCTTGCCGCCGACTTCAATCCCGTTTCTAAGCTTGACGATAGTTCCTTCCGGGCGGAAGGACCGCCCGGCCAGCTTGTATGGCGAGGAGATGCGGTGCACCTCCTGCACCCCGGGAAGCACTTCGAACAGCGCAATATCGACTTCTCCGCGGGGCGCACCCACGGCTCCCAACACAGTCTGGCGCGCGCCGGTAGAGCGGTGAACTTCGAAGCCCAGCGTCACCAGGTGATCGATCACCCCCTGGATCTGGTCCTCGGTGGCGGAATCTTGCATGGCAACAATCATAGAAAGGCAGCTCTGAGCTTTTGGCCTTTAGCCGTTAGCTCCTGATCTTGGTCATTCTGTGTTTTCGCATCTCGCAACAAGTATCGGTGCACAGCCGGAAAATTTGGCGTGGGGCAGCCAACTCGAGTGGCCAAAGGTTAACCGCCAAGTGTCAATTGCCGGTCACGGCTTCACTTCTTCTTCCCGGCGGTGTCCTCCACGATCTCGTCCTTCTGTACGTTCCGCATTACGTCCATGATGCGCTCGTAAATCTGAATCAGGTGACGATGCTGCAAAGGGCCGCGGTTCTGCTCCTGTACCTGTGCGAGCACGATGCTCTCCCGGTCCGGCTCGTAAATCGGCATCTCTTTCAACCGCTTCAAACGCCCGATTTCCTGGGCCGCCTGCGCGCGCTCGTTGAGCATCTTGACCAACTTGACATCGATCTCGTCGATTTTCTTACGCCAGTCGGAAATGTCCATAGGATCGGCTGGTAGCTAATCGCTTGTGGCTCGTAGCCTTCGATGGCAGCGCCCGCGTCTCCCCGGCTGTCCCGAGAGCGTCTCGCTCTCGATTCTTTTGCTGTAAGCCAGCGGCTATTAGCTACGAGCCACCCCCAAGCAGCTTGCCCACAAATTCTGCCACACTCTGCGCTTCTTTCCCCGGATTGCGTTCGATCGTCTCTACAATCGCGCTGCCCACCACGGCCGCGTCGGCGTAGCCTCCCACGGCCGCGAACTGTTCCGGCGTGGAGATCCCGAATCCCACCGCGATCGGGAGCTTGGTGAATTTGCGCAGGCGGCGCACCAGGTCTTGCGCATCTTCCGGATGCTGTTTGCGCGCACCTGTGACTCCCGTGCGCGAAACCGCATACACGAAGCCGCTGGAGGCCTGCGCAATCCGCGTCAAGCGGACGTCGGTGCTCGTCGGAGCGGCCAGAAACACAGGCGCCAGGTCGTTCTTCTTCATCTCCGCCAAGTAGGGGCCCGCTTCCTCGACCGGAAGGTCCGTGACCAGGACGCCGTCGACTCCGGCCAGGCGCGCAATCTTGCAGAACTTTTCCAGTCCCATTTGCAGCAGCGGATTCAGGTACGAAAAAATGATCAGGCCCACGGACTGTGATTGTTCCCGGATCTCCGCCGCAAGCTTCAGCACCTGGTCGAGCGAAATGCCGTGTTTCAGCGCGCGCTCGCTGGCCCGCTGGATCACCGGTCCATCTGCCAGCGGATCGCTGAAGGGCACCCCGAGTTCGATGACGTTCGCCCCGGCGCGGATCGCCGCCGTCACGATGTCTCGCGTGGTCTTTAGGTCCGGGTCGCCACTGGTCACGTAGGCCACCAGCGCGGGCTTGTTGTCGAAGTGGAAGGGCATCGGAGATCTTGGGTAATGGGAAAATTTTGTAATTGAGTAATTTGAAAATCTGCGTTCTACCGGACAATCTCAGGAATCCAACTTGAGGTTCTCGCGCAGGATCCCGATGTCCTTGTCTCCCCGTCCGGAAACGTTCACGATCACGATTTCCGACTTCTTCATCTTCGGTGCGCGCTTGATGACCTCTGCGAGGGCATGCGCCGATTCCAGCGCCGGAATAACGCCTTCGGTGCGGGCAAGCAGCGTCGTCGCCTCAAGCGCCTCGCGGTCCGACGCAGGCACATACTCGGCTCGCCCTGTGTCCTTCAGCCACGCATGCTCGGGACCGATCGAAGGATAGTCGAGGCCCGCAGAAACAGAATGCGTGGTCGCGATCTGCCCCGCGCTGTCCTGCAGAACATAGGAATACGTGCCCTGCAGTACCCCGGGCGATCCGCCCAGGAAGCGCGCTGCATGCTCACCGAGAAGCTCGCCACGTCCGCCGGCTTCCACGCCGATGAGTCGCACTTTCTTGTCCTTGATGAAGTCGTAAAAAATCCCGATTGAGTTCGAGCCCCCGCCCACGCAGGCGATGATCGCATTCGGAAGCCTGCCCACTGCCTTCAGAATCTGCGCGCGGGCTTCACGTCCAATCACCCTGTGGAAGTCGCGCACCATGGTGGGATACGGATGCGCGCCAAGCACGCTGCCGAGCAGATAGTGCGTGGTGCGGACGTTCGTCACCCAATCGCGCATGGCCTCGTTAATCGCATCTTTGAGGGTCCGCGACCCCGAGTCGACCCCGCGTACCTCGGCGCCCAGCAGGCGCATGCGGAAAACGTTGAGTTCCTGGCGACGCATGTCCTCGGTGCCCATGTACACAACGCACTCAAACCCAAGCAGCGCGCAAACGGTCGCGGTAGCCACCCCGTGCTGCCCAGCGCCAGTCTCGGCGATCACGCGCTTCTTGCCCATGCGTTCCACGAGCAACCCCTGCCCGAGACAGTTGTTGATCTTGTGAGCGCCCGTGTGCAGCAAGTCTTCGCGCTTGAGATAGACCTTCGCCCCGCCCAGTTTGTCGGTCAGTCGCTTGGCGAAAAACAGCGGTGTAGGACGACCGGCGAAAGTGCGTAGCAACAGTTGGAGGCGCTTCTGAAATTTCGGGTCCCGCTTGGCCTTCTCGTATTCACGCTCGAGTTCTTCGAGCGCCGCCATGAGGGTCTCGGGGACATAGCGCCCACCGTAAACGCCGAAGCGGCCGGGCTGCGGCTTGTGATTGGAAGCAGCTGTTAGCCGTCTTTTTGAAATTTCAGAACTGATCTTCGCCGTCGCCATGATTGGTTACTCGGTCTTACGCTACTTTTTCGGTGGAGCGCACTGCTTGCACGAAGGCTCGAACTTTGTCCGCATCCTTCTTTCCCGGCCTCGCTTCGACCCCCGACGAAACATCGACCCCGAAAGGCTGCAGCAATCGCACAACCTGTACAACGTTGCCGGGATTGAGGCCCCCCGCCACAATGACAGATAGCTTACGGCTGACCTCTTGCAATATGCCGCGTGCTGCGTGCCAGTCAAAAGCAGTGCCGGTTCCGCCCACAATCCCATCAGCCTGCGAGTCGAACAGCAGCGCGAAGATTCTCTCTCGCGCATCCTGGGTAATCAGGACGCCTCCATCTCGCAAGGTGTCGCCCGCGATTGCCAGGATGACCTTGCCGACGCCGATCCGATCCGCGATCGGCGTTGAATTGTTCCATACCCCCAGAATCGAATCCTTCCCTTGAAGCTGGACTGCGCTCAGCCCCGCTCGCCGCGCGATCTGCCCAATCTGATTGAGCGGTTCATCCACAAAAACGCCGACTTTTTCGACCCGAGCAGGAAGGTCCGCCGTGATCGACCGGACAGTTTCCATCTCCACCTTCCGTGGACTCTTGCTGTAAAACACGAACCCCAGCGCATCCGCCCCAGCCTCGACCGCAACGTGCGCATCCTCCGAATTCGTGATCCCGCAAATCTTTATCCACGTCATGAGAACTGTTGTCACGCAATCGCGACAACGGCGCGAAAAGTGCCTACTCCGCCGAAACCGCCGCTCCCAGCAGCCGCCGCAGCGCGCTCCCCGGAAATGCCGCCTTCATCAGCGACTCGCCGATCAGGAACGCCTCGTAGCCAGCCGAGCGCAGTTCTGCGATGTCGCTGGCCGCGTGGATGCCGCTCTCGGCAACCGCCAGAATCCCCGGCGGAAACTTCTTCGCCACCCGAAACGCGGTGTTCAGGTCAACATGGAAGGTCCGCAGATCGCGCGAGTTCACTCCGATCAGATCGCAGCCGGCATCGAGCGCACGTCGCAGTTCGTCCTCGTCGTGGGCTTCGCAGAGCACATCGAGCTGCTGCTCGCGGGCGTGCGCCGCCAGCCGCTGCAATTCCGCTTGCTCGAGCGCGGCCACAATGAGCAGAATCGCGTCCGCGCGGTTGGCTCGCGCTTCGGTGATCTGTACCTCTTCCACAATGAAGTCTTTGCGCAGGCAAGGAAGGGACGTGCCTTCCGACGCAAACTGAAGGTTCTGGAGCGAGCCCTGAAAAAATTCCTCCTCTGTCAGTACCGACAATGCCGCCGCGCCGCCCTCTTCCAGTTCGCGAGCCAGCGCGGCCGGGTCGAAGCTGGCCCGGATCAATCCCTTGGAGGGCGAAGCCTTCTTCAATTCGGCGATGATCGCCACGCCCTTCGCCGCTGCCTCGACCAGCGCTTGGCGAAATCCTCGCGGAGTATGCTCCGAGGCCTGCCGCTCGAGCGCCCGCACGTCCGCTGCCCGACGCTTGTTGACCAGCCGCCGGCGGGTGGCCGCAACGATCTCGGTAAGCCCCACGCTCATAAAGAAGGCCTCAATTATACGGGAGGGCGTCGCCAAGCCATGTCACGGGCGTCGGAGGAGAGGGGGTACGGTGCCCTCCGAGAGGGGGGATTTCAGAGCACTTCGGCGCGCCGCAAGATCTTACGCGCCAGCCCAGTCAGCGGGAGAGAGGATAATCGGGAAACCGGGACCCATTTCCCGTTCAGTCTCGGGGGACGAGCCGCCTCAACGACCTGCACGGTGTAATCGGTAACCGTAATCGAGTGCCGCAAACAGAAAGCCATAGGACCACCGGGTTCTAGCGCGACCTGGGGCAGTTCCCAAAAGCCCGCCATAAGGGAATCGTCTTTACTCCTCTGGACCAAAAGCACCTGGCCAGCTCGCCGTGACAGGGCGAAACGTACCGTTCGCTTGCGCTGTTTTTCCGTCGAGCGGCTTGACCGAAGCTCTCCGCGCGTGGCACAGAAACTTGCCACCGGGCAGAGCAGGCAGCGCGGTTGCCCTGGCAGGCAGACGGTCGCCCCCAGTTCCATCATGGCCTGGTTGAAGTCGCCGGAGCGCGCCGCGTCCAGGAGTTCTCCTGCCTTTCTCCAGGCTGGCTCCCCGGCTAACGGTGCACCTGTCAATCGCGAAACGACGCGCTCTACATTGCCGTCGACGACCACTGCCGGCTCCCCGAACGCAATGCTGGCGATCGCGGCCGATGTGTATCGCCCGATCCCCGGCAGAGTCCGCAAGTCGGTGCTCGTCCTGGGAAAATTTCCTCCGTACTCTTTCACCACGATCCGTGCAGCTCGGTGCAGCATGCGGGCCCGCCGGTAATAGCCAAGCCCGCTCCACGCCGCGAGCACAGAGCTTTCCCGCGCCGCCGCCAGCTTTTGAATTGTCGGGAACCGCCTCAGGAATCGGCGATAGTGCTCGAGCACGGCCGCCACCCGTGTCTGCTGCAGCATGATTTCCGAAAGCCACACGCGGTAGGGATCCCGGTTCGCGCGCCAGGGAAGGTCGCGCGCATTCGCGTCGTACCAAGCCAGCAACTCCGAAGCGAAAGGGCTCGGCTGGGCGGCGCTCTGCACACCAGGGGTTGATTCTGCGCCGATCAAGCCGATGGAGGACGCAACCAGATCAGGCAGTCCGCTCACCTGGGCTCACTTCCCCTCAGGAATCGGTGCGCTGTGGGCGATCACTTCCCAGCCCCGCTTGTGCTCCTGCCACACGGTCATCGAGCGCAGAGGCTGTTGCGGAAGCGGTTGCCCGTGGAACGTACCGCGCAAAACGATGCTGTAGGTGATCACAAACGTGTCGCGGTTCATCTCGCTGGAGAGGTCCCCGAGAGAGTACTCCTGGATCTGAAGCTGACGGAATTCCTCGAGCGCTGCTTCGCGTTCCCATCGCCCGCCGGGCGTCAGATAAATGAAGTTCGAGGCGATGTGCTGGTCGAAATCTTTCCAGTCCTTTTTCTGAATGTCATTCCAGAAAGCGCGTTCTAGTCCCTCGCCGCCGGTGGCCTCATTGAAGGTCTTCACCGGACGCTCCCCGTAAAATGTGCAGCCCGAGGAAGCCGATAAAGCTAGGAAGATCAGCACTCCTGGCAGGAGCCGTCCCATGGCGGCGATTGTAAACCAACTTCGAATGGCATCCACCGCATCCCTAAGATGACACGACTTGTCGGCCGGTGTTCCCCATGAGCTTCTAGCGATTGACCCACTCCGCGAAGCGCAGAATAATAAACAGGCGCCGAACTGGCCCCGCGAGCTGGTGCACGACCTACGGAGAACGGACATGAGCGATTTCAGCCGGAAAGCAGACGAGTCGGCCTCCCGCCTCAACGAGAAAATCAACAGCGCTGCCCAACGCCTGGAAAAAGAGGGCGCGGAACTGATCGAATACCTGAATAAGGAAGTCGTTCCCGCCGTGCGCCAGCAATCTTCCAAGGCCCTGCGCGTCGCGGCGGAGCGTCTGCAACGACTCGCAGCTTTTATGGAGGAACACAAATCCACGGGCGAGGAAAAGAAGCCGTAATGGTGACTCGACGACAGGCTGCTCTGCTGGTTGCATTTCTCACGATTTTGAATGGCTGCTCCAGCCACAAGCAGGCGCGGGTTGAGGTTCCTCCGCCACCGGCCCCTGCTCCCGCGCCAGCGCCGCCGGCGCCCCCGGTAAGTCCCACTGCGAAACCGCCTGCTCCGGCGGAAAGCAACGAAGAAGCAGACGAGACCTTCAAGTCCATTCCTGAAAACGCTACGCCTCTGGCAACTGAGACCGGACTGGCGAGCTGGTACGGAGCTCCTTACCACAACCGCCGTGGCTCCAATGGCGAGATCTACAACATGCACGCCATGACTGCCGCACACCGCACCTTACCCTTAGGATCGATCGTGCGCGTGACGAATGAGAAGACCGGGCACTCTGCGCTGGTGCGGATCACCGACCGCGGGCCATTTGTGGAAGGGCGGATCCTCGATGTCTCCTACGCCGCCGCGAAACGCCTCGACATCTGGCAGCCCGGAGTGGCCAGTGTGAAACTGGAAGTCTTGCAGACTCCGACATCGCTTTCTACGGGTGGAAAGTGGGCGGTGCAGATCGGGAAGTTCGAGGACCAGAAGACCGCCGCCGACCTGGCCGACCACTTGGCGCGCCGGTATCAGACCGCCAAGGTCGCGAAGTTCAACAGTCCCACCGGCGACTGGTGGGTGCGAGTGCGCGTGCTCAACGACGACCGCCAGCGCGCCGAATCCCTCGTCCACGAAACCGAAACGCCGGAAGGCGCGGTGTATTTGGTGAGGCTGGATTGAATTCAGGGCTTAGGGGTTAGGGCTTAGTCCTTAGGCGTAGAGGTATCGGAGTTCAATACCGCTACCAGGATCGCAAAATGAGAATTGGGAACTGAGAACCGGGACTGCTTTATGGACTGCCTCTTCTGCAAAATCATTCGCGGCGACATCCCCGCCAAGAAGGTCTATGAAGACGAGCACACCTACGCCTTCGAAGACATCAACCCGCAGGCGCCCACGCACGTGCTGATCGTTCCCAAGAAACACATTCGCGGCCTGAAAGAAGCCCAGAAGGAAGACTCGGAGCTGATCGGACGCCTGCATCTCACCGCCGCGGAGATCGGCCGGCAGCGTGGTATCGAGGACGGCTATCGCACCGTGCTCAACGTGGGACCGAAATCCGGCCAATCCGTGTTTCACCTGCACGTGCACCTACTCGGCGGGCGCGACATGAAGTGGCCGCCCGGATAGCACACCGTGCGATGCAAAAACGAACCGGTTCCTAGCCTCGTGTACATTTGCTCCCAGCTAAGGCGTCGATTCTTCACAGGACGCTAATAAATTGCTGAAAATCACCTGAGCGGCACTCTCTGGAAGGCCTATTCCGAGCGATTAGGAGCCCGTATGGCGCTTTTCAAGGACAGGGTGATGGTTTGATGGGTTGGACGACCCTTCGCGGAGCCCGCCTAGAAGTCATCCTGGCGCGAAATGTATCTTTTAGTTAACAAACCGCAGGCTCGACTCGAGCGAGGGCAGGGGTTTCCCGGAACAAACGCAGGAGCCCCGAATCTTTGTCCTACTGGACTCCGGCCTCTTCTTCGGTGGCCCCGTGGCGGCGCAGCAGCTGCGGCAGGTTCTGCGAGAACGCCGAGCGCGGCAAGACCATGTCGCAGCCCACTTCGTGTGCCTTCTGCTTCAAATCGCCCTGCACGTGCGACAGGAATCCGATGATCGACGTGCCTTTTTTCAGCTTGCTCTTGAGTTTGGGAATGAGCGTGAGCGGCTTGGCGTTGACGTTGTTCAGGTCGAAGATGATCAGCGACGGCTTCTCTTCGCCGTTGTTCTTCATCTTCTCCATCAGGTCCTTGTCCGTTTTCACGAACTCGACCTTCACGTTCATCTTGCGCGCGGTTTCCTGAATCTTGGCCAGGAAGAACAGATCGTCCACAAAGGCGAAAATCCGCGGGGTGGCGTCTTCGCGCAGAACTGGCAAGGGTTCGGGATCTGCCGCCTGGTAGCTCGGCGCGAAGCCGGGACGCATCCGTCCCTGTTTATGCCCGTTATTGTTGCCCAGCACCGCGCGATAGCTGTGGTCCATGGGAGCGCTGTAGATTCCGCCGGGGTTCTGGCGGTCGCGTCCCTGACCGCCTCCGCCGCGATGATTGGGCGGACGCCGCCCGCGGCGCCGTCTGCCTCTCCCTCCTCCTCCGGAGGGATTTCCAGGTCCTGCATTCATAGGTTGACTCGTAGTCGTCCCAACTTCGGGCAATGAGAGGGTTCGTTTTCGTCTGCCTTGCGTCGCCTCGGGGTGCTTCCCCACTTTCGCGCGGTACTTGGATGCGCCGAAACCCGAATGCGACGGGAAAAACAAATCCTGATGATCGTTGTCCGTCTTGCGCCTGGAGCTAGTGGGCGCGGAGGGCCACCACGGGAAGTGAGGCCGCTGGGAACTCCTTAATGCTACGCTGGGGTCGGTCTGCCGTGCAAGTGCTAAGTACATTTAGTTTTGCACAGAAGTATCGGAGCCGCCCCTCACTTCTGCGTGGCCGACGCTGCGCTCCTGGCTCGCCGAGCAGCGCCTGGTCAGCATCCTGCGCTCACTTGCCGCGCGGGGCAGCAGGGTGATGCCGTCTTTCAACGGCCGGTCGTGCGTCCAGTTGATGATGGCGCGCTGTCCGTCGCACAGAACGTCGAAGCCCAGCCGCAGCGTGCTATCGAGCATGCTCCGCGCCGCCGCCTCCAGGTCCGGAGACTGAAACAAGTTCTCCACGCCATCACGAAACAGAAGTTCGTAGCCAAACACCTGCCCCTCGACATCGAGAATGGGCTGGTGGGCCACAAAACGAAAAAGCTGCTTGGCGGTTAACGCGGAAGTTGGGACGCCGCTAGATCCCACCTCGCTTTCATCGGCACCATCGGGAATTGCGTGCGGGAGGTTGCATGCCGTCGTCCCGGCGCTTCCCTTTGCGGACCGGCCGGGGGGCGGTTGCCCTGCGCCCCTCCCGAATCGCTGCGACGATTCGCCTCATCTACTCAGGGAACAGTGGATGCCATACTATGAAGTCCAGAGGTGATTGCCTATGCCCGCCCTTTCGGCCGGCAAAACCGCTCCCGACTTTCGACTGAAGTCTCGTGATAACAAAGAGTTCTCCCTCGCCGACGCCTTGACCCGCGGCCCCGTGCTGCTGGTGTTCTTCAAGGTCTCTTGCCCGACCTGCCAGTATGCGTTCCCGTTCTACGAACGCCTGTCCCGCACCTACCAAAACAAGAACGTCACGATGGTGGCGATCTCGCAGAACAGCCCTGAAGATACGGCGGCCTTCGCCCGGGAATTCGGCGTCACGTTCCCGATCCTGTTTGACGACATTCCTTATCCGGTTTCGAGCGCCTATGGCCTGACCAACGTGCCAACGCTGTTCTGGATCAACCCGGAGGGCCAGATCGAACTCACCAGCGTAGGTTGGTTGAAACCTGATTTTGAGCAAATGAACCGCTGGATGGCGGAAGCCGCCGCGACGGCTTCGGTGCTGCTTTTCCAGCCGGGTGAGGACGTGCGCGACTTCCGCGCGGGTTGAAGCTCCAAAAACTGACCGCGGTTCGCGGTCTGCGAAGAACGCTCCCCAGCACGCCCAAGCGCCTTCTCGGCGAGACAGCACCAAGGGTCTGCTCCAACCGTTACCACCTTATGTGTGCGTCCCGTCTCCGGCTTCCCGTACAATAGGAATTTCCCAATCCAAACTGTTTTCAGGAGCCCCCGGTCCACGTATGCGCAAGTCCCTGTTTTTTGTCCTCTTCGGCCTGGTAACCCTTGCCGTCGCGCAAGATGCGGCGAACTCCACCCGCTCGGTGACGCCCGTGCCCAAGCCTTCTTCGGCTGCCTACAAGGCCATGGAAACCGTTTCGGCCGACCGCATCCGCGCCCACGTGCGCTTTCTATCACACGATCTTCTGGAAGGACGCGGCACCGGCCAGCGGGGCGGCGACATTGCCGCCGAGTACATCGCCACGCAGTTTGCGCTCTATGGACTGAAGCCGGCTGGCGACAACGGCACCTACATGCAAAAGGTCCCCATGGTCGGGATCACTCCCGGGTCGGACACCCGATTTACGCTTGCGCCGAAGGGCGCTGAGGCCATGCCTCTAAAGGTCCTCGATGATTACGTCGCCTACGACCAGACCCAGCAACCGCAGTCGGACATCGATGCGCAGATCGTGTTTGTCGGCTATGGCATTCACGCTCCGGAATACAACTGGGACGACTACAAGGACGTCGACGTCAAGGGCAAAGTCCTGCTGATGCTCGTGAGCGAGCCGCCTTCGACGGATCCAAAGTTCTTTAACGGCAAAGCCCTCACCTACTACGGACGCTGGACCTACAAGTACGAGGAGGCCGCCCGGCGTGGCGCAGTCGCTGCGATCTTGATCCACCAAACCGAAATGGCCAGCTATCCCTGGGACGTGGTGCGCAACTCGAATTCGGGCGAAAAGGCCTACCTCAAGCAGGACGGATCACCCAAGCTGAAGGCCTCGGCCTGGATACAGCTTGCCGTGGCGCAGAAACTAGCGAGTGCGTGTGGGCAGAATCTGGAGAGGCTGATGACCGAAGCACAGACACGCGGTTTCAAGCCGGTTACATTTTCGGCCCGCTTGCAAGCCCGCATGACGAGCAAGGTGCGGCCCTTCGAATCCAATAACGTGCTCGGATTGCTACCCGGCTCCGATCCGAAATTGCGTGAACAGGCCGTGATGTACACCGCTCACTATGACCACCTCGGCATCCGGCCTGACATGCCCGGCGACAACATCTACAACGGAGCCGACGACAATGCCACTGGCTGCGGCATTCTGCTGGAGATGGCCCACGCCTTTACCCATGCCAGCGAGCGGCCACGCCGTTCGATTCTGGTCGCCTCGGTCACTGGGGAGGAGCAGGGCTTGCTGGGCTCCGAGTATCTGGGACTCCACCCGCCTGTGGCGGCCGGGCGCATTGCGCTTGATCTCAACTACGACGATCTGCCCCCCTTGGGCGCTCCCGAGGAAGTGTCGGTTTCAGGCGCTGAGCGCACGTCGTTCTACCCCATCGTGCAAGCCACGGCCAAGGATTTCCGCCTGACCATCCGGCCCGATGCGCATCCCGAGGCAGGACACTACTACCGCTCCGACCACTTCAGCCTGGCGCGCGTCGGGATTCCATCGTTTTCGGTGAATGAGGGCGTGAAGTACAAAGGCCATGACGAAGCCTGGGGCCTGCAGAAAGATCGCGAGTACAACGAGAAGCATTATCATCAGCCCAGCGATGAGTATCATCCCGAGATGGACTTCACCGGCGACGCCACCATGACCCGCTTCGGGTTCATCCTGGGTTGGCAAGCCGCCAGTCTGCCGCGCGTGGTGGGATGGCAGAAGGGCGACGAGTTCGAAGCGGCGCGAGTGAAGAGTGCCGAGTAATCCGTAGCGCCGCCGTCCCGGCGGCCGTCCGCGGGCTCCCGCCCGCCATGGGGCCGGCCAGATGCCCGCGCTCCTGTTTGCGCCTTTGGTCAGTAACTTGGGTAACGTTTCTCGCCCGCCTCGCACATGCTAGCCTCGACTCTATCCGGTCGTGAAATCAGTAATTTCCGAGGTGGTACCGTGCGCTGGATTCCCCTGACGCTGATCTTGTGTGCCGCGCTTGCGACGGCCGCCGATTCTCACCATTCGAAGCCTGTCGGAAAGACCACGACATTGCCCGTGACCACGGCGTCTCCGGCTGCCCGGCACGAGTTTGAGCGCGCGATGGTGGACCTGGAAGCCATGCGCCGTGCCGATGCCCTGAACGACCTACGGGGAGCGGTCAAGCGTGATCCCATGTTCGCGCAAGCCTACATCTTGATTTCCCACCTCACGCACGATCCCGATGAGCAGGTGTCGGCCCGCGCGCGCGCCCAACAACTGGCGCCGCACACGACGCGCGGCGAGCGCTTGCTGATCCGGTGGCTGGCTGGAGTGCAGGAGAATGACTACGTTCCCGCAATTGCCGCAATGAATGATCTGCTGGCGATGTATCCGCAGGACTACCGCACGGCTTTTCTGACGGGCCGGTGGCTCGTGCATCAAAGGCGCTACGCGCAGGGCATCTTTGTGCTTGAGCACGCGGTCTCGCTCTTCGCCGACTATCCGTCGGCCCTGAACGAACTGGCCTATGCATACGCGTTCAGCGGCAAGTTCGATAAGGCCACGGTCCTGATGGATCGCTACGTCCAACTGCAGCCCGACCAGCCTAATCCATACGATTCCTACGGAGAGATTCTGCGCGCGGCGGGCCAGTACGACGCCGCCCTGGAAAAATACCGGATGGCGATCCGCGTCGATCCCAGCTTCGGCTCCGAGCTCGGCGTGGCCGACACCTACGCAGTGATGGGGAGGGAAGACGATGCGCGCGACGAATACGCCAAAGCAATGATGTTTGTGAGCAGTACGAGCGACCGTGTCGAGTACGAGCTGCAAAGCGCTCTCACCTGGATCCGCGAGAACAATCACAAGCAAGTGGACAAGTCCCTGCACGAAGTGGCCAAACACGCGCACGCAGTTGGCCTGGCGAAGATCGAAGCCGAGGCCAACCGCATCATGGCCATGAGCGCTCCCGACTTCAAAGACGCCATGCACCACCTGAAAGCGGCCGAGCATGCCCTGGACGAGGGGCACGTGCTCACCAAGAGCGATCGCGAAGAGGAACGCGCTCTGGTGCTGGCCGTCGAAGCTCGCCGCGCCGCACTAAACCACTCCACCGATACGGCAGAGAAGGTCGTCGCAGAGCTGAGCAAGATGGCTTCGCAGAGCCGCAGCCAGGTGATTCAGCTGGCCTATCACTCGGCCGCCGGCGCCGCCCTGCTGGAAGAAGGCAAGTACCAGGAAGCCATCTCGCAGCTGGAAGAAGACGGTGAGAATCCGGAGTCGATGCTGCTCCTCTGGAAAGCCTACCGCCAGAGTGGCGCGCAGGAAGACGCGAAGATCCTGGGTGCGCGGCTGGCCGGAATCAACGAGCCTTCAGTAGAGCAGGCGCTGGTGGTCCCGCAATTCCGGATCACGCTGGCAGACGAGGCGCAGCAGGCGGCGAAATAGCGGCGGATTCATGCCCCGGATTCCGATCTTCAAACTCGGCAGCTCGTCGGACGAAATCCATCCGCCCAAACTGGCGAGTTATGTTCCCTCGCTCTCGCTCGAAGGGCTGGCGGTTGGCGTCGACAACCTGCGTCATGATGTTCATCTCAGCCCGAAGTTCACCGAGACCGCCCGCGCGCATATTGCACGACTGATCGCCCGCCACGGAGATGTGGACGGACTGCTCGCCGCTGAGGCATCCTCGCCTCCGCCCCGCACACCTTTTCTCAACAAACTGAGCAATGTGCTCAGGCCAGGTCCGAAGACGGAACCTGCTGATTTCAAAACCATGCTGGCTGATGTGCACGTGGCAGCGCTCAACCGTGCCAAGGCCGACAACAACGTCACCATCGACCTGCTGGCCCGGCTGGCGATCATCAAGTTTCTTCGCTTGGAACTGCAATCGCAATTTGCGCAGGTGCTCGAACGCTGCCGCATGATGCTCAGGAACTACGAGGGTGTACGCCAAATGAAGGCCCTCGAGTATCGCGAGCGGGTGGCTACGTTCCAGGTCCGGAAGAAGATTATCCAGCGGAAAACCGGGCAGGACCTGTTCCTGTTGCTGCGCGACATCGAAAAAGAAACCCTGGCTCGCATGCGACGGTCGCGTTTCGGCGACACCGACAGCGAAGGCCACAAGCTGCTGATCAATCGCCTCGTGCTCTCCGAAGACGGCCGCGATGACTATCTCTGCGCCGAGCAGTACGTGATGCTGGGCAACTGGGAGCGCGATCCCGACCGTTTCATCACCCTGCGGGAGATCACCTGCGAATTCTTGCGGTCGCTCGAGCTCGACCTGCCCGATGATGATGCCGATCTCGATCCCTGGCTGAATGTGCCTGACAACGCGCAGGCGCTGGTCGCAGGCGGCACGCCCAATGAATCCACTCCCGAAGGCCGTTCCGAAAAGGCCCGGCTCTCGGCCTGGGCGCGGCTGCTCGAAGACAAATCGGTGATGGAGTATGTCATCGCGTCTTACGAAGTCGTGCCCTTGCTCTCGGAGTATGCTTCCCGGATCAACCCGCAGCAGCTCAAAAACGCGCTGGTCGACCGGGTTGAGTGCTCGCGGGTTGAGCGGCTCATCCAGGAAGGCGGGAAGCTTTCCGTCAACAACCTCTATGCCGCGGTTGCGCGCGTGGCGAGCTGCCGGGGAAGCGATCGCGCCAAGATGGCCGGCCGGTTCCTGAGCGACTTCCTGCGCTACCACCGCGACATGCGCCGGCTGGAGACCCTGAATTCCGCGCTCGACAGCGTGAATCTGATCGGCAATCCCAGCCTGCGCGAACTCTCAGCCGTGAACCGCACCCTGTATGATTTCCTGCTGCCGGAAGAACAGAAACCGACCGAAGAGCGTGCCCTTGGCCACGTCATCATCAAGGCCGACATTCGCGATTCCTCGCGGCTGACGCGCTCCCTGATGGATTCCGGGCTGAATCCGGCCTCCTACTTCAGCCTGAACTTCTACGACCCGGTCAACAAACTGTTGCCCAAATACGGCGCCACGAAAGTCTTCATCGAAGGCGATGCGGTCATTCTCGCCCTGCACGAGAAGGAAGGCGAATCAGGGTCAGGGGTGAGCCGCGCCTGCGTCCTGGCTCGCGAAATGGTCGAGATCGTGCGCGGCTACAACCAACTCGTCACCAAGGCTGGGCTTCCGCCGCTGGAGCTCGGGGTCGGGATCTCGTATCAGGAAGCCGCGCCGCTTTACCTCATGGACGGCGAAAAGCGGATCATGATCTCGGAGGCACTCAACGAGAGCGATCGTTTGTCCTCCTGCAACAAGCGCGCCCGCAAAGCCATGGAAGGGTTGCAAACCCCATTCCACGTGTATGCCTTTCAAACCGTGAGTGACGCGGACGCGGCCGAGTCGACCGAAGACTTCATAATGGCGTTCAACCTGGGTGGGATTCGCCTGAGCCCTGCCGCCTTTGAGAAGCTGCGGGTTGAGATTTCGCTTGAACCGCTAAGCCTGGAATTGCCCAAACTGTGGGCGGAAGAAGACTTAAAGCTCCATGCCGGGTTGGTCGCGGTCGACAACGACATCTTCCGCAAGATTGTGGTGCGCGAGAGTCGCATCGCACAGATCGATCCCCGCAACTTCACGCTGCAGAAATGGACGGAGAAGCCCTACTACGAGGTCTGCACCGATGCGGCAATCTACGCAGCGCTCGAGCAGGGAAAATCCGCAGCCTCCGGAAGAAAGTAGTTCCTCGTCTCCCGGTCACGGCAACGTAAAACGCACGATGGTTCCCTTGGGTCCTACCGCATAAGCGACGCTTGGTCCCGCGAAGGCTACTGCATTCAAATTCGTATCCCAGAACATTCGCCAATGGTCGTCCCGTATATCCAGCGCATAGCCGGTGTGCGTACTTCCCACGGCAATAATCCGTGTGGAGTTTGAGGGGTCCAGCGCTATCGCCGAGAAAAAGCTTTGCGGCGCCAGCGGGGAAGGCCTCCAGGTCATGCCTCCATCTTCGGTGTATGCCAGCTTCACCCCGTCCAACTCTGGATGCTGGTAGTCCCCGCCCGCGATCACCGCAGAACCATTTTGTCCGGGAGCAATGGAGAAGATGCCCGCGGAGTTGCCATCGTGCAGGAGCGGGGCGTCGGCGGCCGACCAGGTTTGCCCTCGGTTGCTGGAGTGAAACACGCGCGCGGCGTTCACGCCGGTGACGAACCACACAACGTTCTCGCCTTGCACCGCGATGCAGGTCCCGCTGGCGGCGAACGAGCCCTCGTCCACAAAAGAGCGCGGTCCGAATGCGCCGGCGGTGGAGGCCCAATGCGCCCCGTCTTCGGTGCTAATCAATTCGAACCGGCCGTCTAAGGAGTCACCTATGGCGATCCCGTGCTTCGTGTCCCAGAACGCCATGCAGTCAAAGAATCCCCTGGCCTCCGGATTGGTGAACTGCAAGGTCCAGTTCTTTCCGGCGTCGTCGGTCTTGTAAATGCGCGACTGCTCACCGGGGCCGGCAGATAACAGGTAGGCTTGGTCCGCGCTGAAGGCCTGCACATCGCGGAAGTCGAGGGATTCGCCGCCCGGTACCTGGCTTGCAGTCCAGGTTTCACCTCCGTCAAGACTGCGCAGATAGGTCCCGTGGGTTCCGCTGGCCCAGATGATTTGCGCGGAGACCACGCTCAATCCGCGCAGGCTTTCTGTGGTGTTACTGGAAAGAGGGGTGATGGTCTGCGACAGAGCCAGCGACGAGACCATCAGGGGCCAGAGACGAAGTAAGCGCATTGCGCATGATTGTCTTACACTCGGCGCCCTGCTGGCGAGCGGACGAAAACCCAAGCCTAACGGCTGCCCGGGTCAGCAGGGTGGACAGACTCAGTTGCCGTCTTGAACTGGAGTTTCCATGCCGGCAGACAGCGGGTTGCGCGGACCATATGCGTGGAGTCGGAGTCGCGCTCGTCGCGTGCCATCACGTAGGTGCGCAGGGTATAGCACACGCCATCGCGCTCCAGTTCCAGCCCGTCCCGTGCGTCAAACTCTCTCATCGCCTTGAGGACTTCGTCCGCCGATTTGGAGTGGAACGATGAGGGGCGGTCCGGGCTGGCGGTCGCCTGCGCAAAACTCGCGGCAGGCGCCGCGAAGAACACAATCACGATGAACAACAGAACTGCGAGGAGGCCGGTGAGTCGCATGGGGATACCTCCAACACGGAAATTATAGCGCCGACCCCGGGTGCAGCGATGTCATTTACCATGGACCGCGGAGGAAGAATAGTGCGCCCGTTCGTGGTGCGGTTGCTCTTCTCTTTTGTTGTCTTGCGTGGCTCCATTCAGGCTCAGGATCTCACTGTAGCGGCGGCCTCCGACCTGCAATTTGCCATGCAAGACATTACCGCTGCCTTCCTGAAACAGACCGATAAACACGTAAATGTCGTGTACGGATCGTCCGGTAACTTCTACGAGCAGATTCAGAACGGCGCCCCATTTGACCTGTTCTTCTCCGCGAACCTCGACTACGCCAGGAACCTGGAATCGTCCGGCTTGGCGGAGCCCGGCACAGTCTACCCCTACGCCACGGGAAAGATCGTGCTCTGGGTGCCGGCGGCTTCGAAACTGAATCTGCGGGATGGATTGCGCGCGGTGCTGGATCGATCGGTGCGAAAGCTGGCGATCGCCAATCCCCAGCACGCTCCCTACGGGCAGGCTGCGGTGGCCGCCTTGAAGAAACAGGATCTTTACGACCGCGTGTCTGACAAACTCGTGCTGGGCGAGAACATTTCTCAGACCGCGTCGTTTGTGCTTTCCGGTTCTGCCGACGCCGGAATCGTCGCCCTGTCCCTGGCTCTCTCCCCGAACATGAAGGACAAGGGCCGCTACGCGGAAGTGCCCGCCGCCGACTACGCCCCGATCGAGCAGGGTTGCGTCGTGCTGGCGAAATCAAGAAACAAGGCCGCCGCGCATGCCTTTCTCGACTTCATCAAGACCGCCGGGGCAAAAGACATCCTGCAGAAGTACGGCTTCGGCGTGAAATGAGGTTTCCCGGATTTCATTCGCTGGCTGACCGGATATCGGCCGACTCAGAAACTGGACCGACGCAGAATTGGCTTGAAGGGGATGATCACGATTGCTTCCACGGCCACTGATGCGGAATTCTTTGTGGCGGGCAGGAAGTGCCAGCGTGCGAAGGCCTGGCTGGCGTAGCGGTCGAGCCTGGGATCGGCGCCGTTCACGACGCTGATGTCGCTGACCGTGCCATCGGCACGAATGATCGCGCGCAACGTCACCGTGCCGGCAACGTTTTCTCGCATCAACTGCAGCGGATACGCCGGATCTACCTTGTGGTCCGCTACCGGGGCGCTGATGTCGCCCTGCTGACCGGTGGTGTCCAGTTCCGCGAAGCGGATCACCCAGCTGCCTCCTGCAGAGTTCAGATTGGGCATGTTCTGGGTCATCGCGTACAGGCGTCGGTCGCGGAAAATCTGGCGCTCCAGTTGGCTGGGGTTCTCGACCAGCTCCGCTCTTGCTCGAGGGTCCGGGCTCGGCGAAGGTGCATGCGGACCCGCGGCGCTGGCCAGCTCTGTGCCCGCGGCCACAGAATTGGTTCCCGGCGGGCCGCCGCCAGGCGTATTTGCAGCCCCGACGTGCAGTCCCGATGGCGCGCCGTTCACATTGGCTACGCCGGCGCCGCCTCCCGCGCCGGCTCGACTCGCGGAGTCGCTGCCCATGCCGTTCCCATCGGCGCGGTTTGCCCGAACCTCCGGCGTTCCTCTGGCGCCCGGCTTGCCCTCAGGACCCGCGGCAAAGGTCCCTCTCCTGTTTCCACGCGGCGGTTCCGCGGGAGGCGCAACGGAGGGATGAATTCCGAGGACGATTAGACGTCCGCCAGCTTCCGCATTGCGCGGACCCTCCACCGACGGCGGAGGAGGCACGACGTCTCCCACTCCCGAACCCGCCCCGGTCCCAGCGCGGCCCATCCGCGCACTTCGTGTGCCCGCACCGTTTCCTTGCAGGCTCGGTGGAGGCGGAACGACACTCTTCCCCGCGGCTCCCATGCTCGGCAGAGTGCGTTGCGCTTCGACCGCGAGTTGAGGAGCGGGAGCCACCACGTCCGAGCGTCCGATGTTTACATCGCCCAGCTTGCGGACTGAAGCCGCATTGATTGCCGGCGGAGGCTCGACAACCACGCTCTCGAACCCACGCAGATCTCGCGCGCTCGCGCTGGTCGCGTCCGGAGCCGGAGCCACAACATCGATGGCCAGCGAACTCACCACCCGAACATTTTTGCCCATTGAAGGCGCGGGCGCCACGATCTGCGAATGCAGAGCAGGGATTGCACTCTTGCGTTCGATTGCCGCTCCCGGAACAGGAACGGTGTGATCGCCCCAGGCCACGATGTTCGGAATATCGACGTCTTGGTTCAACTTGACATCAGGAGGTGTGACGATCGTCTGTCGGCGGTTGTCAGCCTCGGGAGGCACCGACAAAATCGGCTGCTTCGCGAGCACCGGATCGCCGGTTTGCGCGCGTGCGGCGTGGGAGACTCCCGTATCCAAGGGAGGCAGATACTCCGAGGGCGTGTAATAGATCACGTCCGCGGGATCGAAGCGTCGCACTTGCTTGATTGGTCGCGGCTGGGGCAGAAGAGAAAAAAAACCCCAGGCCAGCGCGAAGACGATCCCGTGGTAAAGGAGCGATTCGGCGAACGCGCCCCAGGGGGGCCGCTGAGTAATAAACACATCGGGCCAAAATGCGGCAGGCGGTGAACTAGTCGCGAACGCAGGAGGACGGCGAAACAGAACAACGTCGGCCAGGTTTCGGCGAAAAGTTGCGCCCCACGGTTCCAGGTTCACGACAAGCGACGGGGGCTCCGGAACCGGGTATTCCACCTCGTCCGGGTTCCGCGCCAACATAGGTTGCAAACCTAAAATCGAAGTCATGAAGCCCGTCTAGAGCGGCGCAGCGATTCGCTCATTATAGCCAAGGATGCCGGCTTCTCAGCCTGCGAATGTACGGTCGATTACGCTGTCCCTCGATGTCAAGACGCTGTAGTACCATAAATAGTCAACATGAATGCAAAGTCCTTCAGGTCA
>Ga0306925_10000739_pt1 | contig 24773 bp, 28 predicted proteins | sample flu12Cox44000176_FD_203755 | JGI IMG/M metagenome (GOLD analysis project Ga0306925, IMG submission 203755) | Lab enrichment of tropical soil microbial communities from Luquillo Experimental Forest, Puerto Rico - flux8day.12C.oxic.44.000.176 (v2)... | ecosystem: Environmental > Terrestrial >... | reverse complement strand
GACCGAGCGCTGCTTCGTGAGCGGGCGGCGGCCCGGACGATGCCCGCGGCAACGTACGTCTCCGTGCTGGTCCGGGCTCATCTGCGGCAGCTCGCCCCGCTCCCCGATCGGGAGCTCTCGGCTCTGCAGTCCGCCGTGAACGAGCTCGCGGTGCTCGGCCGTAACCTCAACACGATAGCTCGATCCTTCCAACAGGACCGTCGCGAGGTGGCGCCTGGGCGCAGTGAGGTGTACGCCATGCTGAAGATCTGTGAGGGCCTCCGGGATCGTTTTCGGGAGCTCATCAAGACGAATCTCGTGAGCTGGGAGCTAGGACATGCCGAGAGCGCTCGTTAGGGTGGGCTCGGAGATTCCGCTGCTCGACCTCCGGAGCTTCGGTCGTCGGGGTCCTGACGGACGCCTACATCTGTCGCCGGCGTTCCTGGAGCAGATCGTACGCACAGCCTCGCGCGTGCCGGAAGTGATGGTGAAGGTCTCGGGTGGCGCCAACAGCACGCGAGGTGCGATCGCACACCTCAAGTACATCGACCGGCAGGGCAAACTCGAACTCGAGACCGATGAAGGGCAGAGGCTCGAGGGAAAGGGCATCGAGGCGGCGATCGTGGCGGACTGGGACCTCGAAGCCCTGCGGGCGAACGCTCGTGGGCCTTACCGCCGCACGGCGGGCCGTAGGCCGGTGAAGCTCGTCCACAACGTGATTCTCTCTATGCCCAAGGGAACGTCTCCGGAGAAGCTGCTATCCGCGAGCCGCGACTTTGCCCGCGAACAATTTGCCCTCAAGCATCGCTATGCCCTGGTTCTGCACACGGACCAGGAGCATCCGCACGTACACCTAGTCATCAAGGCGGTGAGCGAGCAGGGTGAGCGGCTCAATATTCGAACAGCCACACTGCGAGAGTGGCGTGGACAGTTCGCACAACACTTGCGCGCCCGCGGGGTCGCTGCCAATGCGACGGAACGTGCCGTTAGAGGACAGAGCCGGTCAGGCTTCAAGGATGGCATCCACCGCGCCTGGTTGCGCGGCGACTCCAGGCATCTTCGGGATCGCGCTGAACGTCTCGCTCGAAAGCTTGGTACCGAAGACCTCGAGCCGACTGCGGGAAAGACCAGGCTCCTCGAGACTCGTCGCGAGGTGATCGCGGGCTGGCACGCTGCGGCTGAAGCACTTTTGCAAGCGGGGCAGGGCAGGCTTGCGGAAAAGATCTGGGGTTTCATCGGGGCGATGGCCCCACCGCGGACTACCGACGAGCAGCTGGCAGCGAAGCTCGAGGAGCGGACCCGCACCCGCGAGCGTGAACGGCAGGAGGGACGTACGCGATGAACCCACGAACTCCAATCACGCCGAGGATCCATGATCCGGGCCCCTTTCAGACGGAGCTACCAATGACCGCTGCTCCGCCCTTCGTTCCCCCGACGACCGAGCTCGTCACAAAAGCCCAGCTCGTCGCCAAACACCCGCATCTGCTCAGCGTCAATCGTGTCGCATGGGCGCTCCGGTGCCGCGCGGTGAACGGACTGTCCGACGCCGTTTTCGACTCCCCGTGCGGGGAGTTGCTGATTCACGAGCCGTCTTTCCTCGCGTGGTTCCTTGGACTCAGCGGCCGCGCCAAGCCGCGCGCTGGGCGCATGGGAGGGCGCCGGCTGAGCGCCTTGACCAGTTTCGAGAAAGATCGTGTTCGGCCCGGTACTCGCTAACTGTCGGAAATGAGTGCTCGCGAACTCACGAAAGTTCGGGAGCAGATGAAGCTCTCCCGCAGCCTCTTTGCAGGGGTACCTACGCACCAACGTGCGTACGCTGGGAGCAGGGGGCGGCCCAAGGCAAATGGTCAAGCGGCGCTGCCCATTCGGCTGGTGCAGCTCTATCCCGACACCATCCGGCGTCTTGCGGAGATCTAGAGACGTCGGCCGGCGAACAATGCTGCGCTGGTCGGCATTCTTGGGATATTGCAAGAATTGCAATATTATTGAGCCATGACGAGTGAGCGACTGAAGGCCGGGCGATTGAACGCCGGGCTGACGCAGGTTCAGGCCGCGCGACGCCTCGGCGTGTCGCAGCCATATCTCTCGCAGCTCGAAAAGGGTGAGCGCCCCGTCAGGGCAGAGCTCGCCCGAGCGGCAGCCACTTTGTACCGCCTTCCGGCTACCGCTCTGCCGGTGCCGGAATCGACTCAGGTCGCGGATGGTGCGGATCCAGAGCGGCTCGCTCGCCAGCTTGCCGGCCTCGGGTACCCCGGCTTCGCGCACCTGCGATCCATCAAGGCGAATCCAGCGGCCGTCGTGCTCGAGAGCCTCTTGCAGAGGGATCTGGAGGTGCGGCTGGTTGAGGCTCTGCCGTGGGTATTGCTTGCATACCCGGACATGGATTGGTCTTGGCTGGTGCGACACGCAAAACTGCGGGATGCGCAAAATCGCTTAGGCTTCCTCGTTGCTCTCGCGAAGGACCTCGCCACGACTCAGCCGCAGTTTCGGGGCGCACTGGAGCCACTGTCATCGGTCGAGAAGAAACTGGAGCAAGCGCGTCTGGCGCGCGAAGACACGCTGTGTCGCGACTCCATGCCGGTGACTGAGCGACGCTGGCTGCAGGCGCGCCGCTCGCCCCTGGCGCAGCATTGGAACCTGCTCACCGGATTGACCTCATATCAGCTGTCTTATGCCGCGTGAGAAGCAGCAGTTGTTCCCAAAATGGGAACATGGTAGATTGGTTCATGCGGATTATTGCCCGGAGCACGCTCAAGCGATTCGTCGCGTCTCGAGCCGGGCACCGCAGTCATGCTGCGCTTAAGACCGCTCTCGATGCCTGGTTCGACGAGGTGCGCCGGGCCAAATGGAGCGGCATGGCATCTGTGAAGCAGTTTTACCGGACCGCGAGCGTCGTATCCGCTGATCGAATCGTGTTCAACGTCAAGGGAAACGACTATCGTCTGGTTGCAGCGGTTGACTTCGAGAAGGGCATAGTCTGGATCAAGTGGATAGGGACGCACGCGGATTACGACAAGATCGACGTGAGAACGGTGACTTATGAGAAACCTAAGACCGCTTCGAAGTGAGAAGGATTACGAGCAGGCGCTCGCAGAAGTCGAAGGGCTTTGGGGCGCGAAGGCGGGAACTCCTCGGGGTGATCGCCTCGACATCCTCGCAACGCTGATCGATGCCTACGAGGCAGAGCACTACCCGATGGATCCGCCCGATCCTATCGAGGCTATTAAATTCCGCATGGAGCAGCAGGGTCTCACGCGCAAGGACCTGGAGAAGATCCTGGGTAGTCGCACGCGGGTATCGGAAGTGCTAAGGCGCAAGCGCGGTTTGTCGATCACCATGATCCGCGCCCTTCACCGGAAGCTCGGAATATCCGCCGATGTCCTGATCGGTTCGATTCGCGGGCTCAGAGCCGCATAGCGCCAGTGCGCACGGTTGCACTGAATTTGCACCGAGCGCTGATGCACTGTCTGCGTGGTCGCTCGGTGCAAATTCGGTGCAATGACTAACTCCTACTCGCTCCCTGGCACGCAACTTGCCTCAGCTCAGGTGTCTTAAAAACAAGGAGTTGCGACGAGCCGGTTGGAGCCGCGGGGAGTGAAAAAGAGCACCTACCACGACTTTTAATCCGCTGGTCGACGGTTCGATTCCGTCACGCCCCATAATCCCGTCTTTTTGAAACACGCCATTCCAGCGGCCATAGCGTCATTAAATCCAGTCACACAGCTCGATCACGTAGATTTCCGCAGACCGGACTTTCCGCACCAGGTGGACAGCGACGCGGTGCGATCAGCTCATTCCGGAAATTTCAATTCCCGCTCGATCGCCTGGAAGCCTGGTTCCTTGCGCAGCGGATCCATGAGCGGATCCCTTTTCAGCCAGCGCACGCCCTTGTCATGTACACGCACGGCCGTTTGAAGCCACTCGAGTGCTCTGGGGGTGTTCCCCCACTGCGTGTACATCTCAGCATATTGATACGCCGCAGCGTCGCCAACCTCGGCGCGGACCTTCGTGAACGTGGCTTCGGCGTCGGCATGTCGCCCTAGCTTGTCGTACACGAGCTCGAGGCAGAAGCGAGGCCATACCTTCTGACCCCTGGCCTCGCACGAAGAGCGGGCGCTCTGAAAGTCGCCCAACCCGTAGTAAGCTAATCCACGCCATGCGTAGGCCCGCGAGGCGTCAGGATCCAGAGTAATGACTTCCTCGAAGGCCGCCGCCGCCTCGTCGTAACGTCGTGAAATCCACTGTGCCTCACCGAGCCTGTAAAGGCTGTCGGTGCTCAGCGGATCGAGTCTGGCGGCGTGGCGGATGGCGGCCAGTCCCGCTTCGGTGCGGCCTATAGTCGCAGCAAAAGCGCCGTAGTCTTGCAGTACTTGCGCATTGCCCGGCGCGAGAGACTGGGCGCGGGCATACTCGTCGCCCGCGTGGGTAAAATCGAAGAATCCCCACCACAGAGCGCGCGCTAACGCGAGATGAGCCTCCCCAAGTTCCGGCGCCAGCGCGATTGCCCGCCGCGCATCGGTGAGAGCCTTGTCATAGTTGGCCAGCAGTGCCTGGCCGGTCAGCCAGTCGCCGGCGTATTGACTGAGCGTCATTGACCGACCGACAAAAGCGAGTGCGTAGTTAGGATCCAGGCGAATCGCCTCGGTGTACGCGGCGGCGGCCACTGGGTACACAACGGCGGCGGATTGCTGATCGTTCGCGTCATGCAGGGTACTGTACGCCTTTGCGCCTCGCAGGTACGCATCGAACGCGGCCGGGTTGCGTGTTCCGCCAAGTTCAATCTTCGCTGAGACATCTCTCAACAGCGTGACTTCCAGTGCGCTTGCCACTGCGGTTGCGATCTCGGTCTGAAGTTTCAGCACATCACCCAAATCCCGGTCATAAGTCTTCGACCAGATGTGAAACCCCGTGACGGCATTGACGAGCTGCGCAGTGACCCGGATCGTATTCGTGGAGCGCCGCACGCTGCCCTCAAGGACTGTGGCGACGTTGAGTCTGTGGGCGACGGAGACAACGTCGGGGTGCTCCCGGAAAGAGAAGGATGAGGTTCGGGCGGCGACCTGTAGTCCGTCGATCTCGGCAAGGGAGTTCAGCAGCTCTTCCGTCAATCCGTCGGAAAAATACTCCTGCGCAGGATCGCCGCTCAGGTTGATGAACGGCAGCACTGCGATGGAGTGCGGCGGCGGGGCAAAGGCCGTCGCGGTTGCAGTAGCGGTCGTGGCCGGGGCCGGGACGACCGGAGCTGCTGAGGCAACGGGCTGGGGGGCGGCGACGTGCTTCGAGATCCAGAACTTATCGAGGACAAAGTACGTGAGTGCCACGGCGAGCACGGCGATGATCGCCCGATCCAGCCGGCGCCCAGTGAGCTTGCGGATGGACTTATGGTGCGGGACCTCGACCGTAGGTTTTAGGCCCTCAGGGGTGATCTCATAGACCCAGGCGAAGATCACCACGGCCGGAAAGCCTACGGCCATGAGCATGACGACCAGGCGATTCGCCCAGACCGGCACGTCCAGCATATGAAAGATCACATGGACGGGATCCAGGATCAGCCAGCACACGACTAGGTACAGGATGGCGACCCGAAAGACATTGCGCTGCTTGAGTTGCTCAAACACCGGCAGGTAGAGCAGCGGGTGGTGGGCGTGGGTGCCGACCTCGCCCTCGAGGCGTTTGACCTCGCTAGACAGCGATGCGCGCTCGTCTTCAGTGGTCACGACGTCGCGGGCACTGGCGGAGCCGGAAGCTAGCATGCACGCCGTGTTAGCTAAGCTCAAGCGCCAGAAACCCGATCTCGTCCGATGGCCGCAGACACGATGCAACGTCGATGCTAGAGTCTACGGGAGGGGCCAGGCGGCCCGCGGAGTGGGACCATGACCATTCTGACCCGTGTGTGCCGCCGTGCGGCGAGCGCCGTCGCCATCCTCGGCCTCGGCCTCGCGGCAATCAGCTCGGCACACGCCGCACCGCCCTCCACCCTGACGGTTGCTGCAGTTGCGGCGCCCGACCGGTACGGCGCCGACACTGCCGCGGACATTCTCGCCGCCGGCGGGAACGCAGTGGACGCCGCCGTCGCGGTCGCCTTTACCCTCGCAGTGACCTATCCGGAAGCCGGCAACGTCGGCGGCGGCGGGTTTGCGACCGTCCTCTTTGATGGCAAGGCCTACTTCCTCGACTATCGCGAACGCGCCCCGGGCGACGCTACCGCCGGGATGTATCTGGATGCCGCCGGGCGGGTGGTGCCGGATGCCAGCGCGATCGGCGGCGGGGCGGCCGCGGTGCCGGGCACGGTCGCAGGGTTGTGGGAACTGCATCGCCGCTTCGGCAAGCTCGCCTGGAGCACCGATCTGGCGCCCGCCATCCGTTATGCCCATGATGGGTTCAGCGTCAGCCGGTTGCTTACCGAGCGGCGCGACGAGCGCGCGGCAGCGCTCCGCGGGCGCACTAACTTCCTTGCTTACTTTGGCTCACTCCACGAGCAAGCGATATTCCGCCAGCAGGAGCTCGAAGCGACGTTGCGGCGGATCGCCGCCGCGGGTCCGCGGGGCTTCTACACCGGGCGCACCGCGGATCTCGTGGTCGCCGAGATGGCGCGCACCGGCGGTCACATCACGCGGGCGGACCTGGCGGCCTATCGTGCCCGCTGGCGCGATCCGATCGAGGGCGAATGGGCGGGCTACCACGTCATCACTGCACCGCTGCCGAGCTCCGGCGGCATTGCACTGCTGTCGATGCTCGCGATGAAGGCGGACCTCGCCCCCTCATTCGCAGGAGTGGCGCTGAACTCCCCGCAGTACGTGCATCTGCTCGCCGAGATCGAGAAGCGCGTGTTCGCGGACCGTGGTGACTACCTGGGCGATCCTGACTTCCACTCAGCCCCGGTCGCGCAGCTCCTCGATCCCGCCTACCTCGCGCGGCGCACGGCCGAGGTTAGCAGCGAGCGCCCGACGCCTATCGACGAGGTGAAACCGGGCCTCATCGTGAGCGCGCGCCACAACACCGCGCACTTCTCGATCATGGATCGCTGGGGAAACGCGGTGTCCAATACCTACTCGCTGAACTACTGGTTCGGTTGTGGTCAGGTCGTGAGCGGCGCCGGGTTCCTGCTGAACGAAGAGATGGACGACTTCTCCTCCAAGCCCGGCACTCCGAACATTTACGGCGTCGTTGGCGGCGATGCCAACGCCATAGCGGCGGACAAGCGCCCGCTCTCCAGCATGACACCGACCATTCTGACCCTGCATGGCCGCGTGGCGGTCGTGATCGGCACGGAGGGCGGGTCAGGCATCCCGACTTCGATCTTCCAGGTTCTGACCAACTGGCACGACTTCCAAATGCCCCTCGAGGCTGCAGTCGCCGCGCCCCGCATTCACCATCAGCTGCTGCCGCCCGACACGCTCTTTGAGGAACCTTACGCCACGCTCGACCCGGCGGTACGCGCAGCGCTCGCTGCGCGGGGCTACACGTTCGTCACTCAGGGGTTCAACACGGACATTCAGGTCATCGTCGCCGACGCCTCTGGGGCTGAGGCCGTCTCTGATCCTCGCGGTCGCGGCGTGGCCCGCGTGCTCTCACCGGCCCCAGCACGGTGAGCTGCGGCACGAGCAGGCTACTCAAATGTCGTGCGCCGCATCTACACGCCGTGCAGTGCAGCACGTAGCCAAACGCGGTGTATGCCAGCCTCCACTCGACAACCTTGTGGCGCTTGATCCTCGCCCAGAAGGAGTCACGGGGCGGCTCGCGGGAGTCACCTGCTCAGGGCGGTGGCGAGCTGGATCACAGATCCTGACCTCAGCCGATGTCTGCCGCGGTCAGCACGAACGTCTCCCTTTGGCGCACTACGAACGTCCCACAACGGTCGAATGCAGACGAGCTTTCCCGAAAGTTACCACTACCGTGGCCGTAGCAAACGCCCTCGTCGAAGGGAGCCGAACCGTTCCACGCGAGAATGGAGTACCGACTTGGGCGTTACAATGAACGGCCGACGTAACAGTTAAAAGGAGCTCCCATGAAAAGCATTTGTGCGTTGGTTGTGCTGATCGCCGCGGCTGGTGTTTCCATCTCCGCAGAAGCGGCTCAAAAAGAGAGCTCGCAATCTGCTCGACGCTACATCAATCTGCCCAAGCCGGTGCCGGCTCCCTTCAGCGATGGCGTGCTGCTCGGGAACACGCTGTACATCGCCGGCCACCTCGGGTTCGATCCCAAGACTGGCAAAGTGCCGGAAGATGTTGAGCAAGAAGCTCGCATTGTTCTCGATACCACGAAGTCCATTCTCTTCGAAGCGGGCATGACCATGGACGATCTTGTTTTTGTCCAGATTTTCTGCCCGGATGTGTCGCTATACGCGAAATTCAATGAGGTCTACAAGAGCTATTTCGGCGCGGACTACCCGGCGCGCGCATTCGTCGGTTCCGGCCCGCTAGTTCGTGGGGCGCACTTCGAGATACGGCCGCTCTTCGCAGTACGGAAGATTGGTCGTGCTGCCGTAACGAATGTCGGCTTGGGCGCTCCGGACCGGCCCGCCAACGGCCGGTCGGGGCGTCTCTGAAGGGTCGATAGCGCCATCAGGCTAAAGACGGCCAGGAGCGGTCACCAACGGCTTGGGTTGGACTCCCCCGATACCAGATTTTCAATTGCACCTGATGTGGCGCCTGATTCCCTACACGACACGGGGCGGAAGATTTAGCCGTTGTTGCACCAGATCAGCAGTCGACAGCGCCCCTTCGACCCATGTTTGCATGGTCGAGTAGGCCTCCCCGCACACGTAGCAGGGAAAGTCGTCGATCGGTTGCGTCATCTGGTGGCTGACTTGCCAACTCCGCACGCCCGGATTCCAGAAATGCCATGCGCCAGCGAATGGATCATCTGCCCAGTTGACCGAGATGGCCTCGAGCGGGTCGGGTGCCGACTGTACATCGTGTAACGCTAAGATCTGCCGATGCATTTCCGCAACCAGCTCCGCTGGCGCTCGATGAGTGCGCCAGTTTTCGCGTAGCCGGGCATTGTCGTCCTGATTCTTCGACGGAACGCGACATGCGTCAGCGGTTAACGGCTCGGTCTGCGCATTGCCCGGACCGAGCGTTCCCCAAAATGCGACGTTTGGTGTGGTGGCGTACACCATGATCAACGCTTCACCACGCTCACTTCCGCATTGTTGTCGATGGCTCTCGGTCCAATACCAGCACTGGCGAATCGGAAGATCTGTCAGGGAGTGCCCTTGGCAGACTCCAGTTGCCTTCCACCACGCCGTGGGATAACGGATGAAGCACTTGAAGCCCGGATCGGGTGTCACCGAACCAAGCAATTGCGAGAAAGCTACGGAAGTCTTCGGTGCCAGTCCCTCGAAGCGCGGCAAGAGCCGCTCCAGTGGTCGCGCGGGCATCGCCAAAATGGCCGCTCGCGCCCTGACAGCGGGGCACTCGCCGGCGAAATGCAGCTCTACGCCGACCGAGCCGTCTTGGAGGGTCAGTGGTGACAGTCCCTGCAGCCAAGATTCGTGGATCACCTGTCCGCCCGCGCTTTCAAACTTTCGTTGCAGCATCCACGGGAGCGCGTCGTAACCACCATCTAGGGCGTGGAAGGTAACGTCGGGCGTATGCAGAAGGTACTGCATCAGCAGGTCGACGGCATTCCAATTGAAGCCAAGCTCATCGAACCCAATCGTCGCCTGAGCCAAGGAGCGGGCTTCCGAACTCATTGTCCTGGCCAGTAGGTTCCAAAGGCCATGCTGGTAGAGTGGCGTACCGTATACCTCGGCGGCCTGCAGGTACGCAAAAAGCTCGTCGCCGTGCAACTCTGCAAGACCGGGCAGGAGTTCAATGAGAGCGCATTTGATGAGTACATCCGGCCCGTCCTTGCGTACGCACTCCTGCTCGGCTGGTGTTAAACGATAGGGAAGAAGCGCGGGGTTATTGAGATCCGAGACGCGCAGGTGTTTGCCCCGGAGCAAGACGTGATTCTGAGAGTGGGAGGTATAGAAACCATGGTAGGGCAGCTTGAGTTCATTGATCAGACTGACGACACGCCTGTGGCTTGACGCGAATCGCATTCCCCCCAAATCACAGATCGCCGACAGATCGGGCGCTCGCGCGGATAGCAATCGCCCACCCACCCGCTGGCTTCCCTCGAAGACCGTCACACGCAAACGCCTCCCAGTGCTTACAGGTCTTCCGAGAATCCGCAAGCTCGCGGGATCGGCAGTCGCTAAGCGCCATGCGCTGTAGATTCCCGAGATTCCGGCACCCACGACGGCAATATCGAGGATCCCCTTATCGCTGTCCGTCGGTGCGGCTTGTCGCGAGGGAGTACGCGCGGAGTTCGCCAGGACTGGCAGGGCCAGCGCGCTCGCAGCCGTTACTGCGCGTGCTACAAATGCGCGTCGAGAAATATTCGAAGCCATGGCGCGCCCCCCGGTCGGTTTGACCTCTGAGTCGTGCGGCGCCGAGTCGTCAAGTTCTTCTATTTGCGCTGATTATTGGATGCGCGATCCTATTACGCAATCACTGCATTGCTCCCCGTACTTGGACCCAAGCGACGTTCGCTTTTTGTATTTCGGCTGACCGCTTCCGAAACAGTCGTACGGCCGCCGGGAGGTCGATAGCGCTAGTTCGTGAAGCCTCCGTAGTCGGCCAGAAACCGACCCTCATCGGCGACGTACCCTTCTCCGCATTGCGGTCATCAAGTGCGTTCAGGTAGCAAGCCATCACGCCGCGCACGGCTTCGGCAGTAGCTCGCGCTCGCTAATGCGCCACGCCCTGCGCGGGACCCAGGTACTCATCGAGCCAGGCGAGCGTCTCCTTCATGAACTCGATCCGCGGTGCGAGGTGGGCGGACGGATAGACAATCATCTTCTTGTCGACTGACGGCGTTCCGAGCAGTCGGTAGAACGGCTTCTGCGCTGTCTCGAGGGGAAAGTAACTGTCGTACTCGCCATTCAGCATCAGCACCGGCTGTATCACTCGCGGCAGGTAGTTGATCTGGTCCGCTTCGGGCAGCACCTGCTCCATGCGCAGGCCGCCAACATAGAGCACCACCACACGGATGCGCTTCTCGACAGCGGGCATGATAGCGCCAAGAAACCCGCCCCAGCTTATGCTTCAGCCGTGGACGGCCACGGAAGCACCCGGAGACAGGGGAGTTAATTCCGCCAGGAGAATTCAGGCGCTCCGGTTCTACCGTGAAATCGCGATAGCGGGGCTCTTTCGCAACAGTGCTTTGCGCAGCCCGGAGGCCTTCAGCTTGTACTTGCAAGACCGACAGGCGGTCAACCGTTACGATCGGACTGGGATGGAAGAGGGTATCGCCGATTTCCAGCAGGCCCTCAGACTTGATCCGTCCCTGAGCCCTGCAGCGACGTGGCTCGCTTGGACGTACATAACTCAGGTGGAGGACGCGTTGCGGACGCTCCAGCCTGGCTCTCGTTCCCCGTCTCTAAGCGCGGCGGCGTCCAACCACTCGCCGCTAGCGGATATGTTGCGCCAGCTGGGTGAAGTGTGCCGAAAGCTTCGCGATGTTGGAGGGAACAGCGTATTTGTGAGGTGTGTAGCCGGGAAGCATCGTACGGGCACGCATGCCAAAACGGCTGGTAGCAATCAGCAGCTCTTGTCTCATGGTGATGCGGCAACCTGCGCCGTGGCGGGCTATGTCGGCCGACGACATGAGTCGCGCGCAATCGCCAATGAACCTGAACATGTGATGCTGTGATACCCAGCACATGCGCGCCCGATAGAGGTAGTCACGATAGAGGTGCTGATAAACATCGAAAGCAACGTTACGGTGCTCAACCTCTTCAAGCATGTGCCACTTGAAGAGATCACCGGCTTCGCGCGCGGTGCGGCGATGATCATACAGCCCGCTCGCGAGGACGCGCAGGGCGAACTGCGTCGTGTAGGACTCGAAGCCTTCGATATAACCGATCCGGAACCGGTCGGTCTTGTTGGCCAGGAATCCCTCGAAATCCCGCTTCAGTGCTTCGACGCGCTCTTCCAGGCCAGGATAGCCGTGCGCAAATACAACCTTGTTGAAATCCATGTGCCGCCGATAGTGCTGGGCCTCCTGGAGCGAGAAGCGATCGGCGTCCTCGCGCAGGGCCTCATCGCGGATCTGGTCCAACACCCGGCGCAATGACTTGACAAAGAAGGGCTCCAGGTACGCGACGTACAGGCCCATCGCAAGATGGGTGTACGACAGCACCGAACTGCCTGCGACACACAGTGGGTGAAATTCGGCGCTGCCAGGCACGTCGAACTTCATTGTACGCACGGTGATCGGGTGCACGTCGCTCCCCGGGCTTGTTCGGCGCGGCGCATCGAAGCAAGCGCACGCGTATCGCAGTTTGCGCGGGCGGTACAAGTCATGCAAGCAGATTCAAAACTGGTGTTGGCTGAAGGTGGACCTCGAGCAGAATCGTCATCGGGGCTGTCAGCCATCTGGGGCGATTGCCGCAGTCAGGCCGGCGTGGCAGTCTTTGGCAAGGCGAACAGGAGGGAAATGTCATGACACACATCGAAGGTGGCTGCCTGTGCGGGAAGGTGCGTTACAGCGCGGACACGGAACCCGTCTTTATCGGTGTGTGCCACTGCACCGATTGCCAGCGCTTCACCGGCTCCGCCTTCGCGACGGTGATGGGACTGCCAGCGGCGGCGCTGAAGACAACGGGAACGCTCAAGACGTTCACCAAAGCGGGAGACACCGGCAAGTCGATGCATCGTCGCTTCTGCCCGGAGTGCGGCTCCAGCGTCATAGATGAGGGGGATGCGCTGCCGGGCGTTGTGATGGTGAGCGTTGGCACTTTGGACGACCGCAGCTGGGTGAAGCCGCAATCGGAAGTCTATTGCGACAGCGCACAGCCGTGGGTACAGCTCGGCGGGAAGCAGCAGCGCTTCGCTAAGATGCCGGCCTGAAATACTCGCCAGTCCACTGATCGACCCGCGGGTTACTTGTGTATAACGCTGGCAGCGCACATGCCGTTGCAGCAACGCGAACTGTCTCAGTTCGGCGAGAAGCGGCCAACAGCAGTCCATTGCCTTTTCATCTTGAAACTCCGCAAGCGGCCGCTCATGTCTGCAGCCATCGGTGCGCCCCGGGGTCATTGGCTCATGAAATGTCGATCGTTACAGGGAAACTTGCCTCCGAGAAACGTAACCTGATAGATTCATGTCGTCATGTACGTGAGTGCACGAAACGTTCGATTTACCGGACCTGACCGGCTTGAAGCGTCAGGCGTTCCGGTTTCGTGCAAATAGTCCGTCCTTCTTCCACGCTGCCGTTGCGTCTTTGACCGCCTAAAGCCGGTTGGGGCTTCTTTGGCGCTGCATTCGCGGCGCATGAACCCAACTCGACTAAGAGGTGTGTCGTGTCCAAGCAAGTTCTCAATTCACGCGCTTATCAGCGCTCGCTCGCGGTCCGCGACCTAACTGATGCGGCGCTCGGAGCCCACGCGATGCAGTTACTGGTGCAATACGCCATTGAGGCACTGCGCGCCCTATGGGGCTGCCCGGTCATCGTTTACCGCGCGCCGCCGGTAGTCTCGGTCTCGGAAAACTATGATGACCTTGGCTACCCACCGGACGGAGCTTCCCGCGATGCGCGTTATACACGCTACGTCTCAGAGGCGCTGCTGCTGCGGTCACAGGCCTCGGCCATGATCCCGCGCGCACTGCGCATGATTGAACCTGCGCACTACGACGATGTATTGCTGGTCTGCCTGGGATTGACTTATCGGCGCGACACGATTGACCGTCTGCACGTAGGTGAGCCGCATCAACTGGATGTGTGGCGTGTACGGCGCGGACAGTTGGCTCGGGAAGATCTCGAAACGATGATCTCGACCGTCGCCCAAGCGATGCTCCCCGGTGTACCGCTGCGGATGGATCCAACGACCCATCCTTATACGTTGGACGGTTTGGAAGTTCATGGTCGGGTGAACGACGCCTGGGTCGAGATTCTCGAGTGCGGTATTGCTCACCCGGCTATTCTCGACTCGGCCGGTTTGAGGGCACGGAACCATTCCGGTCTTGCGATGGGCATCGGATTGGATCGTATGCTGATGCTCCGGAAAGGTATCGATGATATTCGCGTGCTGCGCTCGGGTGATCCGCGTATCGCGCGACAAATGCTCGATCTCGAGCCGTACCGACCGGTGTCCGACCAGCCGGCGATAGAGCGCGACCTCTCCATCGCGGTGGATAGCACCGTCACTGCAGAGGAGTTGGGCGATCGCGTGCGCAGCGTTCTGGGAGCACGGTGCGAGAGCGTCGAAGAGATCGCCGTGGTGTCGGAGGCGAATTACCTTGATCTACCGCCCGCCGCGCGCGCGCGGCTTGGTATATCGAGTCACCAGAAAAATGTGCTGCTGCGACTCGTGATTCGCGACCTGGAGCGAACGCTGACGTCTCGGGAGGCCAATCAGCTTCGTGACGACGTGTATGCGGCGGTGCATGAGGGGAGCGTCAAGTCGTGGGCGGGCGCAAGAAGCTACGTAGCGGACCAATAAAAACGGTAGCCCGAACTGGGAACGCGAGTCGCCAAGAACTGACGTTCGCGACCGGCGGCTTCGAGCTCCTGCGCCGGGAGCTTCATATGAAGCCGCAATCGTTCTTTCTAATATTGTTGACAGTTCTAGTGCTCGACGTCGCTCCGACGAGAGCCGATCAGTCTCTGCAATCGCCCCAGCGGATGCTTCAAGCCGCCGCTGAGGTGCTGGCCGAAAAGTTCCGCGTTGATTGGAACTCGCACGACATGGATGCAATGGGCCAGCTATTGACGCCCGATGCTGACTTCGTGAACGTAACAGGCATGCACATGAAGGGTCGGGCGCAAATTGTCGCTCGGCACAAGGAGATTCACAGGACGCAGTTTAGAAATAGCGTCTGGGTAACCCATGGCGTCGAGGCGCAGCTATTGGCTCCCACATTTGGGCTCGTTCACGTCAACTGGGGAATATCCGGTGACCTGGACCCGGACGGGACGCCGCGTCCACCGCGAGACGGGATCTTCTCCTGGCTGCTTGTCCAGCAAGCAGATGGCACATGGCTGATACGAAGCGTGCAAAACACAAACATAGGTAAGCCGTGATCAGAGGATCTTGCTCCGTCAAACCGGTAAATCAGCGGGGGGATGAGCCTGAATCACGCTGCCAAAGCGCACGGCCGCTGGTGTGTGCGCGCAAGGGGCGACGAAAGCCATAAAGCCCGCGACAGGCAGTGCCACGGCCGCGACGGAACCCACTCCGTCGCGCGCACCGTTGACTCAGCAGGGGCCCGGGTGTATTTCCAGTCAAACGCCACGAGGCGAACAATGGGCCGCGGCCTGCGCGAGGCAGGCGGCGGCTGCTGAGAAATGTCCATCAAGGGGAGAACCATGAGATTAGGGTCCACAACTGTTTCTGTGTCATTCCTTGCGCTCGCGCTGTTCGCAGGCGCGGCCTTCGCGGACGATCGGGATGAGGTCTCCGAGCTCGCGCTCGGCGACAGCGTCGTCTTCGGCTTCATCACACAGGCCGGGCATGCGTACGTCAACCCGACTAATTTCATCGGCTATCCGGCGTACGTCGGCTTCCGTGAGCGGCTGGATGACGTCAACGCCGGCTGTCCGGGCGAGACCAGCGGCAGCTTCCTCTCGGCGACGGCGCCGGACAATGGCTGCCGCGCCTTCCGCTCGGCCTTCCCGCTGCACGTCGCCTATAGCGGCACACAGCTGGATTTCGCGACCAGTTTTCTCAAGCATCACCGGGTGCGGCTGGTGACCATCGGCATCGGCGCCAACGACCTGTTCCTGCTCGAGGCTTCCTGCGCGACCAATCCGAACCCGCCGGCGTGCATCCAGGCCGGCCTGCCAGCCGCGCTGGGCACGATCGAGCAGAACATGGTGCAGATACTCACCGCCATCCGTAGCGCGGGCTACGGCGGAGAGATCATCGTCGTCAACTACTACTCGCTCGACTATTCCGATCCGAGCGGCACGCAGATCACGCAGCTGCTGAATCAGGCGATTTCCGCGCCCGCGAACGCTTTCGGCGCCGGCGTCGCCGACGTGTTCACGGCCTTCCAGAAGGTCGTCAGCAACCCGCTCATCGCGGGCAAGACCTGCAACGCGGGGTTGCTCAACGTCGACCCCCAGGACCAGACCCAGTGCGACGTGCATCCCAGTCAGTCCGGGCAGCGACTGATCGCTGAGACCGTCGCGCACGTGCGCAAGGGCTGGTAAGCGCGCCTGTCATGTCGTCCCACCCGAGGTCGCCGCCTCGGGTTGGGAGGCGAGGCCCATCCCGCCTGCCTCCGGGGGCCCTTCCCACCCTCGCTCAGTTCAACCGAAGGTAGTGACTCCGGCAGGTTCGTCCTGCGGGGAACCCTTTATAACGCGGGTCCTGCTTGAAGTTCGTGAGAAGGCCATTGGTCTTGATTTTGAGATGGCCGAACAGACCGAAGGTAGTCGCGAAGGCCGGTGAGTCCGTAGGTTGCCAAACTGTGACGACCGGCGGAACCAGATGGATTTGGCAGTGATAGCTTCGTGCGAAAACCGGACTTGCTCTGAGACTGTCTCAGGGCGCGATCTGAAATGCGGATAGCACACTCCATACTGATGGTTTGTCTGGCATTTGCCGCTCTGGCAGCCGGTGCTCTGCTCAATGCGATCTTTGTGGGACGAGTCCGCATTGGCCGCGGATTCATAAGGGCTACGGTCACTCGTCAAGGTAACCCGCTCTGGTACTGGCTCATAGTTCTGCTGTACGCGTCTGTAATAGGCGTTTTGCTCTTAACGCTTCCTACCATAATTGCTGCTACCGGCAATTGACCCCCGGCGCAGGCAAATCGATCTGCTCGTACGCCTGGCACGGCGGAACACGGCCTGGACGGTCAATCAGCGGCTGCGAGTCGAGATCGTCAAGGCAGCCCTTGTCAAACGCCGAGCGCAGCGATTACTGCCTCGCCGACCTTCGCCCCGGAGTACTGCTGCTGTCCGGTGATCAGCCGGCCATCACGGACAACGAAGGCTTTGAACAGGCCCCCCTGAACATAGTTCGCCCCTCGACGTCGCAGGTCGTCCTCGAGCCGAAAGGGCATCACCTTCTTACCGACCGCCTTATCGGAGAAGTCCTCCTCGATGTTCGAGAAACCGGTGACGGTCTTCCCCTCGACCAGATAGGAGCCGTCGGAAAGCTGGAGGTCGATCAACGCGGAGACACCGTGGCACAACACCGCAGTTGGCTTCTCAGCCTCGTAGAACGAGGCGATTACCTTCTTTAGCACTTCGTTCTGCCGGAATTGGAACATCGGTGCGAGACCGCCGCAGACGACCAGGGCGGCAAACTCTCTTAGATTCAGGTCGGCTAGCTTCGGGGTGTCTTCGAGAAGCGCGACGAGCTCAGGCGTGTTCAGGAACCCCATCGAAATCAGGTCTTCGGCGGACCACTTCGATTCATCCCGCGGGTCGGACAAGGTGTCGACCCTAACCTTGCCACCGTCAGGGCTGGCAATGACGACCTCGTAGCGGGCGCGCGTGAACAAGTAGTAGGGATGTGTCAGCTCGGATGCCCAGAATCCGACCGGCCAGCCGGTCGTTGTTGCAATTGTCGGGTTCGCCACAACCATCAGGATCTTCGGGCGACCATTCGTCGTGACATCGACGACCTCGCGATGGTGATCTGCGCTCTGTACCGTCTCTCTTCCCTCTTTCATGGATGCTCCTTCCGCCCCGAAGCGGCGATGGGAGGCGGACTTGACTTGTCGGCGGCAAGCTAGCAGCGTGGCGCCGCAGGCAACAAGTACGTACCTGGATGTTCCATAGGTACCTGTGCGTGCCCATGGTCCTTCCGATGCCCTTATGACCGTAATTGCACGACGCTCAGTCGCTACCCCGTTCCTCAAGTTCCCCGGCAGCGCGCTGGTGGTAGCTATCCTCGCGGACAAATGGAGCATTCCGGTCATCCACTCGCTCGCGAGGGGCATGAAACGCACGGGGGAATTGCGGAGAGAGCTAGCCGGAGTGTCACAGAAGATGCTGACCCAGACGCTACGCCGGCTTGAGAAACACGGACTTATCGAGCGCGCTGTGTTCCCTGTGGTCCCACCGCGAGTCGAGTATCGGTTGACAGCGCTTGGAGAGTCGATAAACGAACCCCTGGCGCATCTCTGCGAGTGGACCAAGCGATACGGAACGGTGCTTCAGCAATCGGTGGCTGGAACGAGACGACGCGATGCGCGAACCGACGATACATAGTCAGTGTCGCCAAGTGGGGCGATCAGCAGCGCTTGCACGGCGCAACCCCCAGCCAGCCAGCTTATGAGCTGGACTGGAGATCGCGGAACAGACGAGGTCTAGCTGGTCGGCGACCGTGAAGGACAGTCGCAGTCGCTGATCGGCCACTCCCGGCCGGTCCATCTGCCGCTCTGATTGACCTGAAAACCGTCATTCACCGAGGCTGTCTCATGAGCGTCAACATCAGAGAGGAGACACCAGCCGATCTGCGCAGAATCGAGGCGGTGACCGTCTCGGCATTCTTGAACGCGCCGCATACAAGCCACACTGAGCAGCACATCGTCAATGCGTTGCGCAAGGCTGGAAGGCTCGAGATCTCACTCGTGGCAGAGGTGGATGGCACCATTATCGGTCACGTCGCGATATCGCCCGTCGTCATATCTGACGGTGTGGCAGGCTGGTTCGGACTGGGTCCAATTTCGGTGATACCGGAGTATCAACGGCGTGGTGTAGGCTCGCAGCTCATGAGCGAAGCGCTCCGCATACTCAGGGACAACGGTGCCTCGGGCTGTGTCGTGCTTGGCGAACCGATGTACTACGGCAGATTTGGCTTCCAACGGGTTCCAAGCCTCGTGCTTCCGGGCGTTCCCCCCGAATACTTCCAAGCCCTCTCGTTTGGCTCCTCAAGACCAAAGGGCATCGTCAAGTATCACGAAGCGTTCAATGTGTAGGCTTGATGCGGGAAATCGGAGCGCCCCGACCGCTCTTGCCGCCGAGTCTGGGTCGCGAACAGCCGTTGGAGAGTACCACCGCTGCCGGCCACGAGCCGCCATTCGCCTCCGGTGTGCGTCATTCACGGAAGCAGTCACTTTGCTGCTCGCGCGCACCTTCGACGCCTCAAAAAAGGTTTACCCTGAAGCCGTAATCAGCTAAGCGAGTGCCGACATGGCCGAGACGCCCAAGACTCCCGAAAAGAAGCTATTCGAGGTTACAAGCAAGATCATCAAGCTGCGCGACCCGGCGAAGCAGGGATCGAGCACCACCATTGAGGCGGTTTGGCAGATGCCCGATGGCGCCATCACCAAGGGTATCTACGTCGGAGCGCTGGGCCGTTGGACGCTGCAGGCCAGCGGCGCTCCGGTGAAGCCCGAAATGGCCGCGCAGCTGGATGCCATCGAAGCGCGCTCGCTCGCAGCGCGCATATCGTAGCGCACGGCTTCTTGGGCTCTGCGCCACCATCGTGAGCGTGCCCCGCCAAACGTGGGACCCATGCTGCTTCCGTACCCGCGGATGTGCGAGCTCCGAGACTGAGCGCTGATCCGTCGGCCGGTTTTCGGCCCATGTGCGGACAGTCGAGGCCGCGGGTAGACTGACCCAAACCGGTCATTCCCTCCTTCGATGAGCGAGCTGATCTCTGCCGACGCTTCACTGCGGCCCTTGACGGCGTGCGCGCCAGGTCCGTTCAGCACGTGCATTAGGACCGTGATGATACGAGCGGCACTGACCGCGGTTTTTGCCACCTCATTGACGGTCTCAGGCGCTGCGCAGGAGTTCATGGCGCAATCGGGTGCGCCCGCGAGTTCATTTCCGAAACCGGATCGCCCGGTCGCCCACATCGTCAGCCCGATCTGGAAGGACGAAAAGGCACGTGACGATGCCGATGAACCGGGCCAGCTCGTGCGTTTGCTCGGCATCAAGCCGGGAATGACAGTTGCGGACCTCGGCGCGGGCAGCGGTTACTACGTCGTGCGACTATCGCCCGTTGTCGGATCGAACGGCCGGATCATCGCCGAAGACATCGTGCCTGCGTACCTGCAAGGCCTGGGCGAACGGGTGCGTAATCTCGGACTGCAGAACGTCACCGTCACCCTCGGTGAGCCGCACGATCCAAAGTTGCCACCCGGCTCGGTTGACGTTGCGATTCTGGTGCACATGTATCACGAGGTCACACAGCCCTACGGCCTCCTCTACAACCTGATCCCCGCGCTCAAGCCCAACGCCCGCGTCGGCATCGTCGACGGTTTCGCGCCGACATCCGAGCACGGCACCCCGCCAAGTCTCCTGCGCTGTGAGCTCGCCGCGGTCGGCTATCGCAGGGTCAGCTTCGATCGACTTAAGGGCAGCGACACCTACCTGGCGATCTTTGCGCCGCCGTCCGTCGCAAGCCGAACGCGACCAGAGGCCATTGTGGCGTGCAGAGCGCCATAGCGAGAGGCAGGATGCTGAGGCGGGAACGGCCAGGTCCGCACAGATGCCGAGCACCGAGCTGCCGAATTTGAGTACGATCAGATGGCGCTGCGGCTCTCGCGGTACTTCGGGACGCGTGCACAGCTTTGGCAGAACCTGCGGGCGGAATACGATCTGGAAATCGCGAATCGCAAGATTGGCAAACAGGTGGAGCGGATTCAGCCGGTACCACGCCCCGACTTGTCCAACTCCGGCGCGTCCTCCTGAGCTGCACTCGCTGGCCGTTCTCGGGCAGTCGCGCGCAAGATCGAGTCGAATAGCGGCTCGAATACGGGCAGGCTGTCGGAACTTGAGAACGCGGCGGGGCCGAGGTAAAACCTCCTGCGAATGCACGCTGTACAAGCCTCGCATCGTGAGGGGAGGGGATCATGGCGCGCTCCGATCCGTATCGTAACTTCCGCTTCCGTGTCGAAATCGACGGTCTTCAGACAGCCGGTTTCAGCGAGGTAGAGGCCCTCGCAACGACTACCGACGTGATCGAGTACCGCGAGGGAACCGATCCAGCGCACCCCCGCAAGCTGTCCGGGCTCACGAAGTACGGCAACATCACGTTGAAGCAGGGCATGACGAAGTCGCTGGAGCTCTACCAGTGGTACCGGCAGATCGTCTCGGGACAGCTGACGGGCAATCGCAAACAGGTCGTTATCGTCGTCCAGGATGAGGGTGGCGCCGATCAGGGGCGGTTCGTCGTGAGTGAGGCGTGGCCGGTCAAGTACGTCGTTAGCGACCTCAACGCCAAGGGTAACGAAGTCGTCATCGAGCTCCTCGAGCTTGCGAACGAGGGGATCGAACGCGCGAGCTGAGCTCGCCGTAGCCGAGGATAGAACCTGCATGGATCGTTCGGCGTCAGAACCGTTCCTCAACATGCGCTTTCGGGTCGAGATCGACGGCATGCGCGAAACGGGGGTTCTCGAGGTCGTGTTTCCGGCGGCACGTCTTGGCCGACAGGCGAGGAACGGAATCCGAGCTCGCTATGGAACGATGTTCCTGAAACGGGGTGTCGGCCGATCGCAGGAGTGGTACGCGTGGTGGGACCAAGCCCGCAAAGTGCGCAAGGCCGCCATGCGAGCGGTCACCGTCACGCTGCTCGATGAGGCGGGCTCGAGCGCTCACCGCTGGACCTTCCGCAATACGAGGCCCGTCGCGTATTCCATCTCCAATCTCAATGCTCTCGGTCACGAGGCGCTGACTGAAACACTCGAGCTGAGTGTCGGCGGATTCGATGCCTCAGACGCGTCGGCGCTCATCGCAGCGACGGCAATGGATTGATCTGTGGCGCTCTCAGAAGAGTCGTGCAAGCTGATTGCATGGGGCAATGAACCTCGCGTCATCGACTTTGGTCTGCTCCTCAACGGCTCTGCGTGGGCGGGGCTCATGAAAACAGAGCACGCGCGTAGTTGATCGGAGCATGGTCGGCAAGATCGCGGGCCATCACATCGCGCCAGACCCTCCATGAAAACCTGAGTGCATAGCGCAGCCGTGCATGCCGCCTATCCTTCGCAACCAATTCGTCGGCCGGATTCTCGATAACGTGGCCGCTGGCTGTCAGATAGGTAGGGGGCCTGATGTGCTCGTAGCCGTCGATCGGCGGCGGCATTTCAGTCACTAAATCACAGCAGTCAACGAGGCGCACAGTCTTCGCCGCGCGGACCGTGGCAGCAAACGCAGCATCGCCGACCCGGGGTGAACCGAGCGTCACGAGCCAGGCCGGTCTGCAGGTCGTTGCAGTAAGAGTTGCCAGGGCTGCACCCAGACTGTGGCCCGCCAATATGAAATTGTTCGGATCAGGTCTCGTGCTTTCCATCCACTGGCTTATCCGTGGTAACAGCGACCTGGCAGCGGTAGCGAATCCAGAATGGACACGCCCCGCGGATTCAGGCCACGGAACGAGATTTGCTCGAGCATCAGTCAGCAAATTTTTAATGCTATCGGGCCGAGTGCCCCGAAATGCCAGAATCACCGTTCCATCGGCGTCACGGCGCGCTGCGAACGCCGCTCCTCCGCTCGCTGAATCGACAAATAACTCGGCGTCTTTAAAGCCCGCCCGCGCCAGGGCCTCAACAAGCCGGGCTTTCTCCGATTCGGAGTCCTCCGCACGATAGTACGCGAGCCGCGCTGCCTCGATCGCAAGCTGCACCGGAGAGTAGGCGTGGTCGCGATGGAAAAGCGTGTCGGACCGCTCCGGAGTCAACAGCGCCCGGTCACTCGGATCGTATCTCATCGGCACCCAGGCCTCCTCCCCATACGGTACATCGGTCTGACGGCCCCGGAAAGCTGGTGCAGATGCGGACTCACACGTTCATCGTGCACTGCAAAATGGACTGTGCGGCAGATGGTGTCGTTGACTGTGGGTTAAGCCACGCGCCAGCGCTGCGGAGCCCACACGCTGCACTGCAACCAGGCAGCGCGCTGCCCGGCCCCGGGGCACATGTGGGTTCCTGTCGGGCGGCACTTCCGAAAAAAAGCCAGTTTTCTCTGGAACAGATGGCGTGGAGAGAACAGTCTATTAGAGACGACGACGAAGGCTGATCCACCGAAAGGACGTAAACTTATGGCCCTCACGCAAATCACCGAGTATCAAGTGCAGTACTCGGCAAACAAATTTCCACCTCGGCTCTGGCTGAAGAACGGCGCGAATTTCATTGGCCAGCTGATCTTCATGCCCGATGGGTCAGCGTTACCGGCGGACGGAGAATCTGGTGGCCAGGTTAACCTGTATTACCATTTGGAGGATTTCCAGAACGCTTTTCGCATACTGAGTGAAGAGAAGGTCGTGTATCTGCTTTATAGCGGTTCTGGGGGCGGAAACGAAAATGGCATCCAGACGTCGGCGGAACCGCTGGGAAACGCACCGTAGCTAGATCGCATCGATGGTCGAACAGGTCCAAAAACTCGAAGCCGTTGAGAAGCCTGGGATCATGCGGTTCTCGCCAGGAGGTTCCCGGGAAAAATCGCTTTCGAGGGAGGAAAACAAATGAGTGTCGACTGCTTCTTGAAAATAGACGGCATCCCAGGTGAAAGCACCGATGCGAAGCACAAGGACGAGATTATGGTTCTCAGCTGGTCTTGGGGTGAGACTCGAGCGATGGCGGCGGCCCCAGCGGGAGGCACGGGTAAAGTGTCGATGCAGGATTTCCACTTCTCCAAGGCAGTAGACGCAGCAAGTCCGAAGCTGATGCTCGCCTGTGCGAGCGGTCAACACATCAAAGATGCAGTCCTAAGCTGCCGCAAAGCGGGCGGCAGTCAGGACTTCCTGATAATCACTCTCACTCAAGTGGCCATCTCCGGCTACCAGATTTCGGATGGGGCGGCTGTCGGTCCAACAGACCAGTTTGCGCTACACTTTGCCGAGATCCAATTCGAGTATGCACAACAGAAACCGGACGGATCGTTGGCTGCGAGTACAGAAGCGGGATGGGATCTTCAGAATAACAGGGCGGCGTAATTTCCAGAAACGAGAAGGTAACCGCTCGAGAGCAATGCAAAGCGCTATGCGGCGCTGGCAGAGGCGCCGCGCAAGAGTCGGGGTTCAGGTCACTTCCGGCTCGAGTAGGCTGTCGTCCGCCAATTCCGGCCCGCGCGGGGGCATGTCGTAGATCACCACCTGCAGGCTTCGCGACCTGTCGCGGAGGGCGCCGCCGGGCGCCTGGGCGAGCCCAGAAGCCGGCGGCGTGCCACAAAGAGTCCGTTCTCGATCCAGTCTTATATCCCTGAGTAGTTGCCCGGGTAACGTCGGTTGCTGCTGACAGGGTTCTCCAGCTTGTTTACCGGTCGCGGTCGTCCTCGTCGTGGTGCTCCCGGTGGTGTTGGCCCTTCGTGTCGGCGTACTCAAAATGACACCGGTCACCGTCGGAATCGCAAACCCAACGACCCCGACCGCTATAAATTGTGTTTTTGCTATATTCAGACTCGCGCCAACATCTGTCCCCGTCGTTATCGCACCTAATCCGCACGCAATGATCGCCGTCCGCGTCGCAGCGCTCGTAGGTATGAGCAAGCGCTATTGATGAGACAGCCAACAATGCTATGACTCCAGCCTTCGCCGTCAATATTCCCTTTGTACGGTGAAACATGCTCGCCTCCGGAAGAGGGACAAGGACAGATGGAAGCTTCTTCCCTCCCTGAGATCCCTGGAAGCGGCGCAGTCCGAATCGTCCGTAGGACTTAAGGTGGTAGCGGCGCCCCCTTGTGGCCTTGTTTGCCGCGAATTCCTCGTCGCAAGCGGGGTAGCCAGACGCAAGCCTCAGCTGCGCCCAGCTAGGGCTGCAGCAGCGGTGACGACCTTGGCGGATCTCGGGTTCTCGCGATCTTCCTCGACAACTGCTTGACGCAATCGGCTGCTCAGGGCA
>Ga0306925_10000738_pt1 | contig 24782 bp, 26 predicted proteins | sample flu12Cox44000176_FD_203755 | JGI IMG/M metagenome (GOLD analysis project Ga0306925, IMG submission 203755) | Lab enrichment of tropical soil microbial communities from Luquillo Experimental Forest, Puerto Rico - flux8day.12C.oxic.44.000.176 (v2)... | ecosystem: Environmental > Terrestrial >... | reverse complement strand
GATGGTGCCGCTCGTGCGCCCGCGAATCAACGCCTCGGCCGCGGTTCGCGCGCGGACAACGATCAGCACGTAGAGGCCGCACACGATGATAGAGATTAAGAGCCCGAGGACATGGGAGGCGCCGCTATCTTGATCCAGCAGCGCGTAATAGCGGACGAAGCCGACCAATGTGGTCACCACTAGGAGCATCGCCGAGAGAAACCACGCCAGACGGCGCGCCTCGCCGTCGGGCAAATCAATCAGGCGGGCGGCCGGTTCGTCGGGGCGCAATACAATACCGATGGTCAATGCCCAAACGCGCCAGCGTATCAGCACATTGGCCGAGAATATGATCAGGCTGACCCCGACCTCGGTGTTCATCAGCCAATGCCGACTGTAGATGAAAACGCCGCTGAAAACGCCGAGCCCGGCGAGATCGCACAGCAGAAGCCGCAAAAGCAGCCCCAGGCTCGGTTCCTCGGGCCGCAGCCGCAGGAGGCGACGAATGCGGATGCTGAGGGCACGCTGGACGACGATCTGGGCCAACAGCGCAAAGCAAGCGGCGAGTGCAACCCAGCCGAGATCGACTAGGGTGCCAAGAGCCGAGCCCTGGCGATCAAAGGAGCGCCACTCGCGCGCGAGCGCGCCGGGCGTGTCCGGCAGCATGTGAACGTCGTCGATCGCTTCGTCTTCGAGCTTGATGACGATCTGTTGCAGCCAGCCCTGGGAGCTCATCATATTGTCCATCGCGGGCGGCGCGGCAGCCGGGACTTCCGCGGCCCGGGCAGGGACCACCGAAAGCAACAAGCACAAAAACAATACGAGGCCTGAACAGCCACCCCGCAAGGCGCCGTCGACCCGAGCGCCGTCCATATCGGTTGAGCGCATGCTGGTCTCCCGCATCACACGGTTATTTTAGGCCGATGGCCGGTGACATGCGCCGCGTTTTCCCGAAACATCGTGCTTCTCCCCTCCTCAAGTTCGAACGGCGCTATGCGACACGCGTCAAGGTGGGGTGGGATCCCTTTCGAAAAAGGTGAGTGCTATGCAAGGTCCGGGTCCCGATCAGCCAACGTGGCCTCGGTTTTTTCGCGAGCTCCGGGCGCTTCGCTTGTCTCGCTCCCATCGCGTCGTGAGTCGCATGAAGCGTGACTTCCTGTTCGTAAGGCTCAATTATGATGCCGTTATCGTGGGATCCCAACTCTTCGTCTTTCTTTTGCGACGATCGGCGATCGTTTGCGAAACGCAGCACGGGTATAACCCGGGGATCGGTAACAATATCGGCGCGCTTTATTTCATGGTCGCGATGCTGATTACGACCGGGTCAGCGACATCGGAAATGAAATGGCCGCTGCGGGTCCAGGCTGTGTGAAAACTCGGAAATTGTCTGAAAACGGCGCATCTGGAGCGAACTTTTTCGCTTCGCCGAGCCTGTAATGGCGGAAAACGGCCGAAAATCGACTGGAATTTATAGACTGCCGCCGATCGTTCGAGCGTTTTCACACAGCCTGGGTCACTTTCAGACAGCCTGGGGCTCGATAAGAGAGTCGGCCAGCCCGGGGCATTGGTCGGATGAACATGCTCCATCTCAACGTCGCCGCTGACGGCACCGTCGAGATGCCGGACGAAAAAGCCAAGTCGTTTCTGCGTGCCGGGTGGGCTCGGGTGAGCGATGATGTGGAATTACGGCAGACCGGGGATTATGAGTATGACTTACGGTTCTGCTTGACGGCTACTCCGTCGTTCTCCAACTCTTCTCGCCAACGGGCATCGATGCAGATTGTTAACGTTTGAAGACGAGGGTGCCTCGCCCGGTTCACCCCGACAAGCACATCGAGGCTGCCGTGAGCTTCGCCGAGGCCAAGGGTTGGCGGTTATCCCATCGAGCTGCCACGATGGGGTCGACTATTTTATCCAGGCGGCCGGCGAGGTGACTGCAAGCTGCCAGTGTACTCGACCCTGCCTAACCCGCTTGCTCATGCTCGCGACATCCGCCGGAGAGTGAACGCATGTCCTCATCAGAGGAGCGCTTCATAAATTGGGCCGTAACGCTCGAAGTCTCGGGCATCGACACCGAACGAGAAAATTGCGAGGACGCTCTCTACGAGGCGGGCTGCGACGACGCGTTGATCGCGGTTGTCAATGGCACGGTGTTTCTAGATTTCCACAGAGACGCATCATCGCTCGAAGACGCCGTCAAATCGGCATCGCGAAATGTCGAACTAGCGGGAGGTAAGGTGGTTAGGGGTCGTACTAATACAACTCCCGATTAGCTCGCTTGGCCATTGCTGGCTTTCTCCTCAAGAAAAATTCTAAAGTCGCGGAGCCGGCGGCACGAGCTGGACGGATCGGTGACGCTCAGCATCCGAATGTCGTCGTGACGGTATGGACGACCTATTAGGGTGTTCTATCTCGAAGGTATCCGGCAGACCCCAGCCTCCGGTCTTTGTGACCACGGCGGCAACGACCGCTGCACCTGGAATTCTCATTAGGCACGATGCCAAAACGTGTGTAAGGGGAGCTCGACCCGAATAGAACACGCAGCTAGGCGCCACCATAAAACCCCGAATGGGCCGTTTGTTCAGGAGGGCAAGCGAGACCGGAATCGGGAGCTGACATTCTCGGCTATCTCGCCCGACCGGGTGGGTTCAGCTTCACCGAATCCATCGCCGCACGCAATCGTGGCGCCGCAAAGTCGCGGAAGGCCCGCACCTTGAGCGGCAGCATTCCCTGCCCTGCATGAAGGATGCTGACGGGCATCGGCGCGCGCTCATAGTGCGCCAGAATAATCCGCAATGCCCCGCGCGCGACCGCTTCAGCTACCTGGTAGGAAAGCAGGCGTGTCACGCCGATGCCGGCAATCGCCGCATCGATGGCGGCCTCCGCTGTCGTCACCGCCAGCCGCGCGCGGACCGGCGCCACCATGTCGACCCTGGCTCCAGGTTCGCGAAACGGCCATGCCGCGCTCCGCGCCATCAGGAAATCGTGAAAGATGCACGGAAGCGACGCGAGCTCAGCCGGCGTTTCCGGGATGCGGTGAGAGGCGAGAAACGAGGGGCTCGCACAAATCACGTGGCGAACCGCTCCGACACGCGTCACGATCATGCTGCTGTCGGGAAGCGCACCGATCCGGATCGCCATATCCACGTGCTCTTCGATCAGATCCGCATTGCGATCCGACAGCATCAGGCGGATGTTGACCTCAGGATAACGGCTTAGGAACTCCGTCACTAGCGGCAGTACGTGCAGGCGTCCAAAAACGATCGGCGCCGTAATGACAAGCTCTCCTCTCGGCGCACTATACTCGCCTGCAGCAGTCCGTTCGGCGTCCGCCAGTTGTTCAAGGATCCGCTTCGCGACACCGACATACTCGGCTCCGGCGTCTGTCAGTGTCAATTTGCGAGTTGAGCGGGCAAGCAATCGAGCCCCGAGATGTGATTCCAAATCGGCTATCTTCCGACTCACCGTCGGGAGCGGCACGTTCATTTTGCGGCTGGCAGCCGACATGCTGCCTTCGTCAGCCGCCTCGACGAGTAGCGTCATGGCTTCAAGCCGGTCCATGCGTACCTTCCAAAAACCGAGAGGGTTAATTGTAAAATTACCTCGTTATACCGACGCGGCGAAGCCCCTAAATTCACGCAGGCAGACCACTGCGATCGGGAAGGCGGTAAATATGAGCGAGCCCAAGCGAAGATCTACTGTCGTCTTGGTTCACGGTGCATGGGCTGACGGCTCGAGCTGGAACGACATCATCGGGCCATTGCTATCCAAAGGACTGAACGTTCTGGCAGCGCCGATCCCACTGATCTCGTTGTCTGATGACGTCGCCGCGCTCGACCGCGCGCTGGAACGAACCAATGGACCCGTGGTCCTGGCGGCGCACGCTTATGCCGGCGCGGTGACAGCGGCAAGCGCCAACAAGCAAGTCCAGTCGTTGGTCTTTATAGCGCCTTGACGCCTGACGAAGGCGAGACGGTTGCGCAAGTTTTCTATCGCGAAAAGCCGCATCCGCAGGCACCGCAACTGGCACCCGACGCGCATGGGTTCATCTGGATGCCGCGAACGGGATTTGGCACCACGTTTTGTCAACACGCGTCTCCCGAACGGGCTGCACTTTTTGCCGCAACCCAGCGACCCATCGCTGTCGCCTGCATTCAGGAGAAGGCTCCGCGACCCGCTTGGAAGATAAAACCGTCTTGGTACCTGGTGGCCGAAGAAGACCGGATGATCAACCCGGCCACCCAGCACTTTATGGCGCAACGCATGGGCGCACGAATCCGGTCGGAGAAGGTCGATCATATGCCACTGGTCACCGCGCCCGAGACAGTCATCGAAATGATCCTCGAGGCCGTCGCGGGCTCGGCAGCCTGAATCAAACCCCTCTTAAAGCGATGAGGCCGCACAATGCGCAAGATCAGCTTCCGGAAGGTCGAGGTCGACGGGTTCAACATCTTTTATCGCGAGGCAGGGCCGAGGGACGCACCAGTGCTGCTGCTACTGCACGGCTTTCCGACCGCCAGTCATATGTTCCGCGATCTCATTCCACAGCTCTCGGACCGGTTGCGCGTTATCGCGCCAGACCTGCCCGGGTTTGGCCAATCGGACATGCCAGAACGGAACAAGTTCAACTACACCTTCGACAACATTGCGGGTGTTATCGACCGCTTCACTGAAGTGATCGGAATTGGCCGCTTCGCGATCTATGTGTTCGACTATGGCGCACCGACCGGCTTCCGCCTCGCAATGCAGCATCCCGAGCGCATCACCGCCATCATCTCGCAGAACGGTAATGCCTATGTGGAGGGCCTGAGCGACGGCTGGGACCCGATCCGCGCCTACTGGCAGGAGCCGTCGGAGGCGAACCGCGCGGCACTCCGAGCCTTTCTCACACCGGAGACAACATACTGGCAGTACACCCACGGCGTCGCCGACGCCTCCGCGGTGTCGCCGGACGGATATTCGCTCGACAGCTTCTATCTGGCGCGTCCCGGTGCGGATGAGGTGCAGCTCGATCTCTTCGGCGACTATAAGAGCAACGTCGCGCTGTACCCGCAATTCCAAGACTATTTTCGCAGGCACAAGCCGCCGCTTTTGGCGGTTTGGGGAAAGAACGACCCCTTCTTCCTGCCACCGGGAGCGGCGGCGTTCAAGCGCGACATTCCCGGCGCGGAAGTGCGCTTCTTCGACACGGGGCACTTCGCGCTCGAGACGCATTGCGAAGAAATCGCTGCGGCGATCCGCGACTTCCTTGTCCGCTGACCGTACCCAGAGAATTGCCATGCGCGCGATCGTGCTGGAGGAATTCGGCGGCCTCGACAGCTTCGTCTATAAGCCGTCAGGCGCCGGTGCTGCTCAAAAACATTCTTAGTCGGTTACTACAGGAGTAGCGAACATGACGAACATAATCTCCGCGGCATTTCCATACCAAAAACAGCGGCGGCGGGTCCTCGGCAGCGAGATGGCGTATGTGGAGGTGGGACAGGGCGACCCCATCGTGCTGTTGCACGGCAATCCCACCTCGTCGTACCTCTGGCGCAACGTGTTGCCACACCTGCAGCCACGGGGCCGCTGCATCGCCCCTGACCTGATCGGCATGGGCGACTCCGACAAGCTGCCTGACAGTGGCCGCGGCTCGTATCGCTTCGTCGAGCACCGCCGCTACCTCGACACCCTGCTCGAGGCCCTGAATGTGCGCGAGCGGGTCACCCTCGTCATCCATGACTGGGGTTCGGCCCTCGGCTTTGACTGGGCCAACCGTCACCGCGAGGCCATGAAGGGTATTGCGTACATGGAGGCGATCGTGGTGCCGCAGCGCTGGGACCACTGGGACAAGTTCGGGATGCGTCCAGCCTTGCAGGGGCTGCGTTCCGAGGCCGGCGAGGAGATGGTCCTGCAAGACAACTTCTTCATCGAGCAGATCCTGCCGAAGGCCATTCTGCGCACCCTTTCCGCCGAGGAGATGGCAGCGTACCGACGGCCGTTCGCCGAGCCCGGGGAGGGGCGACGGCCGACGTTGACGTGGCCACGGCAGATCCCCATCGAGGGCGAGCCTGCCGACGTGACTGCGATCGTGGCTGCTTCTGCGGAATGGCTCAAAACGAGCAATGTGCCCAAGCTTTTCGTGAAGGGCGAGCCGGGTGGGATCCTCTCCGGCGGCGTGGAACTCGACTTCGCCCGCAGGTTGCCAGCGCAGACCGAGGTGACGGTCGCGGGGATCCATTACGTCCAGGAGGATTCGCCGGATGAGATCGGGCGGGCCATCGCCGGCTGGATGGGAGCGTTGGGCTGATGGGAGCAATGCCGGGCCGCGACATAACGGCGGACCGAACTTCGCAAGGCGCGCGCTCAGATCTGGACCGCCGCCATCTCTATTGTTGCGCGAACACGAGGTCGTTGTCTTCGATTTTGCACCGACGCATGTCTTCGTGCCATCGTCACCATGCTCCGCTTAGACGGTCAAGCGCCCACTTTTTTCTCTGAAACCAGTCGCAGACGGAGGGAGCTCATGCCTGAAACGGAACGGGTTGACGTCCTAGTCCTGGGCAGCGGGTTCGGCGGTAAGCTGCTGGCTTGGCACTTGGCACAATCGGGAAAAAAAACTGCCGTCGTCGAGCGCCGCTGGATCGGCGGTTCTTGTCCCAACATCGCCTGCCTGCCGAGCAAAAACGAGATTTGGAGCGCGAGGATCGCCCATCAGGCGCATCACGCAGCCGACTTTGGTACGGTGATCGCCGGTCCTGTCACGATCGACATGGTGAAGGTGCGCCAGCGCAAGCGCGACATGGTGGCGCGCGAGATCGAACTGCATTTGCATAACTACAAGACAAGCGGCGCCGAATTGATCATGGGCAGCGGGCGTTTTGTGGCGCCGAAAGCGCTGGAGGTGCACCTCAATGCCGGCGGCACTCGGGTATTGGCGGGCGACCGGGTCTTCCTCAATCTCGGCACGCACGCAGCGATACCAAACATTCCGGGCCTCGAAGCCGCTCGACCGCTCACACACATCGAGGGGCTCGAGCTCGACTACTTGCCCTCACATCTGATCGTGCTCGGCGGCGGCTATGTCGGGCTCGAATTGGCTCAGGCCTATCGTCGCTTTGGCAGCCGCGTGACGGTTATCGAGCACGCGCCGCAACTAATGAGCCGTGAAGATCCCGACGTCGCCGACGAAGTTCAGCGGGTTCTGGGTGAGGAAGGGATTGGATTCCTGCTCGGGGCGCAAACCCTGAGAGTGCAGGGCCGGTCCGGTGAAGAAGTCAGCCTGACGGTGCGTACAACCTCCGGTGAGCAGGGGGTCGAGGGCAGCGATGTCCTGGCCGCGGCTGGACGCGTTCCGAACACCGCTGGCATCGGGCTGGAGAAGGCCGGGGTCGAGTTGGACGCGCACGGCTACATTCGCGTCAATGAACGCCTGGAGACGACGGCACCCAACGTCTGGGCGCTCGGCGAATGCGCCGGCAGCCCGCAGTTTACGCACGTTTCGATCGATGATTTTCGCATCATCCGGGACAATTTGGCCGGGGCCAACCGCAGCACGCGCGGGCGGCTGGTTCCCTATTGCATGTTCACCGAGCCACCGCTTGCTCACGTTGGACTGAGCGAACGCGATGCACAACGCCAAGGGGAGGCCGTGCGCGTTGCGAGGCTGCCGATGACCGGCGTGCGGCGCACGGCGACAACCGGCGAGACGCAGGGGTTTATGAAGGTCCTTGTCGGGGCAAGCCACGACCGCATCCTAGGTTTTACGATGATCGGCGCCGAAGCCGGCGAGGTCATGACGGCGGTGCAAATGGCCATGTTGGCAGACATGCCTTATTCGAGGCTCCGAGACGCAATTCTTGCACATCCGACAATGGCCGAGGGACTGGATTCGCTAATCGCAAACGTACCGCCGAGGTCTGCGCAATGAGGCTCCCAGAGCCAGTCCAGGGGTCCGCTAAGCTTGATGGGGATTATCCGTGATTTTGCTCGAGGAGGGCCGTATCGATAACTGCCGTTCGGCGGAGCGCCTGTTGATACTGCCCGGACCGCGGCCTGTTGCAAACCCGTTGGATGCAGGCCTATCTTTTCACCACGCTTTCCCAATTCGCGGCTGGCCAGCATCTTAGCGTGGCATTCGTACGCCCAATCAGGAGGCGGCGATGGCAATGATGCGAGCAGTGCAGGTCGCGCGGGCCGGCGGCCCGCTTGAGCTCGTCGAACGAGAAATCCCGGAGCCGGCGCAGGGCGAGGTCCGCGACGCATTTGGTGGAGCTTCGGGTCAACTCCGGGCGTCGAGCCCCCGCCGGTCGTCGGCGACATAGCGCCGCTCCCCGGTCGCGGGGTCGAAGAACACGGTGACCAGCCGGCCGCTCTCGGGATCGACAAAACGCTCTTGCGTGGCCCGCCAATTGCCTCCCGGGCGGTTATCGGCCAAAGGCCGATAGCGCCAGCGCTCGACCAGCACGCCACCGGCCAAGATCGTACCCCAGACCGCGAGCGGGATCACCGCGGAGAGGCGCCAGCACGCGAGCGCGCCAAAAGTGGCGGCGGCCAGCATGACGCCACCGATCACGAGCAGAGTGGCGCGCAGCATCGTGTCCTCAGCCGGGCAGCGGCTCGATCGTTGCGGCTGTGCCGTAGGCGACGATCTCGCTCATCGTTTGCCCGATCTCCGATGAGTCGAAACGCATCATCAGAACTGCGTTGGCACCCATCACCGTCGCATTCTGCACCAGGCGATCCACGGCCTGGCGCCGCGTGTCCTCGAGCAGATGGGTGTATTCGTGGATTTCGCCGCCGATGATCGAGCGCAGTCCGGCCATGACGTTGCCGCCAAGCCCACGGCTGCGGACCACGACGCCAAAGCATTGCCCTTTGACCTCGATCACCCGGTAACCAACGACATTCTCGGTGGTGACGACCAGCATCGCCCGACTCCATCTTGAACAAATCGGGTTCATCATCGGTGAATAGGGTTGCCGGAGCGCTAAGAATTAGACCGGACCGGCGTTCGAACGAGCGTTTCGGCGACAGAAGCGGCCGGCAAGTGCGGGGGTCGAGGGGACGGCGGCGGCGTACGAGCAGGACCTCGAAGCAAACCTCAGGGACCTCCGCAGGCGCGGCCACACCTGCCGCTACCGGCCACCGCCGGTTCGGCGTGTCTACATCCGAAACGCCGATGGCGGGCAGCGCCCGCTCGGCGTGCCGACTCTGCAGGACAAGATTGCTCAGGATGCGGTCTCCGCTTCACAGCGCCGTCTACGAAGCCGACTTCATTGGCTTCTCTTACGGCTTCCGGCCCGGACGGAACCCGCACATGGCGCTCTCGGCACTGTCTACGGCCCTGATGAGCCGGCGCGTGGACTGGCTGCTCGATGCCGACATTCGCAGCTTTTTCGATTCGGCTGACCACGAATGGCTGCTGCGGATGGTGGCGCACAGGATCGCCGATCCACGCATCCTGAGACTGATTCGCCAATGGCTGCGTGTTGCAATCCTGGAGGCGATGAGTGGCACGAGACCGACAGGGGAAACGCCGCAGAGAGCGCGCATCAGTCCGCTCTTGGCCAACATCTTCCTGCACTACGTTCTCGATCTCTGGGTCCACCAGTGACGGAAGCGGCATGCGTCCGAATGGGTGTCGATCGTGCGTTACGCCGACGACTTCGTGACGGGCTTTGAGAAAGCGGCGGATGCTGGCTGACCTCAAGGACCGGCTAGCCAAGTTTGGCTTGACGCTCCATGAGGCAAGACGCGGTTGAGCGAGTTCGGCCGACTGCCGGCCTTGCGACGTCAGCAGCGGTGAGCGGCGTCCGGAAACCTTCGCCTTTCTCGGCTTCACCCATTATTGCGGGTGGACGCGAGATGGCCGGTTCATCGTGAAGCACAAGACGCAAAGCCAGCGCCTGACGCGCAAGCCGACGGAGCTGCGCCAGGAGGCCTGGCGGCACATGCATGCGCCAATGGCCGAGCCGCAACGCTGGTACGCCAGGATCCTGCGCGGCCGCTACGCTTATTATGGGCTGCCGAACAATCCCGCGCGTTGCGCGCGTTCCATCAGGAGATCCGACGCATCTGGTTCCGCTGTCTCCGGCAGCGCCGTCAGAAGGCTCGGAACCTCACCTGGGACCGCTTCATTGCAATGCTCGAGCGCTTTCCTCTACCGCTGCCTCGGATCACTCACCCTTGGGCCGCGCGGACGGCATGAGACGAGCGGGTTCCCTCCAGGAAGAGCCGGGTGCGGGAAAGCCGCACGACCGGGTCTGTGAGGGGGCATCGGTGAACAGAAGGTCGAAGGATGCAGCTGTGGTCGAGTAGCTCAGCCATTCGGCTTTCGCCATCGGGCAGCGCGCGAACAAGACGTCCCGGACTGATGTACCACCGGGAGGCCATGCCGACGACTGCGCTGCTCGATCGACTAACGCATCACTGCGAAATCATCAAAAACGGCAACAGAGCTGGCGGTTCGAGCATCACACGTAAGTAGCACCCTGGCTTGCCCCGGTGAGCAAAGAGCGTCTCTCCCGCGCGGCGAAGCTTCTTCATCGCCGCCGGATGATTTAGTCGAGGCGACCCGATACTCATACCCCGTTCGGGATTTGTCGATATCAAGACAATCAGGGCAGCGGTTTCCAAGGAAGTGTGGACCGCTCGCTGCCACAGGACTGTGCGGGACGGTGATGCCGATGCCAGCATTCACCGTTGCTGATGTCTGCGTTGGCAATAACCAGAGAGAGCTTTATGGCACCGCTGGCAAGGTGGCCTCGCTCCAGCAAAATCCGCTTACCGGAAGCGACGCCGGCGGGCGCTCGTTGCCGAGCGTCAAGCTTGCCGCCATCAGCGCGCCATCACCGCGATGTTATCGCGATCGGCGCGATCGGTACGAGCCGCCATTGTTCCGCTGGCAGTCGGACCAGCGCTGATCGTGATCCTGCTGCTCTCGCTAGGATGATGGGCATGATCTGGCCCGCGGCGTCGGCGCTCGGCTGACATGAGGCGGCTTCCGCCAACATTCTTCGCGTGAGTCGACCGTCGGCGACGCCTGCGGCTGGCGATCGTGCAAAGCGCGTCTCACAAGGGTAGCGTTCAACATGATTCTCTTCAGTCCCGCCCAGACTTGAGATTGCCTTCAACCAGCAACCCAATCAGGCGCAAGAGCGCCTGATGCTCGGGATTTCGGCCTCCGCTCAGAAATGCGCCGACCTCGATATCGGTCAGGTGACCTCCCGATCGGATATTCGCCTCATGCCTGATAAATACGTGCCCGGTAGCGGGATCACGGCTGAGAAACCACCTATCTCCATTCGGGCTGCTGTAGAGCTCTCTTCTCTCCAGGGCCATCCGCTTCTCTCTGATTTGTGCTACCTGTGGCGACGCCGCTTCGGCGAAACCCGGGAGTGCCGTGCGGAACTCACCTTCCGGCCGGCAGACCGCTCAACGGCGTCGGCTTCGTCGACAAGTTCGACGGACCAAACCCGCAATTGCTCGATAAGTTCGGGCTGGGTGGCAGTCTTTGACAAAGCGCGGCATCTTCGTGCCTGCTCTCGCAAGTGTTTGGGGTCTAGCACGTGGCGCCTCTCCAAAAGAGTTAATCATCCTTTGCCTTAAAAACACCAGGCGAGTTTTGGGAGTTCCGTACCGAATACGGTGCTCGAGAGGACACAACGCCCAAATATTCGGAGTTTTCGAGCGGCCCTATGGCACCGGCAAGCGGCTCGACGTACTAAAGGCTCCGCTCGACGGGTGAAAGCGGTCCGCACCCGCGAAAACCGATGCCAAAGCGTCCGTGCGTCGGCTGCGAGGTGAAGGAGTGGCACCGGACACCAGAATCACGGAGGGCCGTCATCGCGAACCTCGAATGGCCGGAGATGTCGGACGAGGAGGCCTTTTCGCGGTCCCAGCACCGTTTCGGCCACGAGACCTACGGGCCTCGGTTCGTCCCCGATCGGACCGATTGTGGCAGCTTCGAACAGCACGATAAATCGAGCGACGTTCTTGCACGCGGTCAGCAGGAGCGGAACCAGGCTCTATGGCACCGAGTGCGTGCGCTGCCTCCGGACAACAAGAGCGCGTACATCGCTCGGAACGGGCTGAACCGCGTCAGGGTCGCTCGTGCGGCTCGGTCAACTCGGGATCAGATCAGATGGATCAAATAATACCTGACGACAGACGTGTTAACCTGATGAGTGTGGACGGGAGCGCGCTGCTCAGGACTGCCGGTAGTGCAACAGGCCGCCGGGAACCTTTGGGGGATGCGCGCGGATTGCTTCTTCGTTGGGCTCGGTTCCCCAGCCCGGTGTAGCGGGAACGACCAGATGGCCGTTCTCGAATTGCGGCACCGCGGTGAACAGTTCCGCGTCCCAAGGCAGACGATCGATATCGACCTCCATGATGCGCAGGTTCGGTGACGCGGCGGCAAAATGCGCATTCATCATCGTGGCGAGATGGCCGTAGAAATTGTGCGGCGCGATATTGACCTCGAAGGCCTCGGCGGCGTTGGCGATCTTCATCGCCTGCCATACCCCGTTCCACACCGCGTCGATGATCGCCACATCCATCGCCTGCTCCCGGAAATAGGGCAGGAACTCGCGCAATCCGAGCAGGGTCTCGCACGAGCTGATCGGGTGCGGGCTCTGGCGCCTGATATAGCCGAGGGCGGCGGGGTTGTAGCTGTCGATCTCGACCCACAACATGTCGAAATCGGCGATCGCCTTCAGGATCTTGAGATACCCCTCGGTCTTGGCGTTGAAATTGAGATCGAGAAGCAGGTCGATATCGGGTCCGGCACCCTCGCGCATCGCTGCGAGATGGGTCCGCAGGTTGCGCAGCACGTGCTTGTCGACATTGAGCTCCGGGAGAAACGGCACGCCAAAACCCGGCCGCCAGTCGCGCGGCTTCCCTCCCTCATAGAGAAAGATGTTGGTCTTGAGCGCGGTAAAGCCCTTCTCGCGGACTTCGGCGCCGAGCGCCTTGACGCCGTCGAGGCTGGTGATCGCCGGCTGATAGAGTGTTGGATGGTTGATCCGCCAGGTCGCGCAAATGCGACCAATAGACCCGCACGCGATCGCGCACCTTGCCGCCGAGCAGGACATGACACGGCACCCCGAGCGCCTTGGCCTTGATGTCGAGCAACGCGTTTTCGATAGCACCGAGCCCCTCGGCGACCACACCGCCCGCGGCTGGCCGGGTAAACGAGTAGAGTTCCGTATAGATCCGCTCGTGGTCGAAGGCATTCTGGCCGACGACCCGTCCCGCCAGCCGCTCGATTACCGCGCTGACCCCCGGGGATCCGAACCCTTCGTCGAACTCGCTCCAACCGACGATGCCGTCATCGGTGCTGAGCTTGAGGAAATGATAGTTCCGCCAGCCCGCGTCACAGCGAAGGATTTCGAGACCTGTCACTTTCATCGGCGCTCTCCTGTTGCTCGGAGGGTTCGTCAAAATCAAGTTTTCCCTGCCGGTTCCCTGCCAGAGCGTCAACCGACCGTCCGAGCTAGGTCGTAAGCCCATGAATTTAACGTATTTTTGACCTCATGCCCCGGGCCCGATTCTTTTTTTCCCGTGGTTTCCCTGTCCGGCAGGGAAAAAACCTAGGCGTCAAGGGCGCACCGCCGGCGTTTCGAGCGGCATGCCGCGCGCCCGTGCCATCAGGTAGAGCTCGAGGGCGACAGCTTCCGGCGCGCCGTAGTCGTAGGGCTCGGCACGCACCCCGATCATGCAGTTGCGCAGGCGGCGCTGTAGCGAGCCGAGGCTCTGCCATTCGAGGCGGTAGACCGGGTAACCGGTCGGATGCCCTTGCGGGATCACCGCACCAGCGAGCCGCTTGCCCCAATTGTCGTCGTGGCACTGGCTGCACGAGAGGTTCAGCTGGCCCTGCCGGCGGTGGAACAGCTCGCTGCCCAAATCGAAGAACGGCCGCAGCTCGCCACTGCCGTCAACGGCGATCGGTAGCCCGCGCGACTGGCGGGCGACAAGAGCGGTCACCGCGAGCAGATCCTCGCTCTCCCCGGCGAAGGGCGCGGCCCCCTGGTGCTCGGTGCGGCACCGGTTGATCCGACCTTCGAGATCGAGCGGGCGGGAGAGCGCCGGCTCGAACACGGGATAGCGCGCTGCGACCCCTCTCATGCTGGTTCGCGCGTCGCCGTGGCAGTCGGCGCACGACCGGTCGGCTGCTCCGGCCTTGGCCGCCCATAACGTCTCGCCTTGGAGCACCCCGAGCATTCCAGGATTTGCCGTATCGTCGTCCTGCATTGCCCGGCTTTCCGGGCCGGCGAAGTCATAGCCCGAGCGCCTGTCCCTCGGTGCGATCTCGGCGGCCGCAGCCGCCACTGCAACGGCGGCGATGACCGCCAACAACAACGCCTTCATTCGACGGTAATTTGCCTGACTTCGGTCTGCGTCTCCTTGTGGTCGTCGGTCCAGCTGAAGGCGATCTCGCCGCTCTCCGTCGCGACCGTGAAGAAGGCGATGAACGGGTTTGCTGCGATCGCCGGGAACAGCTCGGCGCGGAACACCTCCTCGCCGTTATAGGTGCACAAAAAGCGGTTGATGATGTCGCGCGGGATTGCGGCGCCCGTCGGGCCGACACGATAGCCGGTCTCCATAGGGTGGGCGATCAAGGTCTTGATCTCGATGATCTCGCCGCGCTTGGCCCGCGCCGGAAGGTTGATCAGGACCCGCGCCATCGGTCGGTCTCTCACCCTTCGGCGCAGGCCGCCAAGGTCACGACGATATCGGCGCTGTCGGACCAGAAGCTGCCGTCGCTGAGCCGGGCGATCGCCACGACCTGTTGCGAGTCGGCGAGGCGAACGCGTGTCGACACTACCGCCTTGCCGGCGCGCGGCCCAAGGTCGAACGAGGCGATATAGGGCTGTGGGTTCTTCTCGTTGAAGATGTGGATGCCGCTGACGTGATCGGCCTCGTTCATCGGGCTGTCGACCGTAACGGTAAGCGGCACCGTATTGCCGTTCTCGACGATCGGCGGCAATTCGAGCTTTACCTTGCCGTGCTCGACCGTAGCCTCGCCGACCAGCGCGCGGATCGCCTCCTCCATCGCGGCCGGTGTGGCTGCGGCGGGCCGCACCAACCGCGAAACACCGATGCCGGCGGCCGCGAGGAGCACCAGTCGGCGTGTCGGCGGATCCGGCGATCGCTCGTCCATCAAACGCCCTCGCTACTCGCGCGACGTCGACAAGAAGGCTACCACATCCTCGATCTGTTCGGCGGTCAGGATCGGCTTGCCGGCCCATGCGCTGCCGACAAGGGTGAGGCCGTCTACCCGATAATAGGGCGGCATGATCGTGTCGGGTTTGAGGCGGGTCGCATCGACGAGCCGAAGTCTGAGTTGGCCCGCCGACCAGCGCGAACCCGTTCCCGCCAGATCCGGTGCGAGGGTCCCTTGAAACCGCTCCTCCGGAAACGGACCGGTGTGGCACAAGAGACAGGCGCCGAGGCGCCGGTCCAACATGATTGCGCGGCCGCGGGCGGGATCGCCTGGCGCTCCTGTCAGCGAAGCCGGAATAGCGTCGCCGACCACCGCATACGGTCGAAGCGATCCCTCGTCTGCGATCGCCGTGGCGGCGGCCACCAGCAGCGAGGCCGCGGTGACCAGCGCGATGCTCGGATCAGCCGAAGGTTTCCGCCGTGATCGTACGGAACCACGCTTCCGCATAGCGTGCTTCGAGGGCGCGAAAGTCAGGCGGCGCGTCGGCTGGGCTCAAACCGCCGGCACCCTCGACATCGGCGAGCTGGCCATTGACCGGGTGAAAGACGCCGGCGATCGAGATCCCGTAATCGGGCGCCACCAGACTGTAGCAGTTGTTGATCAGCTTGGGCGGCGACGGCGTCTCGTCACGCAGCAGCGCCGCGACCGCGGCGGCGCAGACTTTGGCCTGGGCATTGGCGGCGAAGGCCGATTTCGGGATCGCCCCGGCGATCGCTGCATCGCCGATGACATGAATGTTGGCCTGCAGGCGGGATTCGAAGGTCACCGGGTCGATCGGGCACCACCCGGTCTGGTCCGCGACACCGGCGACCTCGGCGATGTGCCCGGCGCGCTGCGGCGGAATGATATTGGCGACGTCCGCATTGTAGGTGGCAAAATCGGTAACGAGGGTCGCGCGCCGCCGGATCCACCTTTGTCACCTTGCCGCCATTCGACAGCGATACCCATTCCAGAAGGCCCGGATAAAGTTGCTGCCAGGCAGCCTGGAAGAGACGTTGCTTGGAGAAGCTGTCCTTGGCGTCGAGCACGATCAGCTTCGAGCGCGGCTTCTTAGTCTTGAGGTAATAGGCGATCAGGCTCGCCCGCTCGTAGGGACCGGGCGGGCAGCGAAACGGGTTGGGCGGCGCCGAGATCACTACGGTTCCGCCATCTGCCATTGCATCGAGCTGACGGCGCAGCAGCAGGGTCTGCTCGCCGGCTTTCCAGGCATGAGGCATGGACGCGGCCGCCGCCTCGTCGTAACCGGACACCGCGCCCCAGCGAAAGTCGATCCCCGGCGCCAGCACCAGTCGGTCATAGCCGAGCGCCGAACCGCCATTCAGCGAAACCAGCCTTCGCTGCGGGTCGATCGCTTGCGCCCGATCCTGTACTACGGCCACGCCTTTGGCGCCGACCGCGTCATAACCGAAGCGCTGAACGGCGATATCTCTGAGGCCCGCGATAACCGAGTTGCTGAACGGGCAGGCCGTGTAGATCGGGTGTTCCTCGACGAGGGTCACTACGAGCCCGGGCTCGGCGCGGTGCAGCTCGCGGGCGCAGGTGGCCCCGGCAAAGCCACCGCCAAGAATGACCACGCGGGGCTTTGCCTGCGCCACTGCCGGAGCCAGAGCCGGAAGCAGCACGGCCGAGGCGGCGGCGGCACTGCCGCGCAAGAATGCCCGCCGCGTCGTCCGCATTATCGCTTGTCCGCTGGCTGGGCAGCGAGCCAGAGCGCTATGGCGCCAATCTCGTCATCCGAGAACCCCTTGGCGATGCGGCCCATGACCGTCGAGAGCCGCGAGCCGCTGCGAAAGGCTTGCATCGCAGCGGTGATCTCCGCTGATTGGCGTCCGAGGATCCGCGGCACCGGCGTCTCTACCTCGGCGCTCACCGCATGGCATCCCGAGCAGGAGGAAGCTCCCGCTGGTGGTTCCGCCGCGGCGGCGGTGAGCGAGACGACAAGCGGCAACACAAGGCCCCCAGCCCTTGAGGCCCTCATCCGCTTTTCGACCAAGGGCGCCGAGCCACTCACACCCGACTGAGGTCCTGATCCTTTAACGGCAGCGAACGAATGCGTTTGCCGGTCGCCGCGAAGATCGCGTTGCACAGCGCGGGGGCCAGCGGTGGCACCGCCACCTCGCCGGCCCCGCCCCAAAACCCGCCGCTCGGCACCAGAACGGTCTCGATCGTCGGCATCTCGGCCATTCGCAGCATCTGGTAATCGTCAAAGTTGCCCTGGCTAACCCGGCCGTTCTCGATCGTGATCGTCCCATAGAGTGCCGCGGTAAGACCGTAGACAATGCCGCTCTCGATCTGCGACTGGAGGATCGCCGGGTTGACGACATGGCCGGTATCGATCGCGGCCACAACGCGACGGACTTTTACTTGGCTTTTGTCGCCGACCGAAGCTTCGACAACCTGCGCGCAGAGGCTGCCATAGGCTTCGACCAGGGCGATACCGCGGAAGACGCCCGACTGCGGCCGCGTGTCCCACCCAGCCTCTTGCGCCGCCGCGTCGAGCACGGCGAGCCGCACCCGATCCTTGCTTAAGAGCTTGCGGCGGTATTGATAGGGATCTTGACCCGCGGCATGCGCCATCTCGTCGACAAAGCACTCGCGGAAAAAGCCGTTCTGCGAATGGTTGACCGAGCGCCAGAAGCCGACCGGCACGTGCGCCGTGCGCATCGCGTATTCGACCCGGTAGTTCGCCACATCGAAAGCCATCTCGTCGGTGAAGCCGCTGGCGGCAATCGGATCGCTCCCGTTGACGAGCCGCTGCGGCAGCAGGGCAGCAAAGATTGACTGGCTCGTCAACCGCACCCGCCAGGCGATCGGCATCCCCGAAGCGTCGAGCCCGGCGGTGAATTTGACCATCGCGGCCGGGCGATAGAAGTCGTGCCGAATGTCCTCCTCGCGTGTCCACAGGAGTTTGACCGGCTGCCCGACCGCCTTGGCGATCAGCACCACTTGATGGACAAAGTCCTGAACGGCACCGCGTCGGCCAAAACCGCCGCCCAGCATCGTCTTGTGTACGACCACCTTTTCTGGCGGCACCTCGGCAGCCGCTGCGGCGGCGGCGAGCGCGGCTTCGCCGCTCTGCGTCGGGACCCACACCTCGACCTTATCCGGTGTAACGTGTGCCGTGCAGTTCATCGGCTCCATCGTCGCGTGGGCCAGATAGGGTGCCGCATATTCGGCCTCGACGCGCTTTACGGTCTGACCGAGCGCCGCCTCGACATCGCCGTCGTTACGGACAACCGGCACCTCCGGCGCAGTTAGCCCGCCGCGCAGCAATTCGGCAATGGTGGCATTCGAGACCTTGCCGTTCTGCCCTTCGTCCCAGGTCACCGGCAGGGCATCGACCGCCTGCTTTGCCTGCCACCAGCTGTCGGCGACGACGGCAACCGCATTAGGCAACGGCACGATTCGGCGAATACCTTTGATGCCGCCGATTTTGGCCTCGTCATATGATTTGGGCGTACCGCCGAACACCGGACATTGCGCAATCGCGGCATAGAGCATGTTCGGCACCCGCACGTCGATGCCGAAGATCGGCTTGCCCGTCACCTTGTCCATTGTGTCTAGGCGCTTTTGCGGCGTCCCTGCTAGCCACCAGTCCTTCGGATCCTTGAGCTTGGGCTCCGCCGGCGGCGGCAACTTTGCGGCAGCCTCGGCAACCTCGCCAAAGCGCAGGGTGCGGCCGGTCGGCTTGTGGGTGATGACGCTTTTGGCCGTCTGGCACTCCGCCGCCGGGACATTCCAGCGCTGCGCGGCCGCGGCGACCAGCATCTCTCGGGCCGCAGCACCCGCTTTGCGCAGGTATTCCTGCGAGCTCCGCACCGACCGGCTGCCGCCGGTCGACATGTCGCCCCATGCTCGATGCCGGCGTAAATTTTCCTCGGGACCCGGAAACTCGGCACGGACCTTGTTCCAGTCGCATTCAAGCTCCTCGGCGACCAGCATCGGCAGCGAGGTGGTGATCCCCTGCCCCATCTCCGAGCGGGCGACGCGGATGACGACCGCATCGTCGGGCTGGATCACGACCCAGGCGTTGACCTCGTTGGCACCAGACGCGGCGCGGGCCGGCGCAAGACCTGTAGGCAGGCGGAAGCCGAGTGCCAGTCCGCCCCCCAGCGCGGCCACGCTGGCGACAAACGAGCGGCGGCTAAGCCGCGGGAAGTGTGTCATGGCCGTCTCTCCTCCGCGTCACGCCGTGGCGGCGGTGTGGATCGCCGCGCGGATCCGCGCATAGGTGCCGCAGCGGCAGATGTTGGTGATCGTCGCGTCGATGTCGGCGTCGGTCGGGTTGGGCATCTCCTTGAGGAGCGCCGCCACAGCCATGATCATCCCGCTCTGGCAGTAGCCGCATTGCGGGACGTCGTGGGCGATCCAGGCCTTCTGGACGGGGTGCAGATCGCCATTCGGCGATAGGCCCTCGATTGTCGTGATCGCCGAACCCTCGACGGCCCTGACCGGCACCGAACAGGACCGCGTAGCAACACCGTCGACATGCACCGTACAGGCCCCGCACTGGGCGATGCCGCACCCGTAGCGGGTCCCGGTCAGACCGAGCGTGTCGCGCAACACCCACAGCAACGGGGTGTCGGGATCGACGTCGACCTGCTGTGCACGGCCGTTGACGGTGAGATCGGGCATTCGCATGTTCCTCGGTCGGGTTCCCGGGCAACGTGCCCCGGGACGCGTTGGTAAAGATTATAGGCGGTCCGGGGCCGCCGCCGCATTCCCCCTTTGGGGTACTGTCGCTCACCACTAAGACGCGCTGGCCAAATTCGGCCGGATCGCGCAAAACCTTGGCTTCGTTTAGACGGCTCGGTACACGGCCTCCATCGCCCAGGGAATGACGCAAGAGACAGCCCAGATCGAGCCCGTACCGAGCCCGCGGCCGGCGGCGGTTCCCCAAACCCAGCGCGGCTCCGCGCCGGAGGTGTTGCGTGCCTTTCTTCGTTTGGGACTGACTTCGTTCGGCGGACCGGTCGCACATCTCGGCTATTTTCGCGCCGAATTCGTCGAGCGGCGTCGCTGGCTCGATGAGCCGGCCTTCGCCGACATCGTCGCGCTCTGCCAATTCCTGCCCGGACCCGCCAGCAGCCAGGTCGGGATTAGTCTCGGCATTCTGCGCGCTGGCCTCCCGGGAGCCTTTGCCGCCTGGCTCGGCTTTACCACGCCTTCGGCCCTGGCGATGATCCTGTTTGGGTATGGCGTGACAGCGTTTGGCGACCTGTCTCATGCCGCCTGGCTGCACGGTCTGAAGATCGTTGCCGTCGCCGTCGTCGCCCAAGCCGTGTGGGGAATGGCGCGCAACTTATGCCCCGACCGGGAGCGCGCCACGATCGCGGTCGGTGCAGCGATCCTCGCCCTCGCGGTCCCGGCCGCTGCAGGCCAAATCGGCGCGATCGGCGGCGGCGGACTGATCGGCTGGGCGGTGCTGCGCAACGTGGCGCCGCCGCCGGGAGCGGCGCTCGCGGTTCATCTGCCGCGCCCCTTATCGGTGGCCGCGGCGTTCGCCTTCTTTGCGCTGCTGTTTGGTCTCCCCGTGCTCGCGGCAGCGGTGCCGTCGCGTGTGATCGCCCTCTTTGACTCATTCTACCGCTCGGGCGCACTCGTGTTCGGCGGCGGGCACGTCGTGCTGCCGTTGCTGCAGGCCGCGGTGGTGCCTCCCGGATGGGTGACCAACGACACCTTCCTCGCCGGTTACGGCGCCGCGCAGGCAGTTCCGGGTCCGCTCTTCACTTTTTCTGCCTATCTCGGCACGGTTATGGGACCGGTCCCCGATGGCTGGTTGGGCGGGCTGATCTGCCTGGTGGCGATCTTTCTCCCGTCGTTTCTGCTGCTGATCGGAGCGCTGCCGTTTTGGGAGAGCCTGCGGCGCCGCCCGGCGGTGCAGTCGGCTCTGCGCGGCGTCAACGCCGCGGTTGTCGGCCTGTTGCTGGCGGCACTTTACAAGCCGGTCTGGACGAGCGCGATCTTTGCGCCGGCCGATTTCGCGATCGGGATCGTCGCCTTTCTGTTGCTGGCGCTGTGGGCGGTGCCGCCTTGGCTCGTCGTCGTCTTCGGCGCTGTCTCCACAGCTGTTGTGGCGAACCTACCCGGGCTCTCAGGGGCGCTTTGATGTCGGTTGACTTCGAGCCGGACGATAATGTTTAGAATCTTGCTGCTTGTGCTCTCGACGTTGATCGGGATAACCACTGCGCGCGCCCAAGCCCCAGCTTCGATCTTTCTCGAAGAGCTGACGTGGACCGAGCTCCGCGATCTCGTCAAATCCGGCAAGACGACGATCATCGTTCCGATTGGCGGGACCGAGCAGAACGGCCCGCACATGGCGTTGGGCAAGCATAACAGACGCGTGCAGCTGCTCTCGGAGAAGATCGCCCGCGCTCTGGGTAACGCGCTGGTGGCTCCCGTAATCGCGTATGTGCCGGAAGGCGGCATTAACCCGCCGACAGCACACATGCGGTTTCCGGGCACCATCACTGTGCCCGAGGAGACCTTCGAGAAGGTTCTCGAATCCGCGGGGCGCAGCTTCAAGCTCGCCGGCTTCCGCGACATTGTGTTTCTCGGCGATCACGGCGGCTATCAGCGAGCAGACAAGGCGGTCGCCGCGCGGCTCGATCGGGAGTGGGTGGGCACAGACGTTCGGGCCCACGCCATCGAGGAGTACTATCGCGCCAGCGAAACGGAATTCCCTCAGCTGCTAAAAAGCAAGGGATATTCCGAGGAGGAAGTCGGCACCCATGCCGGGCTGGCGGACACCTCGCTGATGCTCGCCGTGGATCCACATTTGGTCCGAACGAATCGGTTGCAGCCCGGCGAGGGTGTGCACGGTGACCCGCAGCACTCTAACCCCCAGCTGGGACAGCTCGGTGTGGACCTGATCGTGACGCGGACGGTCGACGCGATTAGAAAGGCCGTCGTCCGGCAGTGATATCGGTTATCGGAGGTCGTGGTGCGGCAGCACATTGGTCGTTGGTTGGGCCCGGCCCTATGGCTTGTCCCGGCGCTGGGGTTGTGCGGTTGGGTAGGGATCGCGGCGCTGCCGGAACTTGGTCTGAGTGACAGCGCCGATACGTTGTGTTCGGTCACCTCGCTCGCGCTTCGAAAGCCACGTCCGGCATCTCCGTTGCTGCGCGAGGTCCGCAGCGGTCCAGTGGACACATTGCCCGGCATGCCGCCGGTGGCGAACCCGAGCAACCTCTACAGCGCGGCTGGAGCGGGTCAGTTGAGCCCGGCAGTCGGCGGAGCGCTATCGCGCATTTACGTGCCGAACCTGCGCTCGAACGATGTCTATGTGATCGATCCGCAGAGGCTTGCGGTGATCGATCGGTTTAAGGTCGGCGCCATTCCGCAGCACGTCGTGCCATCATGGGATTTGCAGACCCTGTGGGTGGCCAACAACGGTACCCGCCGAAGATATGGCAGCCTGACACCGGTCGACCCCAAAACGGGCAAGCCCGGGCAAGCCGTCCCGGTGGACGACCCCTACAACCTCTATTTTACGCCGGATGGCCGATCGGCGATCGTTGTCGCCGAGCGGCGTAAACGGCTCGACTTTCGCGACCCGCACACGATGGCGCTACAGCAATCCATCGCCGCCCCGGGCTGCGCTGGCATCAACCACGCCGATTTCTCGATCGACGGACACTACGCGATCTTCACCTGCGAGTTTCGCGGCGGCGGTCTGGTCAAGGTCGACCTGGTCAACCATCAGGTGCTCGGTTATCTGAAGCTTTCTAACCGAGGCATGCCGCAGGACATTCGGATCTCGCCCGACGGCACGACCTTCTACGTTGCCGACATGCGGGCCGACGGCGTCTATCTGGTCGACGGCGACAGCTTCAGACAGACCGATTTCATTCCGACCGGGGTCGGCACACACGGCCTATACCCAAGCCGCGATGGCACCCAGCTCTATGTCGCCAACCGCGGTTCCCACAAAATCCACGGGCCGCCGCACGGCAAGGGCAGCATCGCGGTGATCGACTTCGCCACCCGCACGGTCGAGCGTACCTTGCCGATCCCGGGTGGAGGCAGCCCCGACATGGGAGATGTGACGGCGGACGGAAAGCAGCTGTGGCTTTCGGGGCGTTTCGACAATGTCGTCTACGACATCGATATGGCCACCGGTGCCATCAAAACCATCCCGGTCGGGCAAGAGCCGCACGGCCTAACGGTCTGGCCGCAGCCCGGCCGCTATTCGCTCGGCCATACCGGGAATATGCGCTAGCGGGTGAGCAACGCCCACGGGTCTTTCGCAGTTCACTTGGAGCGAGTAGGCTGAGCCGTCAGCTTCGGGAATTCTGTGGCGTGGGCGCCCAGTCGCCGAAGCCGGTACCACGAGCGCAACCCGGAAAGGGAGTGACATGCCGAATTACGAATTCACGACCGAAGATGTCGAGTATCTGCGCCATGGCGACAAGCCGCTGATCGCACGCCTCTATCAGCCAAAGGGCGATGGCCCGTTTCCGGCGGTGATCGACCTCCATGGCGGCGCCTGGAACAGCGGCGACCTGACCGGTACCCAGGGCCTCGACCAAGCCTTGGCGAAAAGCGGGTTCGTTGTCGCCTCGCTGAACTTCCGCCATGCCGCCGACGGCTATCCCAATACCCTGATCGACATCAACTACGCGATCCGCTGGCTGAAGTCCCGCGCGCGCGACCTCAAGGTCCGCCCCGATCAGATCGGGATTGCCGGTCAGTCGAGCGGCGGGCATCTCGCGATGCTGGCGGCAATGCGGCCGAACGATTCCCGATACGCTTTGATCCCGTTGCCGGCGGGCTCGCCGGCGGCCGATGCGACGGTGCGCGCCGTGGCGATGTCGTGGCCGGTGATCAACCCGATCTCACGCTACCGCAATGCCCAGAAGCTCGAGAAGGGCCCGAACCCGCCGGCATTCTCGATCGGCATGAAGGATAAGCACGACACCTATTGGAAGACTGAAGCGGCGATGATCGAGGGCAACCCGATGCTGCTGCTCGAACGCGGCGAGAAGGTGCCGATGCCGCCGGCGCTGTGGGTCCAAGGCCGACCCGACATCGTCCACGACTATCACGACGAGGATTCGGACTTCCCTGGCAACGAGCCCGAGCGCTTCGTGTCGAACTACCGCAAGGCGGGCGGCGACATCGAGATCGTCTACGTCCCGAACGAGCAGCGCTCGACCAGCGTTTCGTTCGACCCGATCGCGGCGTTCTTCCATAAGCATTTGGGATAACGCGCCTTAGCCCCTCCCCGGCCCGCCGACCCCAGTGGCGGGGGTCGGGGTGGGGCGAGCGCATCGGAAACCAGTCCCCGAGCACAAAATCCGATCGCTCCCGCCGGATTGGATTCATCAGGCCGGTGGCGCGCCTCGCGTCATTAACAGTGACGCTCTTTTCGGGTCCGGGCCAGCGGCGAAAAGACCGCCGCTACCCTGGCACCCGTCTGAGCCAGTCCCGGGAACACTCCCGGAGCCCTCGCCCAGGCGGCAACCACACAATATCGCAACCCCGCCACCGCTTAACGATTGATCAAAGAATTCATTGGAATAACGCCGGCAAGTAAACTCCTGCCAGCGCTAATCGCCGGGAGATTAGTCCCGGATGTCCCGTTTATCGCTCCTAA
>Ga0306925_10000737_pt1 | contig 24798 bp, 16 predicted proteins | sample flu12Cox44000176_FD_203755 | JGI IMG/M metagenome (GOLD analysis project Ga0306925, IMG submission 203755) | Lab enrichment of tropical soil microbial communities from Luquillo Experimental Forest, Puerto Rico - flux8day.12C.oxic.44.000.176 (v2)... | ecosystem: Environmental > Terrestrial >... | reverse complement strand
TGTCGGGAGAGGCGGGCGCAATCGCCGCACTTGAGGGGCTTGGTATCGAGAGGAAGATATTCTTACATATCAACAATTCCAACCCGGCCCTTTTACGCGATTCCGCCGAACGCAAAATCCTCGAGCGGGCGGGATGGCAAGTTCCCGCAGATGGAACGGAGATCGTGCTTTGAACGTCGCAACCCCGCGTGCCATGACGGCCCATTCGATCGGCAAGGGCGTGCCGCTCAACAGCGCCGAGGAACTGGAAGCGGCATTGCGCCATATCGGCGCCACCCGCTACCACAACCTGCATCCGTTCCATAAGCTGTTGCACGGCGGCAAGCTGAACAGGGGTCAGGTGCAGGCCTGGGCGCTCAACCGCTACTATTACCAGAGCACAATCCCGATCAAGGACGCGGTCGTGATCTCGCGTTTCCGCGATCGAGCCACGCGCATCGAATGGCGGCACCGGATCGAAGACCACGACGGCGACAAGCAAAGCGAAGGCGGCATCGAGCGCTGGCTCAAACTGACCGAAGGCCTCGGGCTCGACACGGCCTATGTCGAATCGACCGAAGGCATTCTCCCCGCAACGCGCTTTGCGGTGGAGGCCTATGTTCATTTCGTGCGCGACAAGACCCCGCTGGAAGCCATCGCCTCTTCGCTGACGGAACTGTTTGCGCCGAACCTGCACGAAGAGCGAATTTCCGGAATGCTGCAGCACTACGATTTCGTCAATCCGGAGATTATGAGCTATTTCAAGCGCCGCCTGGCGCAGGCGCCGCGCGACGCCAACTTCGCGCTCGATTACGTCAAGACGCACGCCAAAACGCCCGCAGAGCGCGAGGCAGTGTGCAACGCGCTGATCTTCAAGACCAACGTGCTATGGGTTCAGTTGGATGCGCTGTATCATGCCTATGTGGAAGGCCACATTCCGCCGGGCGCGTTTGTGCCGGCAACCTGAGGACCGAGAGAAGCGATGGCAGCAGGCCGCAACATCAGTGTCAGCGAGGCAAGCCGGCCGAAATTGCCGCGGCACGCGCGGCTGAAATTCGACGAGACGCGGCAGGTCTGGGTGATCCTGGCGCCGGAGCGCGTGCTTGCGCCGGACGAGATCGCGGTCGAAGTGCTGCAACTCTGCGATGGCGAGCGCAGCGTCGCCGACATGGTCGACCAGCTTGCCGCAAAATACGCCGCGGAGCGAAACGCCATCGCGACCGACGTCATTGCCATGCTGCAGGACCTCGCGGACAAGGGCTTCCTCACTGACGCGCACGAGAGAACGTCATGAGCATTCTCGACGACGGCAAAACAACGCCCGCAAGCGATGGCCTCACCGCCCTGGAATCGGGGCGATCGACGGCGGAGACTTTCGGGATTCCGCTCGCGGTGCTGGCCGAAGTGACGCACCGCTGCCCGCTGCAATGCCCCTATTGCTCCAATCCGGTTGAACTGGATCGCGCCGGCGCCGAGCTTTCGACCGAGGAATGGAAGAAGGTGCTTTCGGAACTCGCCGAGATCGGCGTGCTGCAGATCCACTTCTCAGGCGGCGAGCCCACCGCGCGGAAGGACCTCGTCGAACTGGTCCGGCATGCCAGCGACGTCGGGCTTTATTCCAACCTCATCACCTCGGCTGTCCTGCTCACGCGCGAAAAGCTCGCCGGGCTCGCGGATGCCGGGCTGTCTCATGTGCAGATCAGTTTTCAGGGCAATGAAGGTATGGCCGCGGACCGCGTCGCCGGTTTCAAGGGCGCGCATGCCAAGAAAATCGAAGTCGCGAAGTGGACGCGCGAACTCGACCTGCCGCTGACGGTGAATGCGGTCATGCACCGGCAGAACCTGCACCAGCTCCCTGACATCATCCAGATGGCGATCGATCTCGACGCCGACCGGCTGGAGGTCGCCAATGTGCAGTATTACGGCTGGGCGCTGAAGAACCGCGCCGCGCTGATGCCCACCTTCGAGCAGCTCGAGGAGACCAGCCGCATCGTCGAGGAAGCGCAAGCGCGGCTGAAGGGCCGGCTTACGATCGACTACGTGATCCCCGATTATTACGCGCTGCGGCCGAAGAAATGCATGGGCGGCTGGGGCCGGCAGTTCTTCAACATTTCACCGGCCGGAAAAATCCTGCCCTGCCACGCCGCCGAGAGCATCACCGGGCTCGAATTCGAATCGGTGCGCTCCAATCATTCGATCGCCTGGATCTGGCAGAATTCGGAAGCCTTCAACCGCTATCGCGGCACTACCTGGATGAAGGAGCCGTGCAAGAGCTGCGAGTTCAGGGAAATCGATTTCGGCGGCTGCCGTTGTCAGGCCTTCGCGCTCACCGGCGATGCCGGCAACACCGATCCGGCCTGCACACTGTCGCCGCTTCACGAGCAGATTTTCAAATTGGCGGAACAGGAAGCCGCCGGCAACAACAACCGTTTCATCTATCGCAATTTTGCCGGCGGCACACCGGAGGCGGAAGGCGGTCATGGGGCCTGATGCTAGTGCTGGCGCCACCGAGCCCCGGAGTAAGCGCGCCGACCCGTTTGCTCCTCTGACATCGCAGCATGTCTCGGTCAGCGATGGCCACGAGATCTATGTCGAAACCGTCGGCCGCGCCGACGGCATTCCCGCCGTCTATCTGCACGGCGGGCCGGGCAGCGGCTGCCAGGTCGATCACCGCCGATTGTTCGATCCCGAGCGTTTTCATGCCGTGCTGTTCGATCAGCGCGGCGCCGGACGAAGCCGGCCAAAGGGCTCTCGCAGTGACAACACGCTGCCGCATCTGATCGCGGATATGGAGATGATCCGCGAGAGTTTGGGCATCGCGCGCTGGATCGTGGTCGGCGGCTCCTGGGGCGCGACGCTGGCGCTCGCTTATGCGCAGGCCCATCCTGACAGGGTTTCGGGCATCGTGTTGCGCGCGACCTTTCTCGGCACGCGCCGCGAAATCGAGGTCGCGTTCCTCGACGCGTTGCGGCGCTTCTATCCCGATCTGTTTGACGATTTCATCGGCCTCTTGCCCGCGGGGGAGTGCTTAAAACCGCTCGATGCCTATTGGCGGCGCATTCTCGATCCCGATCCCGCAGTACATGCGCCTTTCGCGCACGCCTGGCATGACACCGAGCGATGTCTCTCCGAACTGGTGCCCGCCCGGACGCGTCTTGATCGCAATTCGCTGCACTCGTCGAAATCGTTACCTGCCACGCCGTTCATGGAAGCGCATTATTTTCGGAACGACTGTTTCATGCGCCCCGGGCAATTGCTGGAGCAAGCCGGAAAGCTCGCCGGAATCCCCGGCATCATCGTGCAGGGCCGCTATGATCTGCTCTGTCCGCCCGCGACTTCGCGCGCTCTGGCCGAGCTCTGGCGCGAGGCCGAGATTCGCGTGGTCGAAGGCGCCGGTCATTCGCTCTATGATCCCGGCGTTCGCAACGCGGTGATGAAGGCGATCGCCGATGTGGCGTCAAGAGCCGGGACTTGAGTGCCGTCATTGCGAGCCAACGGGTCGCGCGAATGCGCGCCCGATGACAGGCTCCGCGAAACAATCCAGATTCGAGGTGAGTTGAAAGTGCTGGATTGCTTCGTCGCTGACGCTCCTCGCAATGACGAGAAATAAGGGAAGGAGGCGTTAAATGCCGATCGCCGGAAAGGGCATGTTGCTCACCTCGATGGATATCGATGCGGCCGATGAAGCCGACTTCAATCGCTGGTATGACCGCGAACATCTCGAAGAGCGCGTCGCGATCGAAGGATTTCTCGAGGCGAGGCGTTACGTCGCCGAAGAAGGCTCACCCAAATATCTAAGCCTTTATTCGACAGAAACCTTCGAGGTGCTCGACAGCCCGCCCTATCGCAAGGCGCTCGCCAACCAGACCGATTGGTCGAAGACCAATATCAGTCGCTTCAAGAACATGATTCGCGCGGTGGCACGTATCACGATCAGCCGAGGCAATGGCCGGGGTGCCGTGCTCGGCATCATCCGCGTTCGCCCCAGGCCGGGAAGTGAGAACGATCTTCGCGCACGACTTTATGAAGCGCTCGATCCGCAGGGACTTGATGGCATCATCTCGATGCACCTGCTCGAAAGCGACCCTCTTCTCTCTAGATCGCTAACCGAGAATGCATCTGCTTCTGATCCTGGCGCTGGCGACTGGTTCTGGCTGATGGATCACACCGATGCCAATCCTCCCAAATTCATCGCTCCGCGCATGAAGGCTTGCGAACCGTTGATTGCGGCTGTGGTTTCAGTCGGAACTTACCGTTTGATGTGGGATCTTTCGAAGAGCGACATACCGGCATAGGGCTCGGAAAAAATTAATGCTGCACTGCCACATAAATAGATTTTTATCAACGCCTGCAATCGATTCCACAAAACGTGGACATCGCGCAAAATTGGCTTTGTGCGCGATCTGGATTGGCTCTAATACGATTGGCTGAGGATGCAATCCAAAGACCACAAGGACGCCACTGCGAGCGTCCGCAAGCAAAAGGTAAGGCCGCGTTCGTAAGTTTTTGGCGCGGACAAGGTAGGAATGAAACCGACTGATATCTCGGCACCCGACTATTTTCACAAAGTGGTCGATTGCCAGTGGGCCTGCCCTGCCCACACGCCCGTTCCCGAATACATCCGATTGATCGCCGACGGCCGCTACAGCGACGCCTACATGATCAACTGGAAGTCGAACGTGTTTCCAGGAATTTTAGGCCGCACCTGCGACCGCCCCTGTGAGCCGGCGTGCCGCCGCGGCCGTGTCGAGGAAACCCCCGTCGCGATTTGCCGCCTCAAGCGCGTCGCCGCCGATTTCAAGGACGACATCAAAAGCCGCCTGCCGCGTCCCTCACCGAGGAACGGCAAGCGCATCGCGATCGTCGGCGGCGGCCCCGCTTCGCTTACTGTGGCGCGCGACCTCGCCCCGCTCGGTTACCACTGCATCGTGTTCGACCAGGATCCGAAGGCCGGCGGCATGATGCGGACGCAGATCCCGAAGTTCCGCCTGCCTGATTCAGTGATCGATGAGGAAACCGGCTACATCCTCGATCTCGGTATCGAGTTCCGCGGCGGTGAGCGCATCGACAGCCTGAAGAAGCTTCTCGGTGAAAACTACGACGCGATTTTTGTCGGTTCTGGCGCGCCGCGCGGCCGCGAGCTCGACATCCCCGGCCGGAAAGAGGCCGGTGCCAACATTCACATCGGCATCGATTGGCTCTCCAGCGTGTCGTTCGGCCACACCAGCAAGATCGGCAAGCGCGTGATCGTGCTCGGCGGTGGCAACACCGCGATGGACTGCTGCCGTACCGCGCGCCGCCTCGGCGGCCAGGACGTCAAGGTGATCGTGCGCTCCGGGTTCGAGGAGATGAAGGCGAGCCCGTGGGAAAAAGAAGACGCCATGCACGAGGACATTCCGATCCTCAATTTCATGGTGCCGGTCGCCTTCACCCACGACAACGGCAAGCTTACCGGCGTGACCTTCCAGAAGGTGAAGGCCGAGTACGATTCGAAGGGCCGGCGCAATCTGGTGCCAACCGGCGATCCCGACCAGACCATTGCCTGTGACGACGTGCTCGTCGCGGTCGGCCAGGAGAATGCGTTCCCCTGGATCGAGCGCGACTGCGGCATCGAGTTCGACAAATGGAACATGCCCAAGGTCGACGCAAAGACCATGGGGTCGACCCATCCGAAGGTGTTTTTCGGTGGCGACGCCGCGTTCGGCCCGAAGAACATCATCTGGGCGGTGGCGCACGGCCACGACGCCGCGCTGTCGATTCACAAGCTGATCTCCGGCGAGGACGTCAACGAGCGGCCGCTGCCCGAAGTGCACATCACGTCGCAGAAGATGGGCATTCACGAATGGAGCTATGACAACGACATCTCCGACGACAAGCGCTTCAAGGTGCCGCATCGCGACAAGGTGATCGCGCTGAAGGATATCCGCGCCGAAGTCGAGCTGGGCTACGATCTCAAACTTGCGCTCGGCGAAGCGCGGCGCTGCCTGAACTGCGACGTGCAGACCGTGTTCACGGCGCCGCTTTGCATCGAATGCGACGCCTGCGTCGATATCTGCCCGATGGATTGCATCACCTTTACCGAGAATGGCGAGGAAGCCGACCTGCGGGCGCGACTGAAGGCGCCTTCGCAGCATCCGGACCAGGACCTCTATGTCGCCGACGGGCTGAAGACCGGGCGGGTGATGGTCAAGGACGAAGACGTCTGCCTGCATTGCGGCCTTTGCGCCGAGCGTTGTCCCACCGGCGCCTGGGACATGCAGAAATATCTTATCGACATGACCTACGCAGGAACCTCATGCCCGCCCAAAGCCCGATCAGCCGCGTAAACGACTTCGTCGTCCGCTTTGCCAATGTCAACGGCTCGGGCTCTGCCAGCGCCAACGAGCTGTTTGCCCGCTCGATCCTGCGCCACGGCGTGCCGGTCAGCCCGCGCAACATCTTCCCCTCCAACATTCAGGGCCTGCCGACCTGGTACGAAGTGCGGGTGACCGAGGATGGCCATCTCGGCGCGCGCGGCGGCGTCGACCTGATGGTGGCGATGAATCCGCAGACCTGGGACAAGGACGTCGCCTCGATCGAGCCCGGCGGCTACCTGTTCTACGATTCGACCAAGCCGATGCCGTCGTCGAAATTCCGCACCGACATCACGGTGATCGGCGTGCCGCTGACGGCGATCACCAATTCCACCTATTCCGATCCGCGCCAGCGCCAGCTTTTCAAGAACATCATCTATCTCGGCGCGCTGTGTGCGCTGCTGGAAATGGACCCGAAGCTGATCGAGCAGTTGATCGGCGAGCAGTACAAGGGCAAGGAGAAGCTGTTGTCGTCCAACGTGCACGCGCTGCATCTTGGCCGTGACTGGGCGCTGCAGAACGTCAAATGCCCGATCGGGTTGCGCGTGAGGAAGTCTGACAAGGTCGGCGACCGCATCTTCATCGAGGGCAACAGCGCGGCCGCGTTAGGCGCGGTTTATGGTGGCGCCACCGTCTGCGCATGGTATCCGATCACGCCGTCATCCTCGCTTGCGGACGCGTTTTCGAGCCACTGCAAGAAGCTCCGGCACGATCCGGCAACCGGCAAGGCCAAATACGCCATCGTGCAGGGCGAAGACGAACTCGCCTCGATCGGCATCGTGATCGGCGCGTCATGGAACGGGGCGCGCGCCTTCACCGCGACGTCGGGTCCCGGCATTTCGCTGATGCAGGAGTTCATTGGGCTGTCCTACTTCGCCGAGATCCCGGCCGTGATCATGAACGTGCAGCGCGCCGGCCCTTCGACCGGCATGCCGACTCGCACCCAGCAATGCGACATTCTTGCCTGCGCGTACGCTTCCCACGGCGACACCAAGCATGTGCTGCTGTTTCCGGAGGACCCGGCCGAAGCCTTCGAATTCGCGGCGCAAGCCTTCGACCTTGCCGAGCAGCTCCAGACCACGATTTTCGTCATGCTCGATCTTGACATCGGCATGAACCACCGGCTTTGCCGCCCGCTGAAGTGGGACGATGCCCGTCAATACGACCGCGGCAAGGTGATGACCGCCGAGATGCTCAAGGAAGGCCGCGACTTCGGCCGCTATCTCGACGTCGACGGCGACGGCATCCCCTACCGCACCTATCCCGGGACCCATCCGACCAAGGGCTCGTATTTCACCCGCGGCACCTCGCGCGACCGCTACGCGCGCTACTCCGAGGAAGGCTCGGTCTACGCCGACAACATGCAGCGCCTGGTGCGCAAATTCGAAACCGCCCAGGACATGGTGCCGCGGCCGTTGCAGGCCAACGCAGCAAAGCCGACCAAATACGGCGTGATCTATTTCGGCTCGACGGCGCCGGCAATGGATGAAGCAATCCAGTTGCTCGAATCCCGCGGCCACCTGCTCGACCGGCTTCGCATCCGCGCCTTCCCGTTCCATTCCTCGGTCGCGAGCTTCATCGCCGACCACGATTTCGTTTACGTGGTCGAGCAGAACCGCGACGCCCAGCTTCGTTCGCTGATCGTCAACGAGAACGGCATCGATCCGGTGCGGCTGGTGCCGATCCGCCATTATGATGGCACGCCGATCACCGCGCGCTTCATCGCCGGCGCGATCGGCGACCACCAGGACCAGCTCAAGCTGACCCCGCTGCGCAAGGTAAAGACATGACTTACATCGCAAAGCCGAAATTCCACCATCCGGGCCTGCCCAAAAATCGCCTCGGCTACACTCACCGCGATTACGAGGGCAAGATTTCGACGCTGTGCGCCGGCTGCGGCCACGACTCGATCACGGCGTCGATCATCGAGGCCTGCTACGAGCTGTCGATCGAGCCGCATCGGGTCGCGAAAATATCCGGCATCGGCTGCTCCTCGAAAACGCCCGATTACTTCCTCGGCAATTCGCATGGCTTTAATTCGGTGCATGGCCGCATGCCGTCGGTGCTCACCGGCGCCAATCTCGCCAATCGCGACCTGATCTATCTCGGCGTCTCCGGCGACGGCGACTCCGCCTCGATCGGCTTCGGCCAGTTCGCGCATTCGATCCGGCGCGGCGTCAACATGACCTACATCGTCGAGAACAACGGCGTATACGGCCTGACCAAGGGGCAGTTCTCGGCGACCGCCGACCGCGGCTCGAAATCGAAAAAAGGCGTGATGAACACCGACAACGCCGTCGACCTCGTGGCGATCGCGCTGCAGTTGGGCGCAAGCTTCGTGGCGCGCAGCTTCTCCGGCGACAAGACCCAGCTGGTGCCGCTGATCGCAGCCGCGATCGAGCACAAGGGCTCGGCGTTCATCGACGTGATCAGCCCGTGCATCGCCTTCAACAACCATGCCGGCTCAACCAAGAGCTTCGATTATGTGCGCGAGCACAACGATGCCGTGAACCGCCTCGACGTCCTCACCGGCCGCGAGCCGATTTCGATCGAATATGCGCCGGGAACGGTCAAGGTGGTCGAGCAGCACGATGGCACCAGGATCGCGCTGCGCAAGATCGATGCCGATTACGACCCGCACGACCGCGTCGGCGCGATGGCGTTCCTGCAGAAACACGCCGCCAAGGGCCAGATCGTCACCGGGCTGCTCTACGTCGATCCGGAAGCGGAAGACTTGCACAACCATCTCAACACGGTGGACAGCCCCCTCAACACGCTTGACGTCGAGGAGCTTTGCCCTGGCTCGGTGGTGCTGGACAAGATCAACGCGTCGTTGCGCTGACGCGAACGATCACGCGCCTTTCTTGGTCATTGCGAGGAGCGTAAGCGGCGAAGCAATCCAGTACTTCTTGCTTTCTGGATTGCTTCGCTGAGCCTGTCATCGGGCGCGCGTTCGCGCGACCGTTGGCTCGCCATGACGATAGGTGCCTTTACGTCGCCCGCCGCACGAAGCTCGGATTGAGGTCCTTTACCGTACGCACGCCACATTGCTGCATGGCCGCGCGCGTTTCGGTGCGGACGAGTTCCAGCACCCGCTCCACGCCTTCCTGGCCGAAGGCGCCCAGCCCCCACAGATAGGGCCGCCCGATACCGACCGCCTGCGCGCCCATCGCGAGCGCCTTGACGGCATCGGTGCCGCGCCGGAATCCGCTGTCGACGATGACGACCATGCGTCCCTTCGCCGCCGCGACGATTTCCGGCAAGGCATCGATCGTGGAGCGGCCATTGTCCTCACCGCGGCCGCCGTGGTTGGAAACGAGAATTCCATCGATTCCGTTCTGCGCCGCAAGCTCCGCGTCCTCGGCCGTGACGATGCCCTTGAGCATGATCTTCATGCGCGTGACGTCGCGCATGCGCTTGACCGTATCCCAGTTGAGGTTCGACGACTCGCCGCCTCCCTTGATGCCGGTGAGGTCGATACCGTCGTAATTATGTCGCCGCAAGGCGCGCGACGCAAAGCTGCTGCGGTCGTGGCAGTTCGAGCATTCGCGCGTATCGGTTTTCATCAGACGGAACAGCGTTTCCTGGTTGCGCCCCGCGACACGGTCGACGGTGACCATCAGCACCGGACAGCCGGCGCCGTCGGCGCGCTTGATCAGGGCCTGCGCGACCTCCCAGCTTGGCGATGCGTAGAGCTGGAACCAGATCGGCGCCCCGCGCGCCTTGGCGACGTCGTCCACCGAATAGTTCGAGGACGTTGAAAGGATCTGCAGATGATTGCCGGCGCGCGCCGCTTTCGCCACCGCAAGTTCGCCCTCGGGATGAAAGAACTGGTTGGCGCCGGTCGGACACACGAAGATCGGCGAGTCGTATCTGGTGCCGAACAACTCGATGCTGGTATCGATCTTCGAGACGTCGTTGAGCCGATGCGGCATCAGCTGAAATTTGAGGAAGTCTTCGCGGTTTGCGCGAAGCGTGACCTCGTCATCGATGCCGGAAGCCATGTAGCCGAAATGCGCCGGCGGCACGTTCTTGCGACATACCGGCTCGAAATCAAACACGTTGATGGCGTCCTTTGGACTTTCGATCAAGCCACCGCTCCCCGGGGGTGCCCAGATCATTGGATCGGGCAATTTGGAGGGTGCCTCCATGCCGTAGGCTGCAAGCGCCGTGGATGCCGAAAGCGGGCTGGTCCCAAGATATTGCAGGAAACGGCGCCGGCTCGTGGCGCGAATGATCGACGGCGTCATTGAAGGATCCTCCCCTGCGGATGCTATTTTTTATGGCCATGCACGATAGCAGCGCCGGGGATCGCCCGGAAGGCTCTCGGCGAAAAGCCGGACACCCAGCCATGCGTCAATCGCCGGGCGCCAGCGCTTGCACGCAAGGTCAAAAAATCGCTCGGAAGTGACCGAACAGCCGATCGTTTCGCAGGATCGATACGCGCCAACGGGCGTTATTACCTCAAGGATATCCATAATCCGGTCACCTGCGCGGCATAAGGATTGTTGACTATCCGCCGCGCGCACTGTGCCGATTTTGTATCCTTCGCATCGAGGCACGACATTTTCGAACTTCGAATTCGGAAGGACACTGACCACATATTGATCTAGTGTCAGGCCAATCCGACAACTCAGAAACAGGGCACCATGAATCTCGTCAAGGAACTCGAAAACCATGGCCAGTCGGTCTGGCTGGATTTCCTCGCTCGCGGCTTTGTCGCCAGGGGCGAGCTGAAAAAGCTGATCGATACCGATGGCGTCAAGGGCGTGACCTCGAATCCCTCGATCTTCGAGAAGGCGATTGGAAGTTCGGATGAATATGACGGTTCGATCGACAGCGCCCTGAAAAAAGGCGATCGTCCGGTCGCCGATTTGTTCGAGCAGCTGGCGGTCGAGGACATCCAGCACGCCGCCGACGTGCTGCGTCCGGTCTACGATCGCCTGAACGGCCACGATGGATTCGTCAGCCTCGAAGTGTCGCCATATCTGGCGATGGATACCAAGGGCACCATCGCGGAAGCGCGGCAGCTGTGGAAGGACGTTCACCGCAAGAACCTGATGGTGAAAGTGCCGGCTACGGCGGAAGGCCTTCCCGCGATCGAGCAACTGACCGGGGAAGGGCTGAGCATCAACATCACGCTTCTGTTCTCGCAAGAGGTCTACATCGAGGTCGCGGAAGCCTATCTCGCCGGGCTCGAAAAATACGTCGCCGGTGGCGGCGATCCCTCCCATGTCGCGAGTGTCGCGAGCTTTTTTGTCAGCCGCATCGACACTGCAGTCGACAAGCAGCTCGATGAAAAGATCGCCCGCGCCAACGACCCCAACGAAAAGGAGCGGCTCGCCGCGCTGAAGGGCAAGGTGGCGATCGCGAACGCAAAACTGGCCTATCGGGAATATAAGCGCCTGTTCTCCGGCGCCAGATGGGAGAAGCTGGAGGCCATGGGCGCAAGGCCGCAGCGGTTGTTGTGGGCCTCGACCGGCACCAAGAACAAGGAATACAGCGACGTGCTGTATGTCGATGGGCTGATCGGCCCCAACACGATCAACACCATGCCGCCGGCAACGCTGGAGGCCTTCCGCGATCACGGCAAGCCGCGCGACACGCTGGAAGAAAATGTCGATGAGGCCGAACACGTGCTCGCCGAGCTCGAACGGTCCGGTATCTCGCTCGATGCAATCACGGCCGAACTCGTCAGGGATGGTGTCAGGCTGTTCGCCGATTCCGCCGACAAGCTTTACGGCGCAGTCGCGCACAAGCGCGCAACCGTGTTGGGCGGCGAGATCGACACGCAGAAGCTTGCGCTTGGCAACAGCATCGGCAAGGCGGTCGACAAGAACACCGAGGAATGGCGCGCCTCGGCGAAAATCCGCAAGCTATGGCAGAAGGACAAGTCGGTCTGGACCAACGACGACGAGAACAAATGGCTGGGCTGGCTGACCAGTGCGGCCAAAGCCGATATCGCCGACTATGAGGATTATGCCGAGCGCGTGAAGGGACAAGCTTTCACCGACGCCGTCGTGCTCGGCATGGGCGGTTCGAGCCTCGGTCCCGAAGTGCTCGCCGAGACATTCCCGAAAAGACCCGGCTTCCCGAAGCTGCATGTGCTCGATTCCACCGATCCCGCACAAGTCCGCGCGATGGAGAAGTCGGTCGATCTCTCCAAAACCCTATTCATCGTGTCCAGCAAATCCGGCAGCACCACCGAGCCGAATGTGATGAAGGATTATTTCTTCGCGCGCGTGTCGCAGACGATCGGCGCGGCGAAGGCCGGCCATCGCTTCATCGCGGTGACCGATCCCGGTTCTTCGCTGGAGAAGGCTGCGAGGAAGCAGGGCTTTGCGCGCGTCTTCCACGGCGACCCCACGATCGGCGGCCGTTACTCGGTGTTATCGCCGTTCGGTCTTGTCCCTGCCGCAACCGCCGGCATCGACGTCCGCGCGCTCATCCGGCACACGCTTGCGATGATGCGTTCCTGCGGAGCCGACGTGCCACCGCACGAAAATCCTGGCGTTCAGCTCGGGCTTGCGATGGGACTCGCAGGCCTTGAAGGCCGCGACAAGGTAACGATCCTGTCCTCGAAGAAGATTGCCGACTTCGGCGCCTGGGCCGAGCAGCTGATCGCCGAATCCACCGGCAAGGATGGCAAGGGCCTGATCCCGATCGACGGAGAACCGCTGGACGACATTGCGCTTTATCGCGACGATCGTTTCTTCATCGACCTGCGCACCGAAGGCGAGAGCGACGTTACCCACGACGAGAAGCTTGCCGCGCTGGAGAAGGCGGGCCACCCCGTTGTTCGCATCGTGATGAAGTCGATCGATCACATCGGCCAGGAATTCTTCCGCTTCGAGATGGCGACGGCGGTCGCGGGCGCCGTGCTCGGCATCAACCCCTTCAATCAGCCCGACGTCGAATCCGCCAAGGTCAAGACACGGGAATTGACGGCAGCCTTCGAGAAAAATGGCGCGCTGCCGACGGAAGAGCCGGCGATGTCGTCGGGGCAGGTCGATCTCTATACCGACGAAAAGAATGCGGCGGACCTGCGCAATGCCGGGGCCGACGGCGATCTCACCTCATGGCTGAAGGCCCATCTTTCCCGCGTCCATGCTCGCGACTACGTCGCGCTGCTCGCCTACGTCGAACGCAACGCCGCGCATATCGGCGCGCTCCAGACCATGCGGCTTGCGGTGCGCGACAGGCGTCATGTCGCGACCTGCGCCGAATTCGGCCCGCGCTTCCTGCATTCGACCGGCCAGGCTTACAAGGGCGGGCCCGACAGCGGCGTGTTCCTGCAGATCACCTCCGATGACGCGAAGGATTTGCCGGTGCCCGGCCAAAAGGCGAGCTTCGGCGTGATCAAGGCGGCGCAGGCGCGCGGCGATTTCGACGTCTTGACCGAGCGCGGCCGGCGCGCGCTGCGGGTGCATCTGAAGGGCGATATCGAAACCGGACTAAAGGCACTCGACAGCGCGATCAGGCAGGCGCTGAACTAGAGATCCACTCATGACTGAGAGATCGAGGAACGTACGCTTCACCTCTCCCATCGGGAGAGGGAGCCTCAGCTCAAGCAACAGGAACTTCACATGCAGATCGGCATGATCGGCTTGGGGCGGATGGGCGGCAACATCGCCCGCCGGCTGATGCGGCAGGGACACACGACCGTGGTCTATGACCATGACCCCAAGGCCGGGGCCGCGATCGCATCTTTCGGCGCGGCCGGCTCGGATTCGCTCGAACAATTCGTCAAAAAACTTGCGGCGCCGCGCACCGCCTGGGTGATGCTCCCGGCCGGCAAGATCACCGAGGCCACCATCGATGCGCTTTCGAAACTGATGGAGCGCGGCGACATCATCATCGACGGCGGTAACACGTTCTGGCAGGACGACGTGCGCCGCGGCAAGGCACTGAAAGAGCGCGGCATCCATTACGTCGACGTCGGCACGTCCGGCGGAGTCTGGGGCCTCGAACGCGGCTATTGCATGATGATCGGCGGCGACAAGCCGGTAGTCGATCGCCTCGATCCGATCTTCGCAGCGCTCGCGCCTGGCCTCGGCGACATTCCGCGCACCGCGGGACGCGAGGGGCGCGACCCGCGGGTCGAGCAGGGCTATCTCCATGCCGGCCCGGTCGGCGCCGGTCATTTCGTCAAAATGGTTCACAACGGCATCGAATACGGCCTGATGCAGGCCTATGCCGAAGGCTTCGATATCCTGAAGAACGCCAATATTTCGGCGCTTCCGGCCGAGCATCGTTTCGACCTCGACGTTGCCGATATCGCCGAGGTGTGGCGGCGCGGCAGCGTGATCCCATCCTGGTTGCTCGATCTCACAGCCTCCGCGCTGGCGCAAACACCCTCGCTCGACACCTATTCCGGATTCGTCGAGGATTCCGGCGAAGGCCGATGGACCGTCAACGCCGCAATCGACGAGGCGGTGCCGGCCGAAGTCCTGACCGCGGCATTGTTTGCCCGTTTTCGATCGCGCAAGGAACATACCTTCGCCGAAAAAATTCTCTCTGCGATGCGCCATGGGTTCGGCGGTCACAAGGAACCTCAGCAGCATCCGGATCCGGCGCGCCGGAGCGCGCCCGAGATCGTCAAGCCAGAGGCCGGTCGTTCGTGACGGAACCAACCAAAACGCAGCCAAAGCCGGACGCCTGCTCGTTCGTGATCTTCGGCGTGACCGGTGACCTGACGCATCGGCTGGTGATTCCGGCGCTCTACAATCTTGCCGCTGCCGACCTGTTGCCCGAGAGATTTTGCGTGGTCGGCATCGCCCGCAAGGGCATGTCGAGCGAAGGGTTGCGCGAAAGCCTGTTGAAGGGACTGCACCGCTTCGCCACCCGCCCCGTGGACGAGAAAATCGCGAAACGCCTGTTGGAATGCGTCACCAGTATCGAGGCCGACCCGACGGAGCCGGCATCCTTCGATGCGATGCGCGAACGCCTTGAAAAGCTGGAAGCAAACCGCGCAACCGGCGGCAACCGTCTGTTTTATCTTGCCATCCCGCCCACTGCCTTCGCCCCGATCGCCGAGCAACTAGGCCGCACCGGCATGCTGAAGGAGACCGGAGACGCCTGGCGGCGGCTGGTGGTCGAAAAGCCGTTCGGGACGGATCTTGCCTCCGCCAAGGCGCTGAACGGCGAATTGCTCAGGATCGTCGACGAACACCAGATCTACCGGATCGATCATTATCTCGGCAAGGAAACGGTGCAGAACATTCTGGTGCTGCGCTTTGCCAACGGCATGTTCGAGCCGATCTGGAACCGCAATCACATCGATCACGTGCAGATCACGGTCGATGAAAGAATCGGGGTCGTCGGCCATCGTGGAAGTTTCTATGACGCAACCGGCGCGCTGCGCGACATGGTGCCGAACCACCTGTTCCAGCTGCTGTCGCTGGTCGCCATGGAGCCGCCGGTGAAATTCGACGCGCATTCGGTTCGCTCGGAAAAGGCCGAGGTGCTGTCGGCGATCCAGACCCAGAGCGAGCAAGAGGCGCTGCAAAATTCCGTGCGCGGCCAATATTGCGGCGGCAAGATCGGCGATGTCGAAATTCCCGACTACAGCAAGACCAACGACATCAGGCCAAACAGCACGACCGAAACCTATGCGGCGCTGAAATTGACGATCGACAACTGGCGCTGGGCCGGCGTGCCCTTCTATCTTCGCACCGGAAAGGCGCTCGGTATCAAGCGCACCGAGGTCGCGATCAAGTTCAAGCAGGCGCCGTTTGCGATGTTTCGCAATACGCCGGTCGACCGGCTGTCACAGAACTACCTCATCATCGCGATCGAGCCGACCGAGGGCATCACGCTGCAGTTCAACACCAAGGTACCCGGCCCGACGATCAATATCGACGGCGTCGAGATGAAGTTCCGCTACAAGGATTATTTCCGCGCCGAGCCGACGACGGGCTACGAAACCCTCATTTACGACTGCATGATCGGCGACAACATCCTGTTTCAGCGCGCCGACAGCGTGGAAGCGGGCTGGCAAGCGGTGCAACCATTCCTCGACGCCTGGAAGAAGGCGGGTGGCAACGGCTTGCAAACCTACCAGGCGGGCAGCGAGGGACCGGAAGCGGCTGACGAACTGATCAGGCGCGACGGCCGCAGCTGGCGCAAGCTCGGCTAGTCCCCATGGCGGCGCGGAGCAATTTTCATCGCATGGTCGTTGATGATCCGGCTGCGCTCGCGAACGCCGCCGCAGAGCGCCTGATGGCGAGGATTGACGCCAATCCCGGCCGCATCGCGATCTGCCTGACAGGAGGATCAAGCCCGAAACAGCTCTACCGGCTGCTCTCGACCGATCGCTGGGCTGACCGGATTCCCTGGGGGCGCGTGCATTGGTTCGTCGGCGACGAGCGCTTTGTCCCGGTGGACGATCCCCTCAATAACATGACGATGGCGCGGAATATTTTTCTCGATGCTCTCGCGCCGGCAGACAATATCCATCCAATCCCGACCGACACTTCCGATCCGGACGAATCTGCGCTTCGCTATGAGCGGGAGCTGCAAGCCTGGTACGGCGCTTCCAAGCTCGATCCCGATCGATCGCTGTTCGACCTCGTGCTGATGGGGGTCGGCCCCGATGGTCACACCGCCTCGCTGTTCCCGGACGATCCGGTTCTTAAAGAGAAGACGCGCTGGGTGGCCGGCATACCGAAGGCGCATGTCGAGCCCTTCGTGCCAAGAGTGACGCTGACTTTGCCCACCCTCTCCTCCTGCCGGGAAATGCTGTTCGAGATCGCGGGTACGGAGAAACACGCGATCTTGACGCGGCTCTCTGCGGGCGAGAACCTTCCGGCCAATCGCGCACGCTCGGTGGCGGAAACGGTGTGGCTGGTGGATCGGGCCGCGCTTGGCGGAGAATCTTCGTGAAGGACGGATCGATCAAGCTGCCATGCTCCCTGATCGTGATGGGCGTGTCCGGATCGGGCAAGAGCACGATCGCGGCCAGCCTCGCCAAGCGGCTTGACTGGACCTTTGAGGATGGGGATCGGTTTCATCCTGCCAGCAATGTCGCCAAGATGGCCGCGGGCCACCCGCTCACCGACGAGGACCGCTGGCCCTGGCTGCAGGCGATCGCCGACGAAATCGACAGGGTCTGCGCCGCCGGCGGGCACGTCGTCATCGCCTGCTCCGCGCTCAAACGCGCCTATCGCAATCTGCTCATTCACGGGAGAAGCGACGTCCGCATCGTCTTTCTCAAGGGGACCAAGGCCCTGATTGCCGACCGGCTCGCCCTGCGGAAATACCACTTCATGCCGCCTGGGCTGTTGGACAGCCAGTTCAAGACGCTGGAGCCGCCCGAGAGCGACGAGCACGTGATCACCGCGCCGATCGATGCCACGGTCGAGACGATCGTCGAGAACATCGTCCGTCAACTCGGCGCGGCTTCGAGCGCCGGCAATTTCCCCGGCGGGAGAGCCTTATGAGCCGCATCGCGCTTGTGGTCTCCGATGTCGACGGCACGCTTCTGACAAAGGACAAGACGCTCACAGAAGGCGCGAAGGCCGCCGTCCAGCGGCTGCACGAGGCCAAAATCGCCTTCACCATCACCTCGAGCCGGCCCGCGATCGGTATGCGCTTTCTGATCGAGCCGCTGCAGATCAAGCTGCCGGTCGGCGCTTTCAACGGCAGTTGCATCATCGATGTGAATCTGAACCCGATCGAGCTGCACACGATTCCGGCAGGCGCGGTGCAGCGAAGCCTCGAGGTGTTGAACGAATTCGGTACCGATGTCTGGCTGTTCACCTCCGATCGCTGGCTCGCCCACGACGAGAACGGCCGATATGTTCCGCTTGAAAAGCGCGCGATCCGCGCCGATCCGACCATCGTTGCGGATTTCACGCCCTATCTGGCTTCCGCGTGCAAAATTGTCGGCTCCAGCGCCGATGCGGCGTTGTTAGAGCGCTGCGAAATCGCCATGCAAAAAGCATTGGGTAGGCAGGCCACCGCCGTGCGCTCGCAAAGCTATTATCTCGACGTCACGGCGCCCGGCTGCGACAAGGGCACCTTTGTCAAGGCGATGGCCAGGCGCCTTGAGATTCCGAAGCAGGCGATCGCCACCATCGGCGATATGCAGAATGATCTGCCGATGTTCGAGGCGAGCGGCCTTTCAATTGCGATGGGAAACGCCACCGATGAGGTCAAGAAGCGGGCCACGCAGGTCACCACTTCGAACGAAGAGGAAGGCTTTGCCAAGGCGATCGACATGATTTTGCAGGAGTGATGGGGTGTAAACCGATGGTCGCCCCGGCCAAGCGAAGCGCGAGCAGGGACCCATACGCCTTAACCTCTCTTAAAGAACGCTCTTCTCAGTAATCAGCGACCGTGGTTATGGGTCCCTGCGTTCGCAGGGACGACGGTTGCCCTTCTTCCCTCATTTCGACCTCTGAAGTGCCGGCTTCTCGCTCGCCTTCTTGGCGTCGCTGAGATTATGCGCGGTGTTGATCAGCGCGATGTGGGTGAGCGCTTGCGGGAAGTTGCCGGTCTGCCGGTCAGCTCCGGTATCGAATTCCTCTGCCAAGAGGCCAAGATCGTTGGCAATGCCAACGACGCGATCGAACAGCTTTTGCGCCTTGCCGATCTCACCGCCCAGAACGTAGGCATCGGCAAGCCAAAGCGAGCAGGCCAGAAAGGCACCCTCGATCGGCTGCCGCTCGTCGGAAATCTCGCGCGGATCGTGCCGTAGCACAAGGCCATCCGGCATCATGTGACGCTCGATCGCCTCGAGCGTGCCGCGAACCCGCGGGTCCGAGGCCGGCAGAAATCCCACCGACGACATCAGGAGTATGCTGGCGTCGAGCAATTGCGAGCCGTAGGATTCGACGAACGTATTCTGCTCGATATCGAATCCGTTTTCGCAGACGTCGAGACAGATGGTGTCGCGCAAGGTCCGCCATTCTTCGATCGGCGCCTTGAAGCCGAATCGTTCGGCGCTCTTGATACCCCGGTCGAACGCAACCCAAGTCATCACCTTCGACGAAACATAGTGCCGAGCTTGTCCGCGACGTTCCCAGATGCCGTGATCAGGCTCGTCCCAGACCTCGGCGAGATGCTGGAGCACCGTGCATTCCAGCGCCCACGATTCTTCGTCCAGTTTCAGCTTGGTCATGCGCGTCTGGTGGAAGGCGTCGATCAGTTCGCCATAGACGTCGAGCTGCAACTGGGCATGGGCGGCGTTGCCGATGCGAACCGGGCGCGCGCCCTCATAGCCTGGCAACCAGTCCGCCTCCCATTCCAGCAAGCGGCGCTCGCCCATGATCCCGTACATGATCTGCATGCCGGCCGGCGAGCCCGCCACCGCACGCAAAAGCCAGTTGTGCCAGGCCGAGGCTTCCTCGGTGTAGCCGGAATTCATCAGCGCCAGCAGCGTGAAGGTCGCATCGCGCAGCCAGCAGTATCGGTAATCCCAGTTTCGGCTGCCCCCCAGTTTTTCAGGCAGCGAGGTCGTGGGCGCGGCGACGATACCGCCTGTCGGCGCATAGGTCAGCGCCTTCAGCGTAATTAGCGAGCGCATGACGAGGTCGCGGTTTTCGCCGTCGTAAGAGCAACGGCTGCACCACTCGATCCAGAAATCCTCGGTGTCCTGCAACGCCTGCGCCGGATTGATCGGTTCGGGCAAGGGCAAATGGGAAGGGCCGTAGGTGAGGACAAAGGGAACGGTTTTGCCCTCCTCCGCCTCGAATTCGGCCACAGTGGTCAGGTTCTTGCCGCGCGTCGCCACCGGCGACCGCAACACGGCCATGTCCTTTCCGCAAATCGCAAGCAGCGCGCCGTCTTCGGTGCGCCTGACCCAGGGAACATCCGTACCCATGCCGAAGCGGATCACGAGCTCCATATGCAGCCTGATTTTCCCCTTAACGCCACGGACCAGGCGGACGACGTCGGAGGCCTTGCCGCGCGGCGGCATGAAATCGATCAGGGCAACAATGCCGCCTGCGGTCTCAAAGCGCGTTTCCAGGATCAGGGTGTTGTCCCAGTAACGGCGCGAGGCGCTTCTGATTTCTTCCGTAGGCGTGATCAGCCAGCGGCCATTTTTGTGCGTGCCGAGAATGGCGGCAAACATGGCATCGGAATCGAACGCAGGCCAGCACAGCCAGTCGATCGAGCCGTTGCGACCGACAAGGGCTGCGGTTTCGCAATCGCCGATCAAACCGTAGTCTTCTATTCTGTTCGACACATGCTTTACTCGGCTGGATGAGAAGCGCTTCGCGCCGCGGCACGCGTTCTTTCCCTGGTCGCGTCCTTCAGCATGGCAACGTCGATGGCGCCAGCAATCCCCTCGATCGCAATCGGCAGCCGCTGCCGCCAGTTCGGGTGCTCGTTCACGGTGCCGGGAATGTTGGGCTGGTCGACGACGTTGAGGAGATCTTCTAGCGAAATCGCAAGCAGGCGTGACCTGGTTCTGGCGAGAAAGGCCGCCACCGCATAGAGATCGTGGCGATCGATCGAGTGATGTTGCAGCACGTCGCTGAGCATGGTGAGCGCGTGCCAGCGGGCATCATCGCTCTCACCGGGGTCGATCCCCAGCGATCGCTTCATCTTGAGATCGTTGAACGAGCGCCATCCGGCATAGGTCGACAGGTCGTGGGTGTTGAAGGTGACGAGCGCATTCGGCGAGTAATAGTCGGCGCCGCGAAACGCGCCGCCATCGTCACGCTCGAACATCATCACCTGATAGGACCAGATGCCCCAATCTGACGTCTTGTCGCGAAAACCCTCCGGCACGGTACCAAGATCCTCGCCGATCACCACGCAAGCATGCTGCACGCTCGCCAGCGCCGTTGACGCCAGCAACGCTTCGAACGGCATCTGCACATAGACACCGTTATTGGGGGCGAAGCCGTGCGGAACGAGATAGAGCCGTTTCAGGCCCAACACGTGGTCGAGCCTGATCGCACCCGCATGGCGCATCGAAGCCCGCAGCATTTCCCGGTACGGTTCGAACGATGTCAGTTCCAGCCCTGCGGCATTGAAGCCGGCCAGGCCCCAGTTCTGGCCGGCAGGCATCAGCGGATCGGGCGGCGCGCCCACCGAAAGATGGCGCGAGATCGCGGTCTGCTCGTTCCACGCGTCAAAGCCATTGGCCTGGACGCCGACCGCGACGTCCAGATAAAGGCCGACCCTCATGCCAAGCCGAGCCGCGAGGTCGCTGCAGGAGCGCAATTGCAGATCGGCCGTCCATTGCACGAATTCGACGAATTCGATTTCGCCAGCATCCGCTCCCTGCCGCAGTTCGGCGCATTTGGCTTCGTCCGGCCGCTGCCAGCCCTCGGGCCATTCCCACCATGGTCTTTTGAACTTGTGCCGAAGGACCTCGAAACAGGCGAAGTGCGACAACAGCGGCGCGCGCTCGGCGCGGAACGTGTCGAAATCGCGCTTGCGGGCCGCGCTCGCGTGCAACCTGAAATTTTCGAAGGCTGCGCGCAGCGCCCGCCATTTCAGCCCGGCGACGGCCTCATAATCGATGAGATGACCTTCCCTCAGCCGCGCGATGGAGCTGCTTGCAAAAGCCTCGGCGCTGAACTCGGGAATTTTCTCGACGTCGATATAGAGCGCGTTCAGGAACAGCCGGCTATTCGGCGAATAGGGACTGCAATCGGCCGGCCGGTCGTCGAAAAGAGCGTGCAACGGATTGAGGCCGATGCCATCGGCTCCGAGCTCGGCCGCCAATTCGAGCAATGCCCCAAGATCGGTGAAATCGCCGATACCCCCGTTGCGCGCCGAACTGACGCCGTAAAGCTGAACCGCAATCAGCCAGCAGCGATCGAAATCGCCGCCATAGGCTTTGGCCGGCGAGACGATCAGAGGCACTTCTTCCACAAACGATGACGCATCGTTCAGCTTCAGCCGATACGACCCCTGCGGCAGATCGGCGGGCCAGAGGATGGTGCGGTCGTGCGCTTCGCCTCGCGCGATGACCGTCGAACCAAACATGATCTGCCACCGCATGGGGAACGCGGCGCCTTCCTTGATTTCGGTTTGCGAGGCGCGGCCGGACCGGACCACCACGGTTCCGGAGACAAGGCGGTACGGAACCCGTTCTGGCAGGGAATCCAGGATGATCTTGAGCGCGGCGGCATCCGTTACCTGGCGATGGCCGCGGCCATCGATAAATTCGGTTTGGATGTCCAGCTCTCGGGCTTTGCTGTAAAGGTCCATTCGGCACGCCATTTGCACGCAACGGAAACGGAACCGCCGCCAAATTCCTATGGTTTGGGAAGAGGATAGCCTTGTTTAACGCCGATCCAGCTCCGCCGTTCCCAAAGGAACCAAAGCAAGGGGAACGGCTTTTTATATATGTCCCGAGCATCTCCTTTCGCGCAAACGAAATGGGACCCCATTGCAAATCGCATCACCGTGATCAAAACAATCGAAACCGTCGAGGGCGCCGCACGCGGCGCTGCCAATCGGCTTGAACGCGTCCATAATACCGCCCCGCTGTTTCGCTCTCTGGTCGCGCGGAGCTTTGGAATGAACCTGCTGTCGTCGATCGATACCGAAGAACTGCCGGCCGCCGCGCTGGATCATGACGAACTCTGGTACAAAGACGCAATCGTCTATCAGCTTCACGTCAAGGCCTTCGCCGACAGCAACAATGACGGCATCGGCGATTTCGCCGGTCTCACTGAGAAGCTCGACTATTTGCAGGACCTCGGGGTAACGGCGCTATGGCTGTTACCATTCTACCCCTCGCCGGGCCGCGACGACGGCTACGACATCGCCGACTACGGCTCGATCAATCCCGATTTCGGGACCATGAAGGATTTTCGCCGCTTCATCGTCGAAGCCAAGCGACGCGGCATGCGCGTGGTCATCGAACTCGTCATCAATCATACCTCCGACCAGCACGACTGGTTCAAGCGTGCCCGCCGCAGCGACCCGAAGTCGAGCGCGCGCAACTGGTATGTCTGGAGCGACACCGACCAGAAATATGCGGGCACCCGGATCATCTTCACCGACACCGAGAAGTCCAACTGGACCTGGGACCCGGAAGCCGGGCAGTTCTACTGGCATCGCTTTTTCTCGCATCAGCCCGACCTGAATTTCGACAATCCGCGCGTGGTCAGCGCGATGATCCAGGTGATGAAGCGCTGGCTCGACACCGGCGTCGACGGGTTCCGTCTCGATGCCATTCCCTATCTGTGCGAGCGCGATGGCACCAACAACGAGAACCTGCCTGAGACGCATGCCATCATCAAAAAGCTTCGCGCCGAGCTCGACGCCTATGCCAGGGGCAAGGTGCTGCTGGCGGAAGCCAATCAATGGCCGGAGGACGTGCAGGAATATTTCGGCGACGGCGACGAATGCCAGATGGCGTATCACTTTCCACTGATGCCGCGCATCTACATGGCGATCGCCCAGGAAGACCGGTTTCCGATCACCGACATCCTGCGTCAAACCCCGGATATCCCGCTCAATTGCCAGTGGGCACTGTTCCTGCGCAACCACGACGAACTCACGCTCGAAATGGTCACCGACGTCGAACGCGACTATTTGTGGTCGACCTACGCCAACGATCCGCGGGCGCGCATCAACCTCGGCATTCGCAGGCGCCTTGCGCCGCTGATGGACAATGACCGCCGCAAGATCGAGCTGATGAACTCGCTGCTGTTTTCGTTTCCGGGCACGCCGATCATCTATTACGGCGACGAAATCGGCATGGGCGACAACATCTATCTCGGCGACCGCAATGGCGTGCGCACGCCGATGCAATGGACGCCGGACCGCAACGGCGGCTTTTCCCGCGCCGATCCCGCGCGGCTCTACGCCCCGATCATCATGGATTCGGTTTACGGCTATGAAGCCGTCAATGTCGAAGCCCAATCGCGCAGCCTGTCGTCTTTGCTCAGCGCCACCAAGCGGCTGATTTCGGTACGCAAGTCGACACTGGCATTCGGCCGCGGCAGCATGACCTTCATCCGCCCGGTCAATCGCGCAGTGCTGGCTTACGTCAGGCAGCTTGGCGACGAGGTCATTCTTTGCGTCGCCAACCTGTCGCGATCGGCGCAGGCAACCGAACTCGATCTGTCGGCCTTCAAGGACCGCGTTCCCCTGGAAATGCTGGGCCGCACGCATTTCCCCGCGATCGGCGAACTCCCCTACATGATCACGCTCGCGCCATATGGTTTTTACTGGTTCCAGCTCCGGGAGCGCGCCGAATCGGAATTCGTCACGCAATCAGTGCTTCCTGAATTCGAGACCCTGGTCGTGCCGGTGGGCGCAACCTGGGTGTCGCTCGCCCGCACGCGCGGGGTGTTCGAGCGCGACGTCATGCCGGGGCATCTGGCACGAAGCCGCTGGTACCCTGAGCACAATCCTTCGGAGATTCGCCCGACGCTCACCTCGGCGATCCCGTTTTGCGACATCGGCGACAACCGGCCGTGGCTCGCCTTTTTCGAGACGAAGCAGAACGAGGTGGGCGTGCGCTATACGATGCCCTTGCAGATCGAAT
>Ga0306925_10000732_pt1 | contig 24856 bp, 22 predicted proteins | sample flu12Cox44000176_FD_203755 | JGI IMG/M metagenome (GOLD analysis project Ga0306925, IMG submission 203755) | Lab enrichment of tropical soil microbial communities from Luquillo Experimental Forest, Puerto Rico - flux8day.12C.oxic.44.000.176 (v2)... | ecosystem: Environmental > Terrestrial >... | reverse complement strand
GCTGCCGCTGCGCCAGCCTTCGTCGACGATCACGGCGCGGCGCGTCTTGCGGACAGAGGCGAGCACAGCATCGGCATCGAGCGGCCGTAGGACACGCAGGTCGATGACCTCCGCCTCGACCCCGTCCTTTGCCAGGCTTTCTGCCGCGTCGAGCGTCTTGAACAGTGTCCCGCCATAGGTGACGAGCGTCACATCCTTGCCCGGGCGCCGCACGACGGCGCTGCAAATATCGACTGGTCCATCGGACGAGAGGACGCCGCTCCGGTTGTAGAGCATGACGTGCTCGAAGATCAGTACAGGGTTGGGATCGGCGAGTGCGGCAACGAGCATGAACCGCGCGTCTTCCAAGGTCGCCGGGGTGATGACCTTGAGCCCGGGGATGTGGGCATACCAGCCTTCGAGGCTGTGCGAGTGCTGTGCCGCCAGCTGGCGGCCCGCGCCGGTGGCCATGCGGATCACGACCGGTACTTGGAATTGCCCGCCCGACATGTGGCGGATCGTTGCCGCGTTGTTGACGATCTGGTCGAGTGCCAAGAGGCTGAAATTGACCGTCATGATTTCGACGATCGGCCGCATCCCGCCCAGCGCCGCGCCGATCCCGGCGCCGACAAAGGCCGATTCGGAAAGCGGTGTGTCGCGGATGCGCTCGGGACCAAATTCGTCGAGGAGCCCCTTGGTGACCGCGTAGCAGCCGCCGTAGCGCCCAACATCCTCGCCCATCAGAAAGACGTTCGGATCAGCGCGAAGCGCCTCTCGGATCGCCTCGCGCACCGCGTCGCGGTAGGTGATCTCGCGCACATTGTCGGTCATGGCGCGCCCTCCCCGGCATAGACGTCGCGGGCCAGCTCGGCGACCGGCTCCCAACGGCCGCTCTCCGCAAAGCCGACGGCCCGCGTGATCTCCGCATCGACCTGCGCCTCGATCGCGGTGACGTCGGTGTCGTGCAATACTCCCGTCTCGCGCATCCAAGAGGCGAGGCGGTCGATCGGATCACGATGCTTCCAGTCCTCGATCTCGGCCCGATCGCGATAAAGCTGCGGGTCGAACATCGAATGCGCGCGGAAACGATAGGTCCGGCATTCGAGGAGTGCCGGCCCGCCACCGCCGCGGATCGCCGCACAGACGCGCCGTGTCGCGGCTTCGACCGCGACGACATCCATGCCGTCGACGACTTCGGCAGGAACATTGTAGCTCTGCGCCTTGATGTGGATGTCGGGCTGCGATTCCGAGCGCTCGAGCCGGGTGCCCATGGCGTAGAGGTTGTTCTCACAAATGAACAGCACCGGCAGCCGCCATAGCTCGGCCATATTGAGGCACTCGTGAAACTCGCCCTCGGCGACGGCCCCTTCGCCGAAGAAACAGGCGGCAATGCCGTCGCGCTGCTGCATCTTCTCGGCCAACGCCAAGCCGACGGCAAGCGGCAGCCCGCCGCCGACAATAGCGTTGCCGCCATAGAAGCGGGTGGCAGCGTCGAACAGATGCATCGATCCGCCGCGCCCGTGGCTGCAGCCCTCGGCCTTGCCGTACATTTCCGCCATGACCGCATCTATCGACACACCGCGAGCCAGCGCGTGGCCATGCTCGCGATAGGTCGTGACCACCGCGTCGGCCGGCGCCAGCGCCTGCATCACGCCGGCGGCGATCGCCTCCTCGCCGATGTAGAGATGCATGAACCCGCGGATCTTCTCCTGCTGGTAAAGCTCGGCGCATTTTTCCTCAAAACGACGAACGCGGATCATTCCATGCAGCAATCCCAGCAAGTGCTCGCGGGTCAGGTGCGGCTTTATCGAATGGCTCTCGTTCATGACGACGGGTCTGCGATCGACATCGGTTGACTCCCTCGGCTCAGATCAGCAGGCGCTTACAGGACACCAGCTTTTCCGCGATGTTTTGTCCCGCGGGCGGATGCTCGTCCGCATTGATCCAGGTCAACCAACCGCATGCACCCTAGACCGCTGAGTTCGCCAGCTGCGACCGCCGTGGATCACCCCTTGACCGAACAGGCGGGTTAGCAATCCACAGTTGAATGATACGTTGCCGCCGCGGCAGTCTACAGCAAATCAGCAGCGGAAATTCTTGCACTGGTTGCAATGGTTGATTGGCGATGGCCCCGAGGCCCCCCGAGGCTAATTCTACCGCACAGGCTCGCTCGCCTCCGCGTGAGGCGGCTCGCGCGTGCGCGCGTCGCGCGCGCGAGGCAAAAACGGATCAGGATCAAGCCATTGAGGTCGCGCGATTCCGTAATCGAGAAGCAGGCGACAACAGGAACGCGAACGCGGTCGGCAACGATTTCGGCATCGGCGAGGCTCCGGAGACAAACGAGCCCCGCTATATGGGTTCATGAATCGTTCTGGTCAAGAAAGCCCCGCGCCTCGGGCACCCACGCGGATCGAAGAACTGCTCCCGAATGGCCGCCATGGGTGACGAGCGCCACGATTCGGGTGACCCGGCGGGACTCGCCCGCACGCTTTACGGTCTCTCCGAAAAGATACTCACATCGACTGGAATTTCAGCCTGCTCGCACGTTTCGAAGCTTCAGCACACTATCAAACGAAGGTCATTGGAGCCGCGCGCTGGCAGCACAGAGCGACGTACCAGCGACCGCGAGTCCCCGAGCTTATGATCGTGCGATCAGCGGCAGGTGGGATCGCAGGTGCGGCGGGGTCGCGACCCCCTCCGGCGGCCACAGGCGGTAAAACGCCGATTTCGCGGCCTGGGCGAGCAGCAAGTAGCTCACGGTCAGCCCGGCAATCGCCAACAGGAAGGCGGCAGAGGGAGGAACAAAGCCGAACCACACTCCCAGTGGCGTGAACGGTAGCACAACCGCAAGCACGACCACCGCAACAGAGGTCGCTGCGAGGAGAGGATGCGGGCGGCTCTTCAGCGGATTACGCCTTGTGCGCAGCACGAAGATGACCAGCACCTGGCTGGCCAGCGATTCGATGAACCAGCCGGTCTGGAACAGCGCTTCTCCCGCATGAAACACCAGCAGCAACAGACCGAAGGTCAGAAAGTCGAAAACCGAACTCACCGGCCCCAGAACCACCGTGAAGTTGCGGATGAACCGCATGTCCCAATGCTCGGGCTTTTCGGTGATCTCGCCGTCGACCTCGTCGAGCGGGATCGGCATCTCCGAGACGGCGTAGAGCAGGTTGTTGAGCAATATCTGCACCGGCAGCATCGGCAGGAATGGCAAGAGCAATGTCGCCCCGGCCATCGAGAACATGTTCCCGAAATTCGAGCTCATCGCCATCATGATGAATTTCATGATGTTGCCAAAAGCCCGGCGCCCCTCGGCGACGCCGCGTTCCAGGACGCCGAGATCGCGCCGCAGCAAGATGATGTCGGCTGCGTCCTTGGCGACATCGACCGCGCTGTCGACAGAAATGCCGACATCCGAGGAGTGGAGCGATGGCGCGTCGTTGATGCCGTCGCCGAGAAAGCCGACGACATGGCCGCGGTGCCTTAACCCGAGAATGACGCGGTTCTTTTGACCGGGCGTGACCCGGCAGAACAGGTTCGTCTCTTCCAAACGCGCGGCGAGGGCTTCGTCGCTGAGCGCTTCGATCTCGGTGCCGGTCAGCAACCCGGAGACCGGAATGCCAAGTTCGGCGCAGACATGCCGCGTCACGCGCTCATTGTCGCCGCTGAGGATCTTGACGCCGACACCCTTGGCCCCGAGCGCGGCGATGGCCGCCCCGGCGCTCTCTTTTGGCGGATCGAAGAAGACGACAAAGCCGGTAAAAACCAAATCCTGCTCGTCGGCCACGGTCGCCCCCGTACGGTCGGGCTCGAGCTCGCGCCAGGCGACGCCGAGGGCGCGAAATCCGTCGGCGCTGAGCCTCTCGAAGACGTTCGCCGCGCGGGTCCGGGCCGCTCCGTCGAGCGGCAGAGGCTCGGGCTTACCGGGCTCTTCATACCGGGTGGCGAGATTGATGACATCTTCGGGGGCGCCCTTGGTGATCAGCAGGCGTCGACCCTCCTGCTCGACGAGCACCGAAACACGGCGGCGCTGAAAATCGAACGGCACCTCGTCGATCTTGCTCCAGCCTGCACCGCGCGGCCGGCCGGATTGGAGGATCGCGGTGTCGAGCGGGTTCCTCAAACCGGCCTGGAAATGGCTGTTGAGCCAAGCCAGGTCGAGCACGCGCTCGCTGTCGAGGCCCGAGAGCGCGACCTGCTGTGCGAGCCTGATCCTGGCTTCGGTCAGCGTCCCGGTCTTGTCCGTGCACAGCACGCTCATACTGCCGAGATCGTGGATCGCGCCGAGCCGTTTGACGATCACCTGTGCCTTTGCCATGCGGATGGCCCCGCGCGCGAGCGTCACCGAGACGATCATCGGCAAGAGCTCGGGCGTGAGCCCGACAGCGAGAGCCACGGCGAACAGAAAGCTCTCCAGCCAGGGCCGGTGGAACAGCAAATTGATCAGCAAGACGAACAGCACGAGGATCTCGGTAAAACGAACGATCAACATGCCGAAGCTGTAGGTGCCCCGATCCAAGGCAGAGGGCGGCGGCGCCCGCCGCAGCGTGCTGCTGATCTGGCCGAGCTGGGTTGCAAGGCCGGTGGCGCAGACGATCAGCCGGGCGGAGCCGTTCATCACCGAGCTCCCCATGAAGGCGGCGTTAGTGGCGCTGGCGACTTCCGGGCTGTCGACGCCTTCGTCGCGCGGGTGTTTTTCCGCCGGATAGGACTCGCCCGTCAGCAGTGACTCGTTGACGAAAAAATCCCTGGCCTCGAGTAGACGCCCATCGGCCGGGACCAGATCTCCCGCTGCAAGCAGCACGACATCGCCGGGGACGAGTTCCTGCCCGAGCACTGTAACTTCTTGACTGTCGCGCAAGACCTGCTCCTTAAGCGCCACCGAGACTTTGAGATGCTCGGCGGCCTCCTCGGCACGAAATTCCTGCACGGTGTCGAGTGCGGCGCTCATCAGCACGATTGTCGAAATGATGATCAGGCTGGTCAGATCGCCGGTGAGCGCGGAAATCACCGCCGCCGCCAGCAAAATGATCACGAGAGGGTTACGAAACCGGCTGAGGAATTTGAACGGCAGGGACAGACGCCGCCGCTCCTCCAAGGTGTTGGAGCCATAGCGGAGCTGGCGCGCCGCGGCCTCGGCGGAGCTGAGACCGTTTGGACCGGCTCCAAGCTGCCGCTCGATATCGGCGAGCGCAATCTGCCAGAACTTCCGCTCGGGCCCGCTATCCGATGGGTACCAGGGTCCCATCAGCTTGGAGGTCTACTGGGACACCGTCTACAATTCCTTCATGTTCGCGTTGCCTACGTCGGCCTCGACCCCCACCGGCACTGTGATAGATGCTCCCGGCCTTCCTGTTGCCGGCTAGGCGGTCGCGCTGGTTGCCGCGGGCCGCACGTTGCATGCGTTCACCGACGCGCATGGAGAGAATCGTTACTACCACCCAACTAGCGGTACCGGTGTGGTCCGCGTCCGCGGTAGCGAACTCCAAACGCGTCTCAGCGTCAATGCGCCAAAGGCAGCAGCTCGCCGACACCGGCTAAAAAGCGCAACCGCGACAGGTCGTATTTGGGTGCGACCTCCTCGCCGGTCTTCATCAGCATGCGGGTGGCGGTCGGTGCGGTGTACCATACCACCTGTCGTTATCTGCTCCTTTCCAGATCTCGCTGACGGGCGGGCCGAGTTGGGTCGACCTATCCTGTATCGTGCGGAAATGGGCAGCAGTGGGTGGATTCTGGTCGTTCGTCGATACGCGCACCAATGGTTAGGTAGCGCCCATGAGATCAAAGGTGGGTGCGTGCTCCCATCCAAGGCCACGGCCCGCGAGCCGATCACTAGGCCGGATACGTATCAGCGACTTCCGACAGCACCGCCTCACTTGCGAAGGGCAGTCGGTCCGTACATATGGGGCACTTCGCCCCGCTCCCGCCGAGTAGGCTGAACGGCCCCTGTCCGTTCGGTTAGCCGACCTCTGCCGGAGCGAGCGGGAACGGGAAGGATGCGCCGATGCCGTCGAAAAGTTGGTTTTAATGCCGGCTTATGTGCTGCAGTGTGCGCGAGGCGTTGTCGCGGAAGGGCGAGTCCGGAAGTCACCGCTCTCGCGGGCGCGAAATATGCCGCGGTGCGTAAGCGCTCGGCGCGAGCGGCCGCGACGCGGTCAGCGACATTCCGGCCGCCGCGGCCGCTAAAGCTCAGCGTGTCGACTGTCTCTCAGTCGCTTGACAGCGGCGCGCTGACGCGCGATGAGAGCTGTCTCCCGCCCTTATGCGAGATTACGAGGCTTTGAGCTCGATTTTTCTTGGCTTTGCAGTTTCCGATTTCGGCAGAACGAGGTGCAAGACACCGTCCTTGAGCGTCGCCTCAATTCGATCGCGGTCGATATTTTCCGAAAGCGTGAAAACCCGCTCGTAATCGCCATCCGCATATTCGCTATAGACGCGTTGGTAACCGGTGGGCTCATTCCCGGCATTACGCCCGCGGATAGTTAGCACACGGCGTTCGAGCGTGATATCCACCCCGTCGGGAGCAACACCCGGCATTTCGGCCACCACAACGATATTGTCTCGCGTCTCATAGATGTCGGCCGGCGGGACGAATACCGGTCGATCGTGCGTCCGGTCTGGGGTTCCCGTCCTAGCTGGTGTCCGTTGATCGGTCGTTCTGACTTCCTGGGCCATGATTTCTTTCCTTCCGTTGGATTCAAGGAGCGCGGATCTCGATCTTTTTCGGGCGGTCGGCTTCTAATCGCTCCAGCTCGACCTCGAGGAGGCCGTTATTGAACCGCGCTTGGACCCTGTCTGGATCAATCCGGAAGGGCAGCTGGACCGCCCGCGAGAAGCTGCCGTAGCTGCGCTCACGGCGTTGCCAATTGCCGTCTTCCGGTTGGTGCGGTTCTCGCTTACCTTCCAGTGTCAATACGTCATCTTGCAGGTTTAGCGTCACATCGTCGCGGGTCACGCCCGGCAGTTCGGCAGTCACAACGACGCTGTTGTCGCCCAGCCAAATGTTGATGGGCGGGAAATCCCGCGCCGTCCCAAAGCCGGTTCCCGAAAACAACCGGTTCATTTCGCTCTGCATGCGTCGCATCTCGGCGAATGGATCGAAACCCATACGCGGAAAATCTGAAAGCGCCATGATTTCACCTCCTCTGCATGATTACAGCCTAGTGGCGGGGGCACCAAAGCACGTTTGGAACGCCTCAGCCGCAGCGTTAAACCTGGATCCCAGTCTAAGCGGGAGCTAAATAGATGGTCCTTCACACCCTCCTTGGAGTTTTGAATGACTATGCCTCCACGATTTCCGGTTCCAAGCTGGTGGCGAACGCCACGACTTCACTGTGTTCCGGCTCGGGCACTTCAAATGTGTCGAGCGTGACGGCTAGACAACGCATGAAAGCCGCATAGTCGGCTTTTGTAATGCCCATCCCTTTATGGGACACCCTCATGTCTCTGCCCAGGTAGAAAGTCGGCCCGCCTGCGGCTGCGGCGATGTAATCAACCGCCAGTTGCCGCTCGCGGTTAAGGGTATCGACACTACGGGGGCTCGTCCAAAATCGCCTGAGCAGTTCGTCTGAACGCAACCTTGGCAGCAGGTCGTCGATGACTGCGGCGATTGCGTCATACCCGCCCAAACGAGTGTAAAGAGAAGCTGATTTGCCTTCCATTGTGAATTCTCCGAATCTGGTACTTCAGGCTATCCGATTACCGGTCGAGAAGACTGATCTCGCCTCCTGACCGGACCGTTCCTTCGACGAGCACGGCATCATAGAACCCCGCCTTACCATCGTGTGCATCCCTTATCCTTCTCAGGACTTCCGGGCTCGGGCTTACGGCGGCTTGGGCTCCACATCGTTCATCTCGCAGCGAAAAATAATTACTAAATCAGACGCTTTAACATTGATCCAGATCAAAACCAGCCGCACGCCCTCGTCCTGCGTACCCTGGGGCTCACCTCCGAGTGCAACCGACGCGTTAGCCTGCCGCTGGCCGATCGACTAACAAGGCCACCCGCGGTGGAGGGCGTTCGCGCTTTCCGCCCCCGCTGAGACCACACGACTGACTGTGGGCAATGGCCGTAATGGGGGCAAGAGCTAGCGTTGCTATCGGCGCACACGAGGGGTCGGCAATAAGGTCGCAAGCGGGCGTTCCCATTCGTCACCCTGTTGATGGCGCGTCCTCCAGCGTCGAGAGGTCGCCTTCCGGCAGGCCGAGCTCGCGGGTGCGCAGCAGGCGGCGCATGATCTTCCGCTGCATGTGCGCGGCAGGTCGGCGCGGATCGCAATCTCCTTGGGCGCCACGACCGCGGGCCGAGGCGCGGGCGCGTATGGCCCGGCAGGTCACGGGTACGGGTCTGGCTCGCGGTGTAGCCGGGTTTTCCGGGTTTTGGTGAGAGTGTTTCTCCTGAACTAAAAAGTGAACATCGCCGTGTCCGGTTCGAGGCCGAAGAGGACGCGGCCGATCGTCTCGTAATGCGCCTGCCGCCCCTGGGCCTGTTGGGAGGCGGTATGCATGTCGCGGAAGCGGCGCTCGAACGGGTTGTCGTCGAAGATCGCCGTGGCGCCGGCGCTGTGTTAGAGGGTGTTGACGACCTCGCGCGCCTGGTCGATGGCCCACGTCGAGGTGAGGCGAATCATCGTGTTTTGTTCGAGGCTCAGCTCGCCGGTCTCGCCGAGCGCCTCCCAGATCTCCGCGAGACCTCTCAGCAGGTAGGCGCGCGCCGAACCGAGCCGCGCCTCGGCCTGCGCCCGCTGCGACTGGATCACCTGGTTCTCGCACAGCCGCTGGCGGGCGCCGCGCGGCGTCTTTTCAGTAGCCAGTTCGGTGAAGTCGGAAACCATGCCGCGGGCGATGCCGAGCGCCACCGCAGCAACCCCGCAAGCGTACAAACTGCTGCTACTGAAGCAATAGAGTCGCCCCGGCTGGCGCGGCGCGATCTTAGGGTCGCGCAGCACAGTATAATGCTCGGGGATGAAGAGATCGGTCACCGAATAGCGGTCGCTGCCAGTGCCGCGCAGGCCAACGACACGCCAGATGTCGGTCATCGTGGCCCGATTCTTTGGAAACAGCAGGGTGCGCAGGATTTCGCCGCCATCTTCGCGGCGCGGCGCGCCGTCGGACCGCTGCGTCACGACATGGGCGCCGAGCCAGCTCGCATGATGGCTGCCGCTGGCAAAATTCCACGCCCCGGTCAGCCGGAACCCACCGGGGACCACGACCAGCTCGGCAGGTCCGACCGGACCCCAGGCGACAATGCCGTCCGGCGGTCCGAAGATTTCCTGCGCAACCTCGGGATCGAGAAAGGCGGCAACCATCGAGCAGCCATTGGCCTGTTCGACGCACCAGCCGGTGCTGGCGTCATGGCTGGCGATTTCCTCGACCACTCGGATATAGGTCATCGGGTCGAGTTCGGCGCCGCCGAGCGAACGCGACTGCAACAAACGGAACATCCCATTGCCGATCAGGGCTGACACGATCGATGCCGGCAATTCGCGGTTGCGCTCGATCTCGTCCGCCGCTGCGGCGAGAAGAGGCCCGAGCGAGCGGGCGCAGGCGACGTGATCCGGTGTGTCGTGCAGAACCGCGTCCATCTCTCGATCTCCTGACTGTGCGTCGTACGCAATAGACGTTCAACCAGCTGTCTGCGCAGCTTGTCCTTGATCTGGATCACTGACGGCCGCGTCCTCGAGGGTCGAGAGGTCGCCCTCCGGTAAACCCAGCTCGCGGGCGCGCAGCAGGCGGCGCATGATCTTGCCGCTGCGTGTGCGCGGCAGATCAGCGCTGAAGGCGATTTCCTTCGGCGCCACGGCCGGGCCGAGGCGCTTCCTGGCATGACCCAACAGCTCGCGGGCGAGAGGCTCGCCTGCAACGTAGCCGGGCTTGAGGCTGATGAAGGCCTTGACGATGTTGCCGGCGACCGGATCGGGTTTGCCGATGACCCCGGCCTCAGCGACGGCGGGATGCTCCATCAGCGCGCTTTCGACCTCGAACGGGCCGATCAGGTGGCCCGCCGATTTGATCACGTCGTCGGCGCGGCCGACAAACCAGAAATAACCGTCGGCGTCGCGCATTGCGAGATCGCCGGTCAAATACCAGCCGTCGGCAAAGCACTTGGCATAGCGCTCGGGTTCGCCCAAATAGCCGCGGAACATCGACGGCCAGCCGGGGCGCAAGCCGAGCTCGCCCGCCGTCATCGGCTCCTCGATAGTGTGCACCGTGCCGTCGAGCCGACGCGCGATAATCGCCGCATCGATGCCGGGCAGTTCGCGCCCCATCGATCCCGGCTTGATGTCCATCGTCGCAAAATTGGCAATCATGATGCCGCCGGTCTCGGTCTGCCACCAATTGTCGTGAAACGGCCGGCCATAGACGCGATTGCTCCATACAACCGCTTCGGGGTTGAGCGGCTCGCCGACGCTGGCCAGGAAGCGCAGGCGCGACAGATCGTATTTCCGCGCGGTCTCCTCGCCGGTCTTCATCAGCATGCGGATCGCGGTCGGCGCCGTGTACCAGACCGTGACGCGTTCATCCTGGAGGATGCGGTACCAGCGCTCGGCGTCGAACTCGGCCTCGTCGACGATCATAGTCACGCCGTTGGTCAGCGGCGCAATGATGCCGTAGGAGGTGCCGGTCACCCAGCCGGGATCGGCGGTGCACCAGAACACGTCATCGCGATGCAGGTCGAGCGCGTATCGCCCGGTCACGTGATGGCCGAGGACCGCTGCATGGACGTGCATCGCGCCCTTTGGCCGGCCAGTGGTGCCACTGGTGAAGTGCAATAGCGCAAGGTCCTCCGGCCCGGTGGCGGCGAGGCGGGGCTCGTCACTGGATCGCGCCATCACCTCATGGAAGTCGATCGTGCCTTCGACCCGCTGGGCGAGGCCGTGATCGATCAGCAGGACATGCTGCAATCCGGGCAGCTCGCGGCGCCAATCGGCGACTTTGCGCCGGTAGAAGGCGGCAGTTGTGATTAGCACCTTTGCTTCACCGATCCCCATCCGGGTGCGGACCGGCTCGGGACCGAAGGCCGAGAACAGCGGCGAAAGAACACTGCCGTTGCGCAATGTCCCCAGTGCCGCGATGTAAAGCTCGGGAACCCGGCCGAGGAGGGTGAAGACCCGCTCGCCCTTGCCGACACCCAGATCGCGCAGCAGATTGGCGAAGCGGCAACTGAGCGCCAGAAGCTCCGCATAGCTTATGTCGCGCCTCTCGCCGGCCTTGCCCAACCAACGCAGCGCCAATTTTTCGCCCCGTCCTTCGGTAATGTGTCGATCAAGCGCGTGATAGGCGATGTTAAGTCCGCCGGGCATCGCCAGCTCGGCGCGCACCGCCTTCCACGTAAACGCCTGCCGCACCGCGTCATAGTCGCGCAGATTGGGGGGCCGGCCCTCATAGGCTGCTTGTTTTCGGATGATGTCCCAGGACACCTTCTTCTCCTCGAAAGCAGCGACAGGAAACAGCAACGCGGAACGGGCGGCATTGACCTGCATCAATTGGGGAACGCAGCTCGTCGCCGAGAAGTGAAACGCGGCGAGCTCGGCCTCAGTTGTGCGGCTTCAACGACATGATGTAGCCGACGATGTCGTCCATTTGATCGGGTGTGAAGGTGATGTGCGGCATCGTTTCGTGCGGCGAGCGCAGCAGCGCGCGGAGGGAATATTCGGTAATCGAGGGCTCGGCCGCCAATTGCGGAAATGTCGGGGCCGCCCGGTTCGGCGAAAGCCGGTCGGCACGAATGCCGTGACACTCGGCGCACCACTTGTCGGCCAAGTTTTGCCCGGCAATGGGATCGGCCGATGCATCGGCAAGAGCCGCCACTGCAGTCGAGACTATCACGGCCAAACCAATGCAAATCGCCGTTCGTTTGCTCATGAGTGTTTCCAACGCGGCGCTATCACCCGAATACATAAGAGGGATCGGCTGAACCGGCCTTGATCCAGATCAACGGCCGAGGTGCAGCACCTCGCGGCCGGCGATCCGCCGATATTCGGCCGCTCGCTTCGGCCAGCTATTCCGCGCAAGATGATGCGGAGGTCCGCTGGCGAGAGCGTACGAGAGTAGCTCGATCAGGCCGCGCTGGAGACCCGCCGGAAGCGGAGCAGGGCGAGCCCGAAGAACAGCCCGCCGATCAGCGCGACGATCAGGAACTGCGGCCAAACCACTGTGAAGCCGGCGCCGCGATAGAGGATCGCCTGCGCGAAGGACACGAAGTGCGTTGACGGCGACGCTTGCATGACCGTCGCCAGCCATGGCGGCATGCTCTCGAGCGGCGTGTTGCTGCCGGAAAGCAGCGCCATCGGCATATAGACGAGGAAATAGAGCAGGCCGAGCTGCGGCATCGAGCGCGCCACTGTGCCAAGGAAGATGCCGATCGCAGTGGCAAAAAACAAATAGAAGGCGACGCCCAGCAGGAACAGCGGTATCGAACCGGCGATCGGGATGGCGAGCAGCCCGCGCACGACGAGATAAAGTGACAGGCCGACCGCGATGATGATGACCAGACCATTGGCCCAGACCTTGGACATGGCGATCTCGAACGGCGTCAGCGGCATGACCAGCAGATGGTCCATCGTGCCGTGCTCGCGCTCGCGGACGATGGCGGCGCCCGACAGGATGATCGCCAGCATTGTGATGAAATTGATGATTCCCATAACGCTGGTGAACCACGCCGTTGTCACGTTCGGGTTAAACTCGATGCGCACTACGAGATTTACCGGCGATAACGGGGTACCTTCAGCACGGGAGAGAAAATCGTTGATTTCGTTCGTGATGATCTGCTGTGCATAGTCGGACCCGAGCCCTGCCTGCACCATCGCGGTGGCATCGACGTCGAGCTGAATGGGAGGCTCGCGTCGGCCGAGAACATCCCGCTGAAAATTCGGTGGAATGTCGACGACAAAGGTGTACCTACCGCTATTCATCAAAGGAACAATGTCTCGCTCGGCGATCGGCTGCGCCGGCTGGAAGTAAGGCGGCAGGAACGCGTGCGCGATGCGGCGCGACAGTTCAGAATGATCCTCGTCGACGACGCCGATCGACGCATTGTGCACTTCCTGCGCGCTGCTTCCGGCCTGCGCGATGACGGCAAGAGAGAACGCGTAGACGACCAGTCCCAGCAGCACGTAATCGTGCAGGAAGCTGCGCAATTCCTTGGTGCCGAGCCAGAAGATGTTTGTGATTTTTTGCACCGCCGCGTCTTTCTAACGCTCCTGCTTGCGCAGGAGCAGCAGGCTCAGCAATGTCAGGACCGGGATGAAGACTGCCAAACCAGCCAACTTCGCACCAAGGTCTTCAAACCCGAGGCCCTTAGTGAAAGTCCCGATGCTGATCGGGAGAAAATAGGTCATCGGGAATCCACGACCCATGATTTGCGCGATCCCGGAGAGCGCGGATACCGGGACCGACATGCCGGAAAACTGTGATGCCGGCAGAAAGGTCAGAATGGCGGTGCCAAACAGCGCGGCGATCTGAGTGCGGGTGAACGTGGAAATCAGCATGCCATAAGCCGTCGTCGCGGTGACGTAGATCAGGACGCCGAGGAAAAGGGTCGGAAAACTGCCTTTGAGCGGCACCTGAAAAACGAACAGCGCCATCGCGAACATCAAGGCGAAATTCACTGTCGCGACCCCGATATAGGGCAGCTGCTTGCCGAGCAGGAATTCGATGCGGGTAACAGGCGTCACATAAAGGTTGGTGATCGAGCCGAGCTCCTTTTCTCTGACGATCGCGAGCGCCATCAATATCGCGGGGAATAGCGCGAGCAGTAGGGAAATGGTCGAGGGCACCATCGCATAGATGCTGTCGAAATCTTGGTTATACTTGAACCGGACCTCTATACCGGCAGGCGGCGGGAGCGCCGGCTGGGTCGTCTTTACGATCGGGTCGGACGAATACAGTTGATGCATGGCCTCGAGATAGCCGCGGATCGTCTGCGCGACGAACGGCCTCGCGCCGTCGATCCACGCAGCGATCCAGGCAGGTCGGCCACGCGCAATGTCGCGGCCGAAGCCGGGTGGGATTTCGATGCCGGCCTCGATGTCTCCATTCTGGAGCCGCCTCTGGAGATCGGCATAATCGGCAAGCGGCGGCTTTTCGACGAAGTAGGAGGAGCCCCGCAGTTCTTCGAGATAGGCGCGGCTTTCGTGGCTCTGATCGTGGTCGAACACGGCGAAGGAAAGGTTGTTGACGTCGGTCGAGATGCCGAACCCGAAAACGAGCATCATGAAGGCGGTGCCGAATAAGGCGAAGGCGACCCGGATCGGGTCGCGCAGCAACTCCAGCGCTTCGCGTATCGTGTAGGCAAACAGCCGCTGCGGACTGAACCATGAAGCGGCCTTTGACTGCCGCTCCGGCGGTGTCTGCGGCGCGTCCGACGAATGTTCTGCCTGCCTCGTAGCACTGGTGCTTGCCGATGCCTCTTCAAGATAGCTGACGAACGCGTCTTCGAGCGTGGCAACGCCGCGAGCCTTGATCAGGCCTGCCGGCGTATCCGTCGCCAGCACATGCCCTGAGTCCATCAGCGAGATCCGGTCGCAGCGTTCGGCTTCGTTCATGAAATGGGTCGAGACGAAGATCGTCACGCCCTCGTTGCGTGACAGAGCGATCAGCAAATCCCAGAACCGGTCGCGCGCCACGGGATCGACCCCCGAGGTCGGCTCGTCGAGGATCAGCATCTCGGGCTCGTGCACGATAGCGACCGCGAGCGAGAGCCGCTGGCGGATGCCGAGCGGCAGATCCAACGCGCGATCGTCGAGGTAGTCGGCAAGGCCGAAGCGTTCGACCAGCTCGGCAATCCGCGCCTTCGCCTTCCGCCTCGGCAGGTGAAACAGATGCGCGTGAAGATCGAGGTTCTGCCGGACCGTGAGTTCCGCATACAGCGAGAACGACTGCGACATATAGCCGACCCGATAGCGCGTTTTCAGATCGCTGGCATCGAGGGGCCAGCCGAACAGCAGCGCTTCGCCCTCACTGGCCGGCAAGAGCCCGGTCAGCATCTTCATCGTCGTCGTCTTGCCGCAGCCGTTCGATCCGACAAAGCCAAAGATCTCACCGCGCTCGATCGCGAAACTGACCCTGTCGACCGCAGTGAAATCGCCGAACCGGCAGGTGAGGCCGCGCGCCGCGATGACCGGCTCGGCGTCCACGATGCGACGCGGCGGTATCTGCAATCCCGCGTGGCCAGCGCGCTCCCGCTCCGGCAGCAAGGCGATGAAGGCATCCTCGACCGTACACGCCCCGGTCGCTTGCTTGAGTTCGGCCGGCGACCCGGCTGCCACGACCGCACCGGCGTTCATCGCGACGAGCCAGTCGAACCGCTCGGCCTCTTCCATATACGCCGTCGCGACCAGGACGCTCATTCCCGGGCGGCGAGACCGCATGCGATCGATCAGTTCCCAGAACTGGCGGCGTGATAACGGGTCGACGCCGGTCGTCGGCTCATCGAGGATCAGGAGGTCGGGATCGTGGATCAGGGAGCAGCACAGGCCGAGCTTTTGCCGCATCCCTCCCGACAATTTCTTGGCGGGGCGGCCAGAAAACGGCGCGAGCCCAGTGCTGTCGAGAAGCTCGACGATGCGCGATCTCCGTTCGGCAGCGGATTGGCCGAACAAGCGGCCGAAAAATTCGATGTTCTCGCGCACACTGAGATCGGGATAGAGGTTCTTGCCGAGGCCTTGCGGCATGTAGGCAATGCGCGGGCATACCGCGGCGCGGTACGCGCCATCGGTCATGTCGCCGTCGAGCACGTAAACCTTGCCGGATTGGATCTGCCTAGCGCCGGCGATGATGCTCAGCAGTGACGACTTGCCGACGCCGTCGGGCCCGATCAGTCCGACAAGGCGGCCGGCCGGAAGAGGTAACGTTACAGCGTTGAGGGCGACCGCGTCCCTATAGCGCTGCGTGACCTGATCGAGGCGCGCGACGGTGCCGTCGCGCACGCTCATGAGGGCGCGTCTCCTTGCAATTGGGAAGGCCATGCGACCGCCGGATCGGCGCGCAGATAGGCGACCCCCGGCAGACCGCTTCTGACGATCTCGGCGCGGCCGCGCAAGCGCTCGGGATCAATCCGCACCCGGATCCGGAACATCAGCTTGTCGCGCTCGTCCTTGGTTTCGACAGTCTTGGGCGTGAACTGCGCCTGCGAGGCGATGAACACCACCTTGGCCGGGATCGCGTGCGCGGGATAGGCATCAAGAACGATACGGGCGTCGGAGCCAGGCCTGATCCGACCGGCCTCCGCGGTCGGCAGGTAAACGTCCATGTAAACATAGGAGGTGTCGAGCATTGTGAAGACCTTGCCGCCCGCGGCCAGGACCTCGCCGACATTGGCAACGCGGTACTCAATGCGTCCCTCGCGCGGCGCGACGAGGGCATTGTCGACAATGTTGACCCGATCGAGCTCGACGCTGTGCCGGGCGGCATCGAGCGCGTGCTCGGCCTCGCCAACCTTGTGGGTCGCGGCATTTTCTGCAGCGACGGCTCCGTTCAACTGCTGTCGCTGCTGATCCAGCAACTCGACGGTGGCAAAGCCCTTCGGTACCAGGGAGGCGGTGCGGTCGAGTTCCTGTTTTGCGAGCTTGACCACGGTCTGCTGCTGTTCGAGGTTCGCCCGTGCCTCGTCGAGCGTCCGCTCCGCCTGGTTCACCACCGCTTGGTCCTTCTTGAGCGAGGCTTCGAGGTTGCGCGTATCCATCAGCGCGACCAGCTGGCCCGCCGTAACCATGTCGCCTTCATCGGCGAACAGCTTCGCAATGCGGCCGGCAAACTTTGTGTCGATGTCGATCTCGTCGGCTTCGAGGCGGCCGTTTCCGGAGGCGATGCCAAGCGGCAGCCGCGACTGATAGTGCTGCCACCACGACCAGCCGATTCCCGCGCCGGCGCCGATGATCAACAACGAGACCAGGAGCACGAGACGCGATCTCCGCCGCCGATCGGCTCGCGGCGGCGCCTGCTCGATGACGGCTGGGAGACCGCCATGCTGCTCGTAGGGCGGTGTCCTCGACTCGACACCCGGATCACGGCTCTGCGTTTTCTGCTCGGCCATCAGAATGCTGGGTAAGGCACCTCGGGGCTCCAATCCCTTCAAGCGTCGACCTTGAGGAGATCGGTATGGCCAAACCCCTTGCGGTAGTCGAGAACGGAAATGATTTCCGGGGTAATCCGGAACACCACCAGTTGCTCCATGTCCGTTGGCGCGTACCGAGCGATCTGAGGAAATTTCCCGAGCATCATCTGCCCCGCCCGCTCCATCTCCTTCGGATCGGTGACAGCCGCTGCCTTGCCACCGACTGACAGACCCCGGATCTGGTCCCAACTGGCGTATGGCAGGTTGACAGTGAGCGAGACCTTGGCGTTGTGGCCGATGTTCTTGGCCTTTTGAGACTGGGCGGCACAGCCGAAATAGATGGTGAGGCCCGCATTGACATAGCTGACTGTCGTCGCCTGCGGATAGCCGTCCTCACGGACGTTCGCGATCGTCAAATCGTTTGCCTCATTGAGGATCGAGACGATTTCCCGCTCTAGTGCCGGGTCCATGCATAACGGCTCCGAACAACTGAATTCACGCGATCTTCCAAGTCCCGTCCGGTTGCAGGCAGCTGGTAAAATAATAATGCTCAGTGTACACTGGCGGGCCCTTTGACCGTACCGTATATCCGATGCTCTCGCATTGCTGACCATTCTTGACGAGCTTTTTGTTCAGCTTGACATATCCGGAGTTTCCCGAAGCCGGATTGCTCCAAGTAACCCTAGTTCCTACCGGCTTGCCGTGGACCTGATTGGTCACGGCGCCGTGGATCATGTCGAGATCTTGCTGCGTCAGAGTTATGTTGGTTTCCCAGGTCGGGAGCAATTGTGCATGGGCGGCCCCGGCGATCATCAGCCCGGCGACAAACGGAGCAAACTTATTCATCCGTAGTGACATTCCTTTCCTTTTGAAACATCAGGTCAGCGAAAAGTTGCAGGACATGACTCGGTTCTAGGTTCTGCACCGGCAAAAAAAGGCAAAATCGTCCCTCGGGCCTTGACATAAATCAAAGAGCGTCAACGGCACAGCTAGATCTGCCGGGTGAAGGACATCCCGAGGTCGGCAGGACGAGTGCATGATCGAGGCCTGCCAGCGCTGCTTTGCCTCCATGTTCACTAACCGGGCGCCGCGGCGGGACGGCTTCCCGACAACATTGTAGTCCTCGACTCGACCAAGCTCGTCGCCGACGCAATCATGGTGGCACATGCGGGCCGATAGCATTGTCGCCGCCGAGCCCTAATCCAATCAGAGCGTCGCGCTCACCAGTGGGACTGTGCGTCTTTGATCGCTCGACGAGCGAAGGCATCGCCGCGAAAAGCAGAAACAATAGAAGCGAGATCAGGCCGGACGGGGTTGCATAGCCGGCCAGGTATTCTTGGATCGAGATACGCCGCATCCATCGTACGCCCGCAAGCTCAGCAACCAATAGTATTGCGAGCGCGACGAGGCCGACGGCTAGCCTGGCGTTGAGGGCGTATGGCACATAAAGACGCCTGAGAACCCAACCTGCGGCCAGGATCATCGCTATCACCATGAGAGGCGCCTCGAACAGTAATCCCGTCGTCCGCCCGAGATGCGGCACCAACCAAAGTTCACGGATCGGCCCGAGAACCCATCCAACCGCAAAGACAAGAAGAAAATAAATCGTACCTGCCTTCAACGTTGGCATTGTTCGAGCCAAGCTGACGAGAGCTAAACACGAGGACAGATGAGCGCGAAGTTGGAGAGCGCTCATCCAGGCTCACTCAAAGATTTGGCGGCAGAGGATAGGCCGGCGAGTGCCCAGAGATGTCTTCGCTTGGCACGAGATGAGGCAATGTCACGCCAAGCGGAGCCGGCCGGCTGGCGGCTTGCTGATCCGTCGCGAATAGCTGTTCCCACAGGCGCCGGATGCTGTGATGCGTGGTCTCGTGAATGTAGACATGGCCGTACTGGTCGAAACCGAAAAGCGCCGCCTCTGGGTCATTCCGGACGGTCTGAAAGATCTGATTGATCGCGGTGAAACAATCGGCAAGCCGATCACCATCTGGAAGCCGGGTATGGCGCAACAGATCGGCAATGTTGAGCGCATGAAGCGGTGGCGCAGTGCGGCCGGCGGGTGTCTCGCGCGCCAGCTCGAAAAAAACCTGTGAGAGCAGGAAATTGTCTTTGATCGACTCGAACATCTGCAACGCCTCTTCGGACGTGCAGGCCGCAAGGGCGGCGTTATGGACCTGCGATTGGTCGCGATTGAGCCTGCTCAGGGCGCCCAGTGCCGCACCGATCTCTTGCTCAACCCAGCGGCGCACCTCGGGCGGGGCCGCTCTCAGCTGCTCCAGGGAAAATGTAAAGCTGGTCATCACCGCTCCTCGTGATCGGCGTTCGCTCGAGCTTGTGGCTCAAAAGATAGGGGCGGGCGTTGACCCAGATCAATCAAGCTTCAACCCGAGGCGCGGTTCACTTCTGCCACAGGATCAACGGAAGCTCGCCCGGTACCCGCACGCCTGGATAATGGGGGACGATTCGGATGGTGTACTCCTCCGCCGGTCGGGTCGCCGGCGCCGTTCCGGTATAAATATGACCGTTCGTTGTGCCGATGATTCCTTCGCCGCGGACGAGGACGCCGACGAAGGGTGGCTCGGCGTCACGCGGGTCGGCGTAGAGCTGAACCGCAATATCCGCCGGCGCGATTTCGCCGAGATAGACCGGAATCGAGAAAGACCAAGCCTCACCCTCACGCGAGAGGCTCGTTTCTCCGATGTGAAGCCCCGACCAGTGCCGACGCAATCGAGCCTCCCAACTGTGCATCGCCCGTGCCGGCTCACCCCCGTCGGCAGAACGACGGCGCAGCTCCGCTGCCCCGATGAGGTAGTACTGCTCCACATAATCGCGCGCCATTCGGCTGCTGCTGTAGGTCGGGGTCAATGACGCCATGCTTCGGCGCACACGCTCGAGCCAGCGCCGCGGCATTCCGGCCGCGTCGCGCGTATAGAATTCCGGCACTACCTCTTGCTCGAGGGTGACGTACAGCGCCTCGGCGTCCTCGGCATCTGCTTTATCATCGGGGTGCTCCCGGCCATCGCCGATGGCCCAGCCGAGCTCCGGCGCGTAGGCCTCTTCCCACCAGCCGTCGCGCTCCGAAAGATTGAGGCCACCATTGACCAGCACCTTCATGCCGCTCGTGCCGCACGCCTCCCAAGGGCGGCGCGGGGTGTTGACCCAGACATCGACGCCCTGAACGAGCTCCTGGGCGAGGGCCATGTCGTAGTCTTCGAGGAAAACCACGCGCGGGCGGAACTCGGGCCGCTGCGCGAGGTCGATCCACTCGCGGATCATTTCCTTGCCCACATCGTCCGCCGGATGCGCCTTTCCGGCGAGCACCAGCTGGACCGGTCGGGCCGGATCGTTCAGCAGGCGGGCAAGCCGCGCCGGATCCCTAAGCAGCAGGTTCGGCCGCTTGTAGCCGGTAAAGCGCCGCGCAAAACCGAGGATCAACGCGTTGGGATCGAGCACGTTCGCCGCCTGCGCGACAACCTCCGGCGGATAGCCGCGGCTGCCGAGCTGCCGGGCGAGCCGGGCGCGCACCTGTTGGATCAGGGTGTGTCGCTCTTCGCCGGCCATGGCCCATAGCTGCTCGTCCGAAAGGCTCGCGATCAGATCGGGAAGCGCATCCGGCAGGCCGCGCCAGCGCTCCTTGCCGCAGGCGGCCGTCCACAGTCCGTCGGCGCCCGGTGAATCCCAGCTCGGGACATGGATGCCATTGGTGACATGGCCGATCGGCACCTCCTCCTCCGGCCAACGCGGAAACAGCGGCTGAAAGATATGTCGGCTGACTCGGCCGTGCAGCCGGCTGACGCCAAAGGTCAGCATCGATCCGCGCATCGCCAGATAGGCCATATTGAACGGCTCGTTTTCATCGCCGGAACCGGCACGGCCGAGCGCCAGGAATTCGTCCAGCCCGATGCCGGCCTCGGCGAGAAAACCCTCGACGTAGCGGGCATATTTGGCGAGCGCATCGGTCGGAAACCGGTCGAACCCGGCGGCCATCGGCGTATGGGTGGTAAAAATGTTTCCGGCGCGCGTTGCCCACAACGCCTCACGGAACGAGAGGCCGGAGCGCCGCATACAGGCTCGCGCCCGCTCGAGCACGGCAAAGGCGGCATGACCCTCGTTCAAGTGACAGATCTCGACCTTGGGGGCGAGCGCCTCAACAACCCGCCAGCCGGCGACGCCCAGAACGACCTCTTGCGAGATGCGGGTCTCGCTGCCGGCATCGTATAGCTTGCCGGTGATGCCACGGTCGGCCGGGCTGTTGAGCGGGTCGTTGGCGTCGAGCAGGTAGAGCATGATGCGCCCGACCAACGCCTGCCACACGCGCAGCGATACGGTCCGCCCGGGTAGGTCGAGAGCGACGCGGAGCCAGGCTCCGTCTGGGCCATGCGCCGGCTCAATCGGCAGCGAACCCGGGTCGTTAAACGGATAAGCCTCGTGCTGCACCCCGGCGGAGTCGATGATCTGCCGGAAATAGCCCTCCTGATAAAGGAGGCCCACGCCGATTACGGGTATCCCGAGATCGCTCGCCGTTTTGAGGAAGTCGCCGGCGAGGATGCCGAGACCTCCCGCATAGAGCGGCAACCCCTCGCCGAGACCGAACTCCATGCTGAAATAAGCCACACCCGAGAGCGCGGCGGTGTCGTGCGCGGAGGAGAACCAGCTCGGCGCATCAAGATATGCTCGCCGGGTAAGTACTAGCCGCTTGAGCTCGGCGACAAAAGAAGCGTCGGCGGCGAGCGCCTGAAGCCGCTCCGCCGAGATGTCCTGAAGGATGGTCCAAGGGTTTTGGGTACGGCTCCACGCCTCTGCGTCGACCCGCTCCCACAGAGCATCCGCCTCATGGCTCCAGGTCCAGCGCAGGTCGAGCGCGAGCTCACCGAGTGCGTGGAGCCCGGCCGGAAGATCGCGTGGCGCCAATACCGGCATTCGTTGTTATTCCTATTTAACCAGAGGACATGAGATAGATTAGGCTCATTGACCTGCGTCAATGGAAATAGCCGCTCCTTGTGTTAAATGACCAATGGTTGAAAAGGAGGCTCCGACGAACCAAGCTTCGGCAGAGATGCTCGGCGCCAAGCTCACTATCGAGCGGGATGACCTGCAACAGATCATCGACAGTTTGGCGAATCGCGGGTATCGAGTTATAGGCCCGACCGTGCGCGACGGCGCCATCATCTACGAAACTATCGAGCGTCTCGAAGATCTCCCCATCGGATGGACCGATCGGCAGGATGCCGCGCGGTACCGAATTGAGCGGCGCGCCGACGCGGCACTGTTCGGCTATGCCGTGGGGCCCCATTCCTGGAAACGGTTTCTGCATCCCCCGGTCGAGCGGCTCTGGCAAGCCCGTCGCCAGGGCGATGATTTCGCGGTCGTTGAGAGCGAGGAAACAGCGGGACCGCTCGCCTTTATCGGCGTGCGCGCCTGTGAACTGCGCGCGATCGCCATCCAGGACCGGGTCTTTCTTGGGGGTCAATACCTCGACAAGTCTTATAAGAAGCGCCGCGACCGCGCCTTCGTCGTGGCGGTCAATTGCGGTCAGGCGGGCGGCACCTGTTTCTGTGTCTCGATGGATGCCGGACCAAAGGTCGAGGCCGGTTTCGACCTGGCCCTGACGGAGCTCATCGAGGAGGGCCGTCATCTTTTCATGATCGACGTCGGAAGCGCCGCGGGTGCGGACGTGGTCAGGGATTTGCCGCAGCGGCCTGCAACCGCGGAGGAAATCGCCGCCGCCGAGCGAATTGTCGACCGCACCAGGGGTCAGATGGGACGACAGCTCGATACCGACGGAATAAAGGAATTGCTTCAGACCAATCCCAACCACCCGCGGTGGGACCAGGTCGCCGGACGCTGCCTCACCTGCGGCAATTGCACCAATGTATGTCCGACTTGCTTCTGCACGACAATCGACGACACGACCGATCTCTCCGGTGCGACCGCCGAGCGCGTGCGCCGCTGGGATTCCTGTTTCACATTGGATTTTTCCTACATCCACGGCGGCAGCGTGCGGAATTCGGCGCGCTCGCGCTACCGCCAATGGATGACGCATAAGCTGGCCCACTGGGTTGATCAGTTTGGCAGCTCCGGGTGTGTCGGCTGTGGGCGTTGCATAACCTGGTGTCCCGTCGGGATCGATATTACCGAGGAAGCTGCAGCTATCCGGGGCTCGCCTGAACCCTCGGGCGAGCCGTCTCGGAGGGATGCCGATGCGGGGGCTTGAACGCATCGTCCTCGATCAGCCGTTCTTCGCCGGCCTGGGTCCCGAATTCGGTTCCGCGATATCCGGCTGTACGCGCAATCTGCGTTTCGCGGCTGGGGAATATCTGTTTCGAGAAGGCGAACCGGCCAACGAATTCTATTTGCTGCGCCAAGGGTCGGTGGCCCTTGAGCTGCATTCGCCTGGTCAGCAGCCGCTGGTCGTTGCGACCTTGCACGAAGGCGACATCCTCGATGGGTCGTGGCTGGTGCCGCCCTATCTCTGGACATTCGATGCGCGCTCGTCAGAGCTCGTGCGGGTGCTGGGGGTCGATGCCCGATGCCTGCGCGACAAATGCGAGGCTGATCATGATCTCGGTTACGAGATGATGAAGCGTTTTGCTGGCGCGATGGGAGAACGGCTGCGCGCCACACGTCTGCAAGTGGCGGATGTTTATGGGCCAGGACGCTCGTGAGATCCGGGAAAAGAAGGTCGAGCGTCGGCGGCACTCGCATGAAAAGTCAACAACGTCGCACCGCGGTCCAGCTCCGCTTCAGCGCGGCACATTCACCAATCTCTATGAGGCAAAGCACGCCCGCGGCCGCAGCAAGCACCTGCGCCAGCCGGTCGAGCGGGCACGTGGATTGACCGGTCGGCGACTGGCATTCTCCATTGACCGAGGTCAATGGATCAGCCGGCCGAGCGTGAGATAGTATTTATCCTGCATCGCACGGAGCCAATATGAAGCGATCGAACCTGGGTCCGCAGAGGTCGAGAGCGACTCGCCGCATCTCGGGACGCCCCCAACATGACCATATCCTCGACCCCTACCAGCGTCAGCAAAAGCTGCATGAGGGTACGGTCTGCCCGCAATGCGGCGTCGTCTATCACCAAGGGCGCTGGCAGTGGGGGACGAAGGGCGAAGGTGCCGACGAGGAGCTATGAGCAGCCTGCCGCCGTATCAACGACAAATTCCCGGCCGGAGTGGTGACGCTGCGTGGCGACTTCGCCCGGGAATATAAGGAGGAGATGATCCACTTGGCCCGGCACCAGGAGGAGGCAGAGAAGAAGGAGCATCCCCTCAACCGGATCATCAGTATCGAGGATGACGGGCAGGAGGTCGTGATCAACACGACGGACATCCACCTGCGCGCCGCATCGGCGAGGCGGTCAAGCGCGCCTTCCATGGCGAGATCGAGGACAATTATGAGAAAGACGGATATTTCGTGCGGGTAAATTGGACCCGGCAAGTCTGAAGCGGCCGAGTATATGTAGCCCAATCGTGTCGACGGGGACCCCTCTCGCGGAGTTGAGGCGCTTGCTGATAGGGGCGGTGCGCTTTGCAATGGCTAGGTCGCCGAAGTTCGAGCCGAGGCAAACATTACTGCAAAGGACACAGGCTTGCCCGTCCACAGGCAGGCGTGACAAAAAGGGCGCTCAATGGGCGGGGGGGCATCGCCGTGCGGTGAGCACGCAATAGCAGGGTCTACGACGGCGTTGGATCAAGATGGGAGAACGGCTCCTCACTATCCGCCTGCAATAGTGTCAGCCTTGGCGTCAAACGCGAGTTGATTTGGATCAAGTCAGTTTGGCTTATCAGAGACCACAATTACTTTGGCATGATAGGA
>Ga0306925_10000731_pt1 | contig 24862 bp, 18 predicted proteins | sample flu12Cox44000176_FD_203755 | JGI IMG/M metagenome (GOLD analysis project Ga0306925, IMG submission 203755) | Lab enrichment of tropical soil microbial communities from Luquillo Experimental Forest, Puerto Rico - flux8day.12C.oxic.44.000.176 (v2)... | ecosystem: Environmental > Terrestrial >... | reverse complement strand
GCTTCAACCCTCCCTCCCGCACACGGGTTTTGGAGTTGGCCTCCTGGATATCGAGAACCGGGGGTTGTTGGACATGTTCAGCGCCAACGGGGCAGTCCGGACTGGGCCGGCGGCGCGTCCGGACGACCCCTACCCGTACGGTGAACGGAATCTGCTGCTCCGCAACCTGGGCCCCGGAAAGGGCTTTCAGGATGTAACAGCTGCCGCGGGTTCGGCGCTGGATTACGTCGATGTAGGCCGCGCCGCCGTGTTTGGCGACGTCAACAATGACGGGGGAATCGATATCCTGGTCACCAACAACAACGGCCCCGCGCGCCTGCTCCTGAATACCACGCCTAACCGTGGTCACTGGATCCTCCTTCGTCTCGAAGGAGCGCGCTCCAACCGCTCCGGATATGGCAGCACCGTTCAGTTGGTCCGAAAAGACGGAACTTCCGTCCAGCGCTGGGTCCGGGGAGATGGCAGTTATTTGACCGCTAACGATCCGCGAGTACACTTTGGGCTGGGCAACACTACCGAAGTGGAACGAATTGAGGTCCGCTGGCCAGCGGGCGGCTGCGACTCCTGGAATCAGGTTGCCATTGACAGGATCACGACCCTTCGAGAGGGGAGCGGCCAAGCCTGTCCCCCCAGGTCTACAAAATGAGGAAACGACTCGGTCTCCGGTTCGATCGCGAGCCGTTCACCAGTGTGGCACAAGCCAGCCCGGACTCTGGATTTAGTACCAGGTAGCCCCCTTGCTGAAATTTTGACTGGTTTTTGCATGCATTTTTACGGGGAAAACCTTGACCCCGTTTGGAGGGTGGTATAAACTACCCGGAAGTTTGAACCTCGGAGGCGGGTCTATGCGTCTATTCGGAGTCAGTGCTCTTCTGCTAGCATGCGTGTCCGCTGGTCTTGCCCAGACGGACCGCGGAACCATTACAGGTACCATTTCCGACCCAGCCGGAGCTGTGGTGCCGAGCGCCAACATCGAAGTCAAGAACTCGGACACCGGTGCCGTTTTCGCCGGAGGTACGTCGGCCACCGGCAACTACGTGGTCGCTGTGCCGGCCGGCAGGTATGAACTCAGCGTAACGGTGCCTGGGTTCAAAAAATACGTCCGCCAGAATTTGCAGGTTACGGTGGCGACCGACGTCCGTCAGGACGTCACGCTCGAAGTCGGATCCGCCACCGAATCGGTAACGGTCGAAGAGGCTGCTCCCCTCCTGAAGACCGAGAGTGGCGAGCTCAGTCACAACGTGACGGTCAACGACGCGGACAACCTTCCTGTGCTCTTTCTCAACCCGACCACAGCTCTGGGCGGCAATGGTTTCGGTAACATTCGCGATCCCCTGGCGATTTCCCAGCTTCTCCCCGGCGTGGTCTACGCCGTGGATGGCGGGATCACGGTCAACGGGTTACCCGCCTCGACCGAAGCCATTCGCATCGAGGGTCAGGACGCGACCAACGGCACCTGGAACCAGAAAACGCAGATCAATCAGAGCGGCATGGATGCCATCCAGGAGGTCTCCATCCAAACCAGCAATTTTGCGGCGGAGTACGGGCAGGCCGGTGGCGGTTATTTCAACTACACCATGAAGTCGGGCACCAACCAGCTCCATGGCAGCTCTTACCTGTACTGGGTGAATGAGGCCCTCAACGCTGGGTTGCCCTTCACCGACGCGAGCCTGACGGATAGCACCAAGGCTGGGCAACACGTCCGGACCACCGATCGCAAATTCGATTTCGGTGGTACCCTCGGCGGCCCCGTTCGCATCCCGAAAGTGTACAACGGGCAGGACAGAACGTTCTTCTTCTTCAATTTCGAGCGATACCAAGAAACCCAAGGCTTCACGCAGACGGTAACCACTCCCACGACGGATTATCGTAACGGAGACTTTTCCGCCGCCATGCACCCCTTCGGGCCTTTTCCCATCTCCCTGCCGTTTGGCTCGCCGTTTGTCGTGCCTCCCGCCCAGGATGCGCTCGGTCGTCCGCTGTTCTACGACGAGATTTTTGATCCCGCGACTACCCGGACCCTAGCCAGCGGTCAGATCGTGCGCGATCCATTCCAGGGTAATAAGATTCCGGTCTCCCGTTTCAATTCGGTGGCCCAGAACATTCAGAACCTGCTTCCCCTGCCGAACGCCCCCGGGGTATTGAACAATCTCAATCTGCCGACGTACTCCGACTATCAACACACGACCAACTGGTCGCTGAAGATGGACCATTCCTTCAGCCCCACCATCAAAATATCGGGGTATTTCTCGCACATCCTGACGTTCAATCCGAATTTGAACGGCGTCCCAGGGCCTACCGAACAACCATCAAAAACGGACAACCGCTCGAGTACCGTTCGTATCAATTACGACCAGACTCTCAGGCCCACGCTGCTGCTCCACTTGGGTGTCGGCTACCTCTATACTTACATTCCGTCCGGCGCTCCCAATTACGACGAAAACAGCCTCGGCCTGACAGGATACCCGGTTTCGAATTATTTCCCCAACATAACCGGATTGAGTGATTTCTTCACCGGCGGCGTGAACTTGGCTGGCGGTCTTTTTGGTGGAGGCAACATCGGTCCGGCGGGCTTTCTGCAGAATCTTTGGGACGAAAAGCCCACCGCCAACGCCAACTTAACCTGGATCAAGGGTAACCATTCGTTCAAATTCGGGGGCGAGTTGATGATTGAAGGCTTCCCCGACAAGGGGGTAAACCGCTCCAACGGGAATTTCGGCATATCCGCCACCGAGACGGGGAATCCTGACGAACTACGCCTGGGGCTGAGTGGGGTCACTGGGACTACGGGTTTTGGTTACGCCAGCTTCCTGTTGGGGCAGGTGGACAACCTGAATATTAACCCCGCAACCCAATCCAAGCTCGGCTACCACTCCTTCGCGTTCTATGCCCAGGATAGTTGGAAGATAACCAGAAAGCTGACCTTGGACTATGGCTTGCGGTACGACTTCGAAACCTATCTCAAGGAACAATACGGGCGCATGCCGAACACGGTTTTCAATGTGACCAATCCCGTAACCGGCACTCCAGGAGCCACGCTCTTCGAAGGTTACGGTGGCGGGCGTTGCAATTGCGCGTTCTCGCACAATTATCCGTATGCGTTCGGTCCGCGGCTGGGCGTCGCGTACCAGGTTTTGCCCAAGACAGTCATCCGGGGCGGTGTCGCGCTCCAGTACAACATGGCGCCCAACAATGCATTTTTGTCCTACAACGACACCGTGTTCTATGCCGTGAGTGGCCCCTCCTATGGCCTCCCCTTCATGACCTTGGGTCCCAATCCGTATCAGCCGGGCAACCCCTACGGGAACCCACAGCTCAAATATCCGAACTTCGACGAAGGCGTATTCCCCGTGCCAACCGGGGGGCTATTGCCTCCGGATTCCCCCTTCATCAACATCGACCGGAGTTCGCGGCCGGCACGAATCTTCAACTGGAGTTTTGGCATCCAGCGTGAAATCACGCCGAACCTCGTCGCGGAAGCCACTTACGTGGGCAATCGCGGGGTCTGGTGGACGGCGCCGGAGCTCGACGCCGCCGACTATAACGCGCTGCAACCATCCGATTTGGCCCGATTCGGCCTCAATATCAACAGTGCTGCGGACCGCAATCTGCTGTTGGAGCCCATCAGCTCGCCCGACGTGATCCAGCGATTCCCGTATTTGGCTAACCCCAATAACGTGTACAAAGGATTCCCGTCGAGTCAGCCATTGAACCAGGTGCTCCGAATGGCTCCCGAGTTTCTCGGTGTACCTCCTTTCCTGGGTCCGCCGCTGGGCGACACCTGGTATGATGCACTGCAGACCAAGATCACCAAGAGGTTTTCCCACGGCGTGAGCCTTCAGGGTTCTTACACCTTCAGCAAGAATGAGGTTCTGGGCACCAGCGCCGCCACGCAGTACTTCACGCCCGGCACGCCGCTGATTAATGATGTCTACAACCGGGGGATCAACAAGCAGCTGGCCCAAAACACGTCTCCGAGTCTGTTGGTGATTTCCGGAATGTACGTGACTCCGAATTGGAAGCGAAATAAGCTCCTCGGGCAAGTAACCGGCGGCTGGCAGATCGCCACCTTGCTCCGTTACCAGAACGGTGTGCTGATCCAATCTCCCCCTTCCGACAACAACCTGCTAAACGAGTTGGATCGCGGAAGTAGCAACAACCCAGCCGTCTGGGGTGGAGGATATACCTTCTGGAACACCGTGGCGGGCCAGTCTTGTTTGTCGATTAACCCGAATCAGAAGGGTTTCGATCCCACCACGACGCTGGCGCTCAATACTAAAGCCTGGGTGGACGCAGCCCCGGGGCAGTTCGGAACCGCTGCGCCTTTCTACAACAATTGCCGCTGGCAGCGGCAGCCGACGGAGAACTTGAGCTTCGGCCGGAACTTCCGCTTCAAGGAGCGGGCCAACTTGCAGTTCCGCGTCGAGTTCCAGAATGTCTTCAACCGGCTGTTCTATTCCCAGCCGACGGTCGGCGGCGGCTTTGCACCGACCAACCCCAACACCCAAACGATGCACAACAACCCCGGCGGCGGCCTGTCTGGAGGTTATGGCTATGTACCGTACATCAACGGCGGATGCATGAACCCGCAACCGGCATTCGGCGTTACGGCATGTCAAGGGCCACGCTCGGGTCAAGCCGTCCTGCGGCTGACCTTCTAGGCGCTTCCAGCCTGGTCGCGCTTGTGGGCGGTGCGGGAGTCCTGTGAAATCCCTCGCCGCTTTTCCGCCCTCTTAGGATGGATCGTGGTATGTCTATTGAGGAGGCGATATGCTCCCGACGCGCGTGCTGGCCGCTGTTGGATTGCTGGCTACCGGTTGCGGTTTGACTGAAACCACCTCCGCGGATACATACTACGTCATTATACGCGGCAAGGTGACCATGGAAGATGGCTCTCCTCCGCCCTTTACCGTAGGTGTCGAGCGCGTCTGTAGCGACGTCCAGGGTTCCGCGCCCGGGCCCATCACCAACAAGAAGGGCGAGTATACCTGGCGCATGGAAATGGATACGTTTAACAGCCGGTCCTGTGTCATCCGCGCCACGCATGCCGGGTACGCTTCGACGGGCGTCGACGCGTCAGGCATTAATGCCTCGTCCCACGACACGACCACAACCCTTCCGCCGCTGGTCATATTCCCGGCCATCCCGGATCCTCACGGCATTAACGGTTCGGACAGCAACTTGCCGGGGAAGGCAAAGGCGCCATTCAAAGCGGCCATGAAGGCCCTCGATGACCGGAACAACGCGGAGGCTGGCCGCCAGTTGGAAGCCGCAGCCGAAGCCGCCCCCAAGTCCGCGCAGATTTGGCACGCACTCGGAGTCGTCGATGAACAGTTAGATAAACCTGGAGAAGCACGCAAGGCGTATGAGCATGCCATTCAAGCAGATCCGAAGTCGCTCATCGACCAGGTGACGCTGACTCGGGTGTGCCTCAAGACCAAAGACTGGCAGTGCGCATCCCAGACAGCGGACTCGATGATCAAGGCCGACACCAAGCACTTTTATCCGGAGATCTACATCCACCGGGCTGTTGCCCTTTACGGGCTGAAGGATTTGGCCGGCGCCGAGTCCAGCGCGCAGGAAGCTATCCGTCTTGACCCGGCCCATAAGCGGCCGCGCGCGGAATACGTTTTAGGGCGAATACTGGAGGCCAAGGGCGATACGGCCGGCGCGCGCGAACACATGTTAAAGTACCTCGAGCTGGAGCCGGCGCCAGCCGATGTGGACTTAGTGCGCGGGCATGTCCAGAACATGGGGAAACCCGAAGCCAAGGACATCGAGCCCGATCTGGAACTGCCATGACAACGCGCCCCGCCCACCCACCACGGTAACCGACGGGCCGAGCCGGGGGAGGAGCACCAAGTGCGAGTGGGCTCCTCTTCGCATAGTTCAAGCGAGCTTTGACCTCGTCTTCGCAAATGATTGGCAAAGTAGGCCCACTTTCGCTAGATCACCATGGATGACTCGTTGAGTTTGAAAGGCGACGGAGCCAAAATACTGTGGCCCTGAATCAACGGCTGCGGCTGGCCACCCTATCGGCGCGTCCCCATGAGACCACTGCCAAGAGCCGCGAACACGACGTTGCCACCATCCGGCGTCCAGACCGATTCCCGGTCCGCCGCAGCTAAGCGGAGTCCACCCAATGCATGCACAAGCAGCGCGATGAATGCCAGCGCAAGGCAGACCGTCGTTCAGAAATTCTTCATCATATGGAGAGTTGCAGCCCCGCCGGAGGTGCGTCCCGAAAAACGCCCGGCGATCGCCCCTCGACCCAGAGACTCGAGCACGCTCAGCAGTTTGGCAAAAGCGTCCTCGCCCAGGCGCCGGCCCTGACGAGTGGGATAGTGTTGGCAGAGGGTGCGATTGCTTGACCTGCGCAAGTCACGGTAGGCAAATGGCGGCGATCCTCTGCGGCCTTCGCGTCGGAAGTCTTCGTGTTCACCCGTGCGGCCATGCGCGTGGAGACCGCGCTGCTTTCCGATAATCCATGATCTCTAGCCAGCTCCAGTGCCCTCCATCATCGCTGCGGCTCCCCTCCCGCCTCGGTTACCTCGAGTAATTCCTTCAAATACTGCTTCCACACCGCTGCTCGCGAATGGGTTCCATGCCCTCTCGTTTCGTCGCTGGTCGGAATCAGGATGTACCGGCCGTGCGGCACTTTTTCGATGGCGCGCGCTACGAGGTCCAGCTCGGGCGGGTTCACCTCGTCGTCGGCGGAGTTGATTGCGAACAGCAGGGCTTGGATCTGGCCGAGGTGCGGAGCGGGATTATAGTCCGTCGATGCCTCGAACTGGTACAACATGTCATTGGCATCGATCTTCTTGGCGCGCTCCCGCAAATCCGCTACTGCCCGATCGGCCTTCTCCGGTGTCGGGCTCGTCCTTTGCAGTTCGAGCGGGCTGCTGGTCATCATCCACAACGCGTACTCGGCGGCGACGAGCCCGTTCAGGGGAGGCGCGGTATATTCGCCGTTGTTCCACTCCGGATCATTGCGGATCGCCTGAATGATCATGGCGCGAAACATGCGGTTTCGCCCGACGATCTCTACCGGCGCACTGGCCAGCGGCATCAGCGCGTCCATCGCCTCCGGAAAAAGATAGCCCCAGACCCACGTATGCATGGCGCCCATCGATGTGCCCATCACCATGCGCAGATGGTCCACCTTCAACCCTTCGCGGACCAGAAGCGATTCCGCACGCACCATATCTTCGTAGTCGTAATGCGGAAACCGCGCGTGCAGCCCGTCCGAGGGCTTGCTCGACTTCCCGTGCCCAATCGAATCGGGCAGAATCAGGTAGTGGCTGGCCGTATCGAGCGGCTGGCCGGGCCCGAACAGCTCGCCGGCGAAGTTGTCACTCAAGAAGGCGTGCCCGCTGCCTCCGGTGCCGTGGAGAATGAGCACGGCGTTCGTCACGTGACCGTCCTTGTCGCGGGCCGCCTTGCCGAGGGTCAGATAGTGCAGCCGCAGTTCGGCCAACTTCTCCCCCGAGTGAAAGGTGAAATTCTGTGTCGTCCAATCCCCCTCTACCTCCCCGCCATAGGCCTGCGCCGCGGGTTGCGACCACGCCGCCTTCGCCGCCAGCGCCAACACAAACACTGAAAAGACGCGCGCCATCGATCGTGCTACCCTCCCCTCCTTCAAGAACTCCCCTCGTGCCCGAGCGAGCGGCTACGGCGTGCCTTTGAACAGCTTCGCCACGCTTTCGGCCGCGGTTGCCAGCCCGGAAACGATGCCCACCAGAGACACCCCTGACGCGATCAGCTTGTCGTGCCGCATGTACCAAGGTGAGAGCTTCGGCTCGAGCTTTTCGAGAATCATCACAGCGTTCATCAGGGCCTTCTGCCGATCGTCAAATTTCTTCGCCGTATCAAACTCCTTCACCATCAGGGCCATGGTGAGTCCCAAGAACTTCTCATCCATCTGCTGACATTTCTCGATCAGCTCATCCATCTGAAGCGACAGAGTCATAGACAAGGCCTCTCGCGTTCGCGCTCCTCCGAGCAGCGCCGAAATATTGCCGGCGAGCCGGTCTCGCCGGTCTGCAAGGAAGCAGCGCGCGACGAAACCCATCCCCACCCCGGCCAGAATGAGCAGCGAGCCAAGAGCAATCGGCGGCCAATCGGCCGGCTTCGACCACGGCGAAGTCAGCCCGATGACAGCAGTCGCTAGGACGGCAAGGGCCATCCCAGTCGCGACGGCGACCTTGACCGTGGTGGCGAGCGGCCTTTGCGCCGTAGGGGCGCTGGCTGGCGCACCGTGCGCCGTGATTTCGGAGGCCTCAGTCGCGCTCACGGCCGGTGGAGCTGGGAGCGGGCGGTCTTCGACGCTTTCCAAAAGCAGTTCCAGCGCCGCGGCTACCCGGACCCCGGAGGCTGGGCGCATCCTGGGCTCCTTGGCCAAGCAGTGCCGCACCAGATCGGCGACATTGGCAGGGATCATGGGCTCCAGCGGCGGCGGCTCCTGGGTAAAAATCGCCAAAAACACTTCGGCCGTGTTTTTTCCTTCGAAAGGACGGCGCCCCGCCAACATCTCATACATGACCAGGCCCAGTGAAAACACATCCGCCGCGGCAGTGAGACCTAAACCGCGCATCTGCTCCGGCGACATATAGTAAGGCGTGCCGACGATCGCGCCCGCCTGCGTTCGCCCCGTACCTGTCTCGATTTTTGCGAGCACGCTGAAGTCGATCAGCTTCGCCTCATCAAAGCGGGCGGTACCGGCGCGCTCCGGCACCCAAATGTTCGCGGGTTTGACATCCAAATGCAGAATTCCCTGTTGGTGCGCCCAGCCGAGCCCGCGGGCCACCGAACGGGCCAGCAACAGGACGTCTCGAATCTGCAGGCGCCGTCCGGACCTGAGTAACGTCGCCAAGTCCGCGCCTTCCAGCCATTCGGTGACCAAAAACGGCCGTCCGTCCGGCACATCTCCAAAGTCATACAACTGGGCAATGTTCGGATGATGCAGTTGCCGCAGAACGCGCACTTCGGTGCGGAAACGCTCCCGGGCTAAGGAGTCGAGGTCCGGCCTGCCGACCTTCATCGCCGCCCGCAATCCCTGCTGCGTATCCTCCACCTGATAGACGGTTCCCAATCCGCCCGACCCGAGCACGCGGAGGAACCTGTACGGCGGGAAATCACCGGGCAGCCCTTGATCTCGCGGTGCTGGATCCATGATGGTCTACTATAGCCAAAACCGGACCGCGGAGGTCGGTGCCGCTCGGGTCCGTAATCCGTCGCTGACAGGCAACGCCAAGGTCGAACGACACCGAGAAAAGTCGCGAATGTTTCTCTGTGACCAGCGCCTCCGCGGTGCGGCTTAAGCACCTGCCGTCTTTCCCCGCAGGCCGTCGCTGCGGCCGCCGCCAGTTGAGCCAATTTGCTCATTCTGCTATGCTCAAGGCGTTGAACTCATAACATTGTCAGCCAGTGGCCCCTGAGGCCACGCCCACCTCGAGAGGTTTTGTATGTCAGGCCATTCCAAATGGGCCACGATCAAGCACAAGAAGGCGGCCTTGGACGCCAAGCGCGGAAAGATGTTTACGCGCTTGATCAAGGAAATTACCATCGCCGCCCGCCACGGGGGCGACCCCGACGGCAACCCGCGACTCCGCACTGCCATCCTCGCCGCCAAGGCCGTCAGCATGCCTGCCGACAACATCAAGAAGGCGGTGATGCGCGGCACCGGCGAGCTGGAAGGCGGTCAAATCGAAGAAGTTATGTTTGAAGGTTACGGGCCGGGCGGCGCGGCCGTCCTGGTCAATGTCGCGACCGACAACCGGAACCGTACGGTCAGCGAAATCCGCCACGTTTTTTCCAAAAACGGCGGCAATATGGGAGAGCAAGGCAGCGTCGCATGGATGTTTGAGCGCAAGAGCCAGATCTATGTTCCCGGCGACAAAGCGACCGAGGATCAGCTCATGGGCATCGTGCTCGACGCTGGCGCCGACGACCTGCGCCAGGACGGCGAACGGTGGGAGATCCTCTCTCCGCCCGACGCCCACGAAGCCGTGCTGAAGGCTCTCGAAACTAACGGCATTTCGCACGAAGACCCGAGCATCGGCTACGTCCCGAAGAACCTCGTCAAGCTGGAAGGCAAAAGCGCCGCCGGCATGTTGAAGCTGAGCGAAGCCCTGGAAGAACACGACGACGTCCAGAACGTCTACTCTAACTTTGATATTGACGAAAAGGAGTTGGAGGCTCTGGCATAAGGCGGTGCGCGTCCTAGGCATCGATTGCGGCTGCGAACGCACCGGTTATGGCGTAATCGAGAGCGACGGCCTGGAACATCGCCTCGTGGACTCCGGCGTAATCCGGACCAGCCCGAGAACTCCGTTTGAACGGCGCTTGCTCGAGATCGTTCGGGGCCTCCGGCAGGTGATCCGCCAACACTTGCCCGAAGCGGCAGCAGTCGAGGGGATTTTTTACAGCTCCAATGTCAAGACTGCCCTCAAGCTGGCACATGTTCGCGGCGTCGCGCTGCTGGCCCTGGCCGAAGCGAGTCTTGAAATGAGCGAGTACTCTCCGCTCGAGGTGAAGACCAGCGTCGTCGGCTATGGCCGCGCCCAGAAGAACCAGGTACAGATGATGGTCCGTTCCCTGCTCCGCGCGCCGGCGCCCATCGAATCCGAAGATGCCTGCGATGCCTTGGCCGTCGCCATCTGCCACGCCACGCATTCCGGGGTGGCCCATCGACATGACGTAGTGGAGAAAGCGATATGAAGTGGGTCTTGCTTGTGTCTGTCGCTGCCACTCTCGCGGCCGCCGATAGCCCGCGTTTATTCTACTCTAAATCGTTTCCCGGAAGCGTTCCGCCATACGTCGAGATCAATCTCGACAGGGCCGGCGCGGTCGAATACCGGGAAGCCGCTGACGACGAAATGCCGGTCAAGTTCCGACTCACCGAAACGCAGGTCGAAGAGATCTTCGCGCTCGCCGAAAAGCTTGGCTATTTCAAGCAACCCCTGGAAGCCCCCGTCAAGGTAGCTTTCATGGGCGCCAAAACCTTTCGCTGGGAGAATGGCGCCGAACGCAACGAGGTTAAGTTTAACTACTCCCAGGAGCCTTCGGCGCAGGCGCTGCTCGACTGGTTCGAGCGCATGGCGGAATCGGCCCAGCGCGAAATCGATCTGGAGCGCACCGTGAAGTACGACAAGCTCGGCGTCGTGCGGTCGCTGTTGCTCTTACAAGCTGCGATGGACAAGAAACGGATCGTCGGCGCCGAGCAGTACCTACCCTTTCTCAACCGAATCATCAAGAACGAAAGCTATATGCACACGGCCCAGGATCGCGCGGCAGAGATCGTCGAGGCCATCCGCGCCACCAAGCCCTGACCGATCGCCGATCGTCACATTTTCAACAGCCGGATACTGGCGTTCGATGTGCTCAAATCGAGCAGCGGCCCGCCCGTGCCGATGACCCCATCCATGCGAGTCTTGTTGAGCTCACCCTCTGCCCGCACGTCGAACTCAGAGGTGATGGAGGCGTTGCTGGTCCGCGCTAGCACACGCGCATTCGCCTCGAGCGGCAGGTGCAGTGTGATGTGTCCGTTGCTGGTATTGATCCGCACGTCGTTGGAAAATTTAGCCGGCAGGGTGAGGTCTACGCCACTGTTCGAAGTCTCAAGCCGCAGGGGACGGTCGGCCGACCCCGCTAGGCTCGCCGTAATCGCTCCGTTTGACGTGGTGGCTTCGAGCGGGCCCTTCAGATTCTCGGCGCGGATGCGGCCGTTCGAAGTGCGTGCTATTACGTCTCCCGCCACGTCAACCAATTCGACGGCGCCGTTCGACGTCTGCGCGTCCAAGCCCCCCGTCAGGCCCTGCACCCGGATCGCTCCATTGGAGCTGCGAAGTCGCGCCGAACCGGTTCCATCCATCACCCGGATCTGCCCGTTGGACGTTTTGATCAGATCCAGCACGGCCCGGCGGGGCATCTTCACGAAGAAACGCGCTCCCCAGCTGCCACGCCGCTCCGAGGGCCGCACCACGCGGATCGAAAGCGAATCCGGGCTATTGGAAACATCGATCTTTAGCGAGTCCGCGGCCTCCGGACTCGGCCCGTACTTGGTGCCGCTGACCTCAACCATGTCCTGGTCCCAGCCGGAGAGTTCCACTCCTCCGTTGAAGCTCTCAATGGAAAGGCGGCCATCTGGCTTCAACGCATAGCTATAATGGAAATCCTTGGTGAATCTGGGGCTCAAGACGTCGAGCCCATCCATGACGCACCCTGTCATGCCGAGTAGGGTCGCCAAGGCGGCCGAAAAAAGGTTCGCGCGCATAAGCTCTCCTTGATTCAAAGGAAAGGATACGCTCCTCAGGCCCGTTTTGTTCCGTGCAATCCTGGAGCGGTTTGGGGGGTATCGCGGCGGCCTGCCGGGGAGTACAATTTTCCGATATGGCCACTAACGCTTCTCCCGCCGTTGATCGAGGCCCGGCCAAAATGAGCGAATGGTCCCGGCTGCTGGGGGTCTTCTTCGAACCCGGCAAGACTTTCGCCGATATTGCGGAGCGGCCCCGCTGGCTGGTCCCACTACTGATCGGCATCCTGTCCGCGGTCTTGTTGATCTACCTGTTTAACCGGCACGTGGGCTGGGAGTCCTCTCTCGAACGCGCCATGAATAACAACCGCTTCGTACAGCAGCTCACCCCCGAACAGCGCCAGAACGCGTTCGATCGACAACTGCGGCTCATGCCCGTCTTTTCGTACCTAGGCGCCATCCTGGGATTCCCCATCACCTTGTTGTTGGCTGCCGGGCTCGCGACGGTTATCATTCGAGGCTTGCTGGGCACTCCGATCCGGTTTGTCCAGGCCTTTGCCGCAATGGCATATGCGTTCCTGCCGCGGGTCATCTACGCGGGGCTATCGATCAGTGTCATGTTCCTGAAAAACCCGGACGAATTCGACTTGCAGAACGCGTTCGCGTCGAATCCTGGCGCCTTCATGGATCCTCAGAAGTCCTCGAGGTTCCTGTATACCGTGGCCAGCCAGTTGGACGTGTTTTCCATCTGGGTCATACTGCTCGCGGCCGTCGGATTGAAGGCGGCGGGCGGCAAGCGGCTTTCTTTCGGCGGCGCACTGTTCGCGGTCGTGCTTCCTTGGGCGGTTTACGTTCTCATTCGTGGTGGCCTCGCCGCCGCGGGTCTGGGGGGATAACGGTGACGCTCGCCGCGCCAGAATTGACGCGGACGGGCGGTTGTGGCCGGCGGGAACTCGTTCGGCGTAGTGCAGGATCGTCCATCCCTCCATGAAGCGGCGCAGTTCCCCCGGCTCCAGCACGAAGCGGTGCGGCTGATCATCGCGGAGATGGATTTGGGCGGCGAACAGTCCGCCCGGGCGGACACCTTCGCGAATCTGCGGAAAAAGATCGCATTGCAGGTAGAAGAAGTCGCAAATCAGGTCGTAGGCGCCGGCTTCAATCGGAAACGCGTCGGCTTGAAGGTCCACCACGCGCGCTTCGATGAGGAAACCGGCCGCGTCTGATCGCGCGCGCAGAACCCGGATGGCCGCCGGCGACGAATCCACCGCGACCACATTCCACCCCAGGCGAGCGAGATAGAGGGCATTCCGGCCCGAGCCGCACGCCAAGTCGAGCGCGCGGCCGGGTGCAATCAGCTCGGCCGCTTCCACCACGAGCGGCGACGGTGTCAAATCCCGGTTTTCAGCTTGGGCGTAGTGCTGCTCCCAATCGCGCGGCACGCCTCCAGGTTATTCTATTCGCTGATGCGCGTCGTGGTGCTAGTGGGTCTGCCGGGTTCGGGAAAGTCCACCTACCTGGAACAACTCGGCGTCGGCGCGCTGTCGTCCGATACCATCCGCCGGTTACTGGCCGACGATGAAACCGACCAGACCATGCACGATCGCGTCTTTGAGACCGTGCGCTATCTGCTGCGCCAGCGCCTCGCGCTGCGGCGTCCGGTGACGTATATCGACGCAACTAACCTGACGCCGGAAGAACGCCAGCCTTATCTCGGCATCGGACGATCCTACGGCTGCCTGTTGGAGGCCGTGTATTTCGATGTACCGCTGGCGGTCTGCCGGGAACGCAATGCGCGCCGCCAGCGCATTGTGCCCGACGAGGTCCTGGCCAAAATGGCGGCGAAACTCGTGCCCCCGTCGGCCGCCGAGGGCTTTGACCGCATCACGGCTATCACCAGTGTTGTACCCTGATACACTCTCAACAGGGTAGACCTTTGAGCTATACAAAAACCGGAACCAAGCCGGGCACAGTGCCATCGGCTTTCGATACAATCCACCAGCAAAAGACCATCCTCGGTCACCCGAGGGGCTTGTTCGTCCTCTTTCTTACCGAGATGTGGGAGAGGGTCTCCTACTACGGGATGCGCGCGCTGCTGATCCTGTACATGACGGATTATCTGATCAACCGTGTCCACTCCGGCACGACGCACGTATTTGGATTCATGAGTCTCCAGCGCGGGCTGGAGGCGGTCTTCGGCCCCATGGCCGTTCAGCCGCTGGCTTCGCAGATCTACGGCATCTATACCGGGCTTGTCTATTTCACGCCGTTTTTCGGAGGCATGCTGGCCGACCGCGTCCTCGGACAGCGGAAGTGCGTGGTGCTCGGAGGAGTCCTCATGGCCATCGGGCAGTTCCTGCTGGCGGTGGAATCGATGTTCCTGCTGGGCTTATTTGTCCTGATTCTGGGGAACGGCTGCTTTAAGCCGAATCTGGCGACGCAGGTGGGCAGCTTGTATCCACAAGGCGACCCGCGTCGCGATCGCGCCTACACCATTTATTACATGGGAGTGAATCTGGGGGCGTTCATTGCGCCCCTGGTCTGCGGAACGCTGGGGCAGCTTTACGGCTGGCGGTACGGGTTTCAGGCGGCCGGCGTCGGAATGGTGTTCGGCATCATCTTCTACCTGTGGGGCCAGCGCTTTCTGGCGAAGGATGAGCTGACGCGCACCCGCGAAGCCCACCTGGAACAGGCCCCGCTCACGGGCAAGGAGTGGAAGGCTATCGGTGGGCTCGTAGTGCTCATGCTGTTGAATATCGTATTTTGGGCCGTTTACGAGCAGCAGGGCAACACCATGCAGTTATTCGCGGACCGCAACACTGACTGGCATCTGTTCGGGTTCGAGATGCCGTCGACCTGGTTCCAAGCGGTCAATCCTATGTTCATTTTTACTCTGACTCCGCTTCTGAATCTTTTCTGGACACGGCAATCGCGCCGGGGTACGGAGCCTGCGAGCGTCACCAAGTTGGCGATGGGCTGCACGATGCTGGGCCTCTCCTTTCTGCCGCTGATCTTCGTCACGGCCGGCATGCGCCCCGACCAGCGCATCAATTTCATGTGGCTTGTCAGCTGCACCCTCGTCTACACCCTGGGCGAGCTCTATCTGAGCCCGATCGGACTGAGCCTGGTGACGAAAGTAGCGCCGGCGCGCCTGGTAAGCATGCTGATGGGCATGTGGTACTTTTCGAATTTCTTTGGAAATTACCTGACGGGCTATCTGGGAACGTATTACGAGAAGATGTCGAAAGAAGCGTTCTTTTCGATGATTGCACTGCTGGCGGTAGTGGCCGGCGCTGCGATCTTCGCGCTGCAGAAGCCGCTGAAGAACGCGGTCGGGCACAACACGTAACGGGCCGCCTCCCAGAATATGATTTGGGGAGCCGCACTGCATGTGGATGTGTCCAAACCAGGAAGACGCGCTGGATTTAGGTTTTCGTTTCAGACCCTCTCCGTTGTTTTCCTTTGATTTCGGGTGTCGATCCCCAAGGCCTGGTAAACCCCAGAACAGCTGGCATAGGCTCCACTCATGAAGTCGGCGGAAAAAATCGGAGTCCCGATCCGTGACTATGGCACTCCGGCTCGGTATCGTATGCATGAAATCTTGCTTCGCATGTCCACTTTGCCAGCACGATTGGAACGACCGTGGCGGCTGGTAAGGGGAATCTCTGGCCGGAGTAGTGCCCTTAGACGGCAACTCGGAGCTTGATCCTGTCGTTTGAACCAAGTGCTGTTCGTCCCCGAGATAACGCAAACCTCCTGCGGCACATTTGCGCTATCGAGGTAACGCTCGGTTGTGTCGAAGACGCATGCCCCGAGAAGCAACTCGACCTGCTCCAACGCGCCTCCGCCGGCTCGGCACAGCGTTGCGCAGCTGCTCAAGTCGTGGGAAACGATGCCGGAACTCCGGCCGCAGCGTTGTCAGAACACTTTCTTCCGCTTATACCTGTAACCTGAAGTTGGTCGCCCCGGCTCACACGGCCTAAGACAGCGTCCTCCGAAAAGCCAGCGCCCCAGATCCAACGATCGATTGCGCCCTTGACGCCGATCACATGGGAATCATGCGCTCGCGCCCGGGCTTTCCCTCCAGATCGATGATCACGAACGGTTGTCCCGTTGCCGGAACCCCCGAAGGTCAGGGCAGCGACCTCGAACTGTCCGAAACCGCAGCCAAGCAGAATGGGCAGCATCGCTGGCCGCCGAGCCCCTTTTCGTGCTCGTGTCCGGCACATTCAGAAGCGCCTGTGCATGCCGGAGGGACAGCCAGTGGCCGATAGGCCACCCGAGGCGTGACCTATCCGAGCTTCAGGAAATAGCTTCAGGAAATAGCTTGACCGGCGGTCGTGGCCCGGTATATAGTTGTGGTCCACAATTAATTCGCACTACCGGGTTCCCGAAGGAGGGTTGGAGACTCATGGCGAAGTGCAGCGCGCGATTCATCGCGGTCCTTGCGATGCTGACGGCAAACGGATTCGGTCAGACGGGGGTCGGCCAGATTCAGGGCAGCGTCAGCGACTCCACCGGCGCGGTAATCCCCGGGGCTACCGTCGAGCTCGAACAAGTACAGACTTCGAACAAATTCCGAAGTGTCACGAGTGACGTCGGATTTTACGTTTTTCCATCACTTCCCCCCGGCGCGTACCGGCTGGCCATCACAGCGGCCGGGATGCAGCGCTGGGAGGGGCAGGTAGACTTGCCTCTCGGCCAGCAGGCGGTCGTGAACGCAGCACTTGCAGTGGCTACGGCCGCAAACGAAATCACGGTTGCCGGTGACGTTACGCCCCTGGTCACCACAACCAATCCCACGCGCGCGACCGTCGTCGAGCGCGAGCGAATCGAACAATTACCGCTGAACGGGCGAACCATTCTAAATCTGCTGCCGATCACTGTTCCCGGCCTCGAAGGCACGAGCACGGCGCAACCTCGCGTCTATGGGCTCCGGGACTCCGCCATGGAATTCGTGCAAGACGGCGTCGTATTGGACGACCGCAACACGGGTGCCATCCAGTCCCGGCCTCCGGGCCTGGACACGGTTCAAGAGTTTCGCGTTGAAACCAGCGTCTCCAACGCTAAGCTGGACCGCCCTGCCAATGCGATCCTGGCGACTCGCAGCGGCACCAACGATATTCACGGCTCTGGGTTCGAAACCGGAAGAGACAGCGGATTCGGCGTAGCGCGGCGGCGCGAAGATATGTTTTCCAAGCCCCCGCACCTGGTACGCAACGAATTCGGCGCTTCGCTGGGCGGACCTGTTTTCCTGCCCAAGGTGTACAACGGCAAGAACCGGACCTTCTTCTTCGCGGCGTGGGAAGAGTCCCGCCAACGGCAGGCGACAACAACCCCGTCGGCCGTTTGGACTGACGCGATGCGCCATGGCGATTTCAGCGGCCTGGTCGATGCGCAAGGCCGCAAGATCATCATCTACGACCCGATGTCGGTCGGGCCTGGCCCGAACTATCAAAAGGTTCCATTTGCCAATAACCAGATTCCAATTGAGAAACAAAGCCCGCTTGCCAAATACGTCTTTGGCGTCACCCCGCTTCCCACGGCGCCCGGCGTCAACCCGCTGGTGGCGTCCAACTACTTCGGGTTGGCTCCCCTCGTAGTCGACCAGCGGACGTTTACGTTCCGGGTCGATCACCGGATCGGCGACAAAGACCAGATCTTCGGACGGTATTCGCCGGGGGCCAACGATCAGATGGACCGCCGGGGGTTCAACAACGCCGGCAATCCGATCACTTCTGACAATCTGTGGAATCGCGAGACTTATTACGAGCGCTCCCATACCGCGGTGACCTCCTGGACCCACATCTTTTCGCCCGGATTGTTCGTGGAGACTGTCGGCACGGCGTCGCGGATCGACTGGCAATACAGCCTGAATCAACCGAGCGCGCAGCAAAACATCTCAGCCCAGCTCGGCACGCCCAACCCGTTTAGCGTGAACGGCGCGCCCTACATCCTAAATGCTGGCTACGGCTCGTACCTGCTGAATCTGCCCCCCAACGCAGTTGGCGTTCAATTCGCTGGCGTAGTGCCGCGTAGCGAGTACACGAAGGTGTATAGCGTGGAGCAGAACTACGAGTGGGCCAGGCGGAACCACCAGATCGAATTTGGCTGGCGTTTCCGGCAGGAATATCTGGACACGATTCCGGACCGGCCCGATCAATCGGACCTCGACTTCAACAGCTTCGCCACGGCTCTTTACAATCCCGCCACTGGAACCGCATTCGGAGCGGCGCCGCAAACCGGCGACAACGGAGCGAATTTCTTCCTGGGCATGGCCGGACGCTACGCGCAGGCCCGTCCGCCCGGGCCGTACAACATGCATGGCAAGGACGAATCGGCCTACATCCAGGACAACTGGAAGGTGCGTCAAAACCTGACGATCAACTTGGGTCTGCGCTGGGAATACCTGGGCCCCTATCTGGATTCGAACGGGGTGACCTCGGTCTTCGATTTTCCGAGCAGGAGCCTGGTGGACAACGCGCCCATTTCGCGGCTGGTAGAAACCGGATACACCACGCAACCCATCGCCGACGGCTATGCGGGACTCGGCGTCAAGTGGACCACACCCAACACAGTAGGCTTGCCCCAGAACCTGATCTCTGTGAGCCGGCATGATTTCGCACCGCGCGCCGGCTTCGCCTACAACACGCGCGTCGGACGCAGAGCGTTCGTGGTCCGCGGCGGCTACGGCTTGTACCACTTCCCGATTCCCGCGCGCACGTTCAGCGAACTGCGCCTGAATCCGCCGTTGCAAGGGTCGTACAGTTTCAATTGGAATTCCGCGCAACAGGCCCCCGACGGATTGCCGAACTATTTCCTGCGCACGGCGCCCCCCGTGATCGCCGGCCTGAACTCAACCAATGCGCTCGATGTCAGCCAGCCGCCGACGGTTCTGCCCGGCGTCCAGGTAACCGGCATCGCGCCGGACCTGCCGACCTCTAAAGCGCACGAATGGAACATGACTCTCGAGTCGGAGATTTTCAAAGACACCGTGGTGCGCGCCGGTTGGATCGGAACGGCTGGACGCAATATCGAAATGATGCAGCTCTACAACTACAATCCGATCAGTGACTACGTATGGTATGTCAATTCGGGCCTGCCGCTGCCGACCGGACACTACTCGAACACGGTTCGTCGGACGTACGACCAAACCACGTACGGAAATATCCGGATCTACAGCAAGCTGGGCTATTCGAACTTCAATGCGCTTCAGCTGGAAGCCGAGCGCCGCTATAGCCACGGGCTGGCCTTCCAGTTCTTTTACGTGATGAGCAATTCGAAATCGACCGGCAACACGCCGTCGCAAGGCGGAGACTTCACGGTAAATGGAATCCAGCAGCCCGATGTCTTTCTGCCCGGAGCCATGCCACAAGACCTGGGACAGCGAATCCGGTTTTACCGTTATGCAAGAGATCCGGACATTCCCAAGCATCGCATTCGGGGCAACTGGCTGTACGATCTGCCGCTCGGCCGCGGAAAGAAGTTTTTCGGCAACGTGGGGACAAAACTCGACCGCGTGGTGGGCGGGTGGCAGATCGCGGGGTCGGCCTCGTCGCAAAGCCGCTACGTGAGTCTGCTGCCTCCCGGCGCCACGGCATCGTACTGGGGCCCGACGGGACAAATCCACATCAATGGAACACACGATCCGATTTCCGATTGCCGCAGCGGAACCTGTTTCTCCGGGTATCTTTACTTCAACGGCTACATTCCGGCAAATCGCATCAACGTCCCGGGCGGCGTGATGGGCATTCCGCAGGATTACAGCCCGGCGATGCAGCCCATCAACCCGGCGCCCGCCACCGGCACTGTGAATCCGAATTTCAATGACACCAACAATGTGTTTGTGACGCTGAAGAACGGAAACCAGCAACTGGTCTCGTTCGACAACGGTTTGAATCCGTGGCGAAACCAGGCCATCGCGGGGCCTTGGATCAGCAGCATGAACGCGAGTCTCTATAAATCGGTGCCCATTACCGAACGCCTCCGTCTGCGGATCAATCTGGATGCCTTCAATGTGCTCAATCAGCCCGGACTGGTTCTTCCCGACAGCAACAGTGGGCTCCTCAGCCTGCGGACATCGGGACAAGGCGCGCGCGTTTTGCAATACTCGGCCCGGCTTACTTGGTAAGCTGTGGGCAGTTCGGAGTCTCTCCGCTTCGGGAGCTGCCGTCCACCTCCGGGAGTTGCGGCAAACAAATACGTTCTAATTGCAAGCGCAAGCGAATAAGGCCTGGACTCAGCCGGCTTGCACGCACGTGCACTCCCCGCATGCAGGCGGCGGTATGCATTGTGTTCACGTGAAGGACAATGAGTTCCCGATGGACCCTGCTTCATCTACTGCCAAAAGTGCGAAGTCCGGATTCATCCCGAGAGCCCGAAATGGCGAGAGCTCGATCCGGACGCCACTTTCGACATAAACCGCTTTAACCATTATTTCCAGACCTGCGCGGCACCGGCCGGCGCCGGGATTGTTGAGTATGGGATATGGCAGATACCAAATTTCGAGAAGCAAGCCGCGGTGTTACAGACAAGATCCGCCGCGACATGACTGAGCATTCGGCCCGCAGTTGGGCACCGAGTGGGATAATGGCGGCCCGCAGATCCGGTTTATCGCGGACAAGCCGAGCCAGTGCCGGCCAACTATCGAGGCGCTTCGCGCCTCGCAAGATGAAGGCGCCTGCGACGGGGACTACAACGCAACTCCACGGGGAAGCTTAATGAGGCTCAATCGCAAGAGGTTCAGTTTCAAGACACCGGGTGTGAAGGCTACGACAATTTCTGAGAGGCTATATGGCAAAGGCTAGAGTGTTTGAACTGTCCAAATCAATCCCGCCGGTTCCCGAAGTCCCAGGGCAGAAAAGGGAGAAGTGGTTTTTCCTTGACAAGCCCTTATCATGGATGTCCATTTCGATTCCTCGCTGTTTTGGATGGCATATGCAACATCTATGCGGAGCGCTTCTTCTTAGCCTTTTGGGACTTCTAGTTGGGCCAATCAGTGCGCTTATCCGCGGCGTCGCCCCCCCGAGGGTCTATTGGTATTCGGTGCTGACCGTGGTTTCCTTTAAGCCGTAGTTCCGAACAAAGGCCTGCCACGAGGCGATGGGATAACTGCCTTCGCCGACACGACAGTGGATCATCCGGTTCTCCCACCCATACCTTGATGCGGTCGGACGGGCTGTTGGCGGCGCGGCCGCCAGGTTCGCAAACATGCTGGCATCTCCCGGTTCGGAAGAGCGGCAAGTTGCGGCGAAAAGCGTCCGCAACGGTTGGACGTCGCCGTCCTTGATATACCGGAACCGGGCCTGTTGGACGTCCAACGAGAACCGCAGGGACGCGAGCAGGTATGATCGAACCGGCTCGAGCACTGCGGGCAGTGTCATGGCGTCGAGCCGCTGGACCTGTTTCTGGCCGAGATCGAGGTTCTTCTCCGCGTTCGCGAGCCACGCGGAATCGACCGGGCGGCTCTCGCAACCCGGTTTGCGACATAGCTCGAGCCAGGGCGCCAAAAAGATCTTGTCGATCTTCTCCACGCCATTTTCGCGCGAAACCCCGATTGCCATGTAGAAGTTCTCGTCTGGATTAGGAGGGGTTCCAACGTACGGCGACAGGAGAAACCACTCGCGCATGCGTGCCTCGGGCGCCTTTGTGCCGTCGAACGTCGCCTTATAGACTTCGTCGCCTTCGTTAATTACGATCTTCTTCTCGGCGCCTACGAGCAAAACGGAAACCGCCAAGCCGGCAAGCGCGACCTTCCGATTACGGCGTATCCGGATCATCATTGTCCTCCCAGGCTTCGTCGTCGGCACCGAGCCGTTCGTGCACGGAATGCCGAAGTTCACGGACTTTCCACCCGTTTCAACTACAGTTGCGACAGTACCTACAAATCTGGATTTGGCCTTCCGCACGAAACGCAAAACACAGCACCGCCTCAACCGGGAAGATTTTAGCAGGTGGACTTGCCGCCTGCCGCCACCTGGTACGCTTTGCCGTCCCGCAACTTGCGGGCAAGCCTATGCAGACCGCTTCTTCTTAGCCTTTTGGGAGTTCGCGGCAGCGGGAGGTTTCTTGACGGCGTTTGCGGCCTGAGCCTCTTTACGCTCGCGTCCCGAGCGCAATTTTGACGAGGTGCTGCCGAAACTCGCGGTCGTTCACGATTCCATTTTAAAACTTGAGGAGCTTCACTCCTGGCGTCAATGGGCAGGGGTTGTAATATGGTTGGGCCTCCAGGAGGAAACCCGCGATGAAACTGCTTATCGTTTTGGGCTTGGCTTTGGCGCTATCAGCTCAGGCACCTAGGCCGCTCTGCCCCCAAGGAAACTTTGACGGACATTGGTGGCTACGGGCGAACTCTTGCGAGCGGGCAATCTATATGCGGGCATTTGTTGACGCTGGTGGTAGAATCGGACCGGAAGATGCGGTTGACCGCTACTACAATACGTCCGGCAACCCCAAACAGTTGGACCTGCCGCTAAAACTAGTCATCAGCCAGATTTGGGGCAGCGCGGACACGAACAAGTAGAGTGGACCTCCGCGACCGCTTTGTTGCAAGAGTTGCCCAACCGCAACAGGCTGCTGGCAACACTTCGCTGGGAAGGAATCCTAGCAGCGTACCTCCGAATATCTGAAGGCGCGCAGAGACGCCACCAAAAAGCTACGGCGGGTCAAATAAGCCCCATGATAAGCGCCAGCGCGGTGGAATATAGAGATGGCGGGTTCCCAGATAACTCCATGATGGTAAACTGGTTATACGTTTCATGCGGATGTGGCGAAATTGGCAGACGCGCTGGATTTAGGTTCCAGTTCCCGCGAGGGAGTGGAGGTTCAAGTCCTCTCATCCGCACCAATCACTTACGGGGAATTGCCGAAATGTGAATGGGGCTAAAGTGGGGCTAAACTGAGGTTTCACTTGACTCTTTGGAGCTTCGCTGCCGCTGCTCGAAATACTATCCGAACTTCTCACCAGCACCGCCGAGGTCTTCTTCATCGATGATGCTGTACCTGTCGAACACGCTGCGCGTCTTGCGACCGCTAATCTGCATCGCGACTTTGTCCTGAACCCCGACCCGTTTCATGTTGCGCACCGCGGACCTCCGCAAGTCATAAAACTGCAGCCCCCGGCAGACCGGCCCGCGCGCAGGCTTCGCGCCAACCCCGAAGCGGTGCGCCGACCGGCATTCCCCTGTGGCGGAAGACCCAGGGACATCCTGGCGCTCGGCTCTCCCACTGCTTGCGCAGCTACCACTCCATCTCGCCATATGATGGGCAGGGTACGCGCCGCCGGGCGGTCAGGTGGATTAACCCAGCATCGAAATCGACCTGCGACTATCGAACCTTTCGCAACTCGCCTTTTCGGGTTCCGACGTGGTATGCGCAGGCGAATGGCGCACCGAGGCGCTGAGGCCACTCCACCAGAACTTTTTCGTACTACTCCGGCTCAAGGAATCCTTGGCGGACGTTGTCTTCCTCCAGCTTCGGGATATACGGCACCCGAGTGCACGAAAGGGAGGTTCGCTCTGCTTCGCCAACGTGAAGCCGCGGGATGATGCTCAACTCCCGGTTTATGGTGGGGTCTTCAGCCCCCGGTCGCTCGTCGCGCGGCGCCATACCGCTCCACCTCGGCCGCGTTGAACTTGCTGGCCAGTAGGCTTCGCAACTGCTCGAGGTGGGCTTTCCACGCCATTACTATCGCGAGAGACCGCAGTTTTGCGGAACCTGTAGTCCTCGCCACCAAGTCGACGAGATTGCCGATTGTGACCTTGACCGCCCCAACGCCGGGGTACTGGCCGGTGGCAATTTTCACCCAGGCGCTTGTTTAGTAACCGACGCGCCGTTTCCCAGTCTTCGGAGTGGGAGCTTTCGCGCCGGCGTTCGCCCTGCCAGTAAAACTGAAATGAACCAAATCCGGCCACATTGGAAAATACAGCCTGTGCCTTTCGGTCGCGGCGCCATAGGGCTCCGATTCTACTCCGTTGCGCCCTCAATCATGCGGTCGAGTTCTTGAACATCAAGACAGACCCGGCCGTCGAGGCGGACCGGCTTGAGCCTTTTGGTATTGAGAGGAGGCATTCATGTCCGTCACGCAAACGTCCACTACGCTTCGCGTAGTTGTATATTGCCGCGTGAGCATCCTGGATAAAGGGCAAGACGTTGAGAACCAGCTCCGCGAGCTGCGTCAGTTCGTCCCCCACAAAACCGCCGAGGGTTGGCGCCTCGTTGGTGAGGACATCGACCAGGCGAGCGGTAAGTCAGCCAATCGCCCTGAGTTCCAGCGGCTATTCAGGGGCGCTGCCGAGCGGCGGTCTGACCTCTTGCTGTTCTGGGCCCTGGACCAATTCAGCCGTGAGGGCGTCGTCGAGACCCTCCAGCATCTTGAACGACTGAAGGCGAATGGTGTTCAGTGGCGGAGCTTCAAGGAAGAATTTCTGAGGAGTATTGGGCGGTTCAGCGATGCCGTATTGGCGATTTCTGGCGTGCATCACCAAGCAGGATCGGGCTCCGTGCGGCTGAACGGGTAAAAGCCGGGCTCGAACGGCACGAGCCGTTCGCACAAAGAGCGGCAGGCCAATCGGCGCGCCGCCCGCAGTCTTCGTCCGCGCCCGCCTGGTAGAG
>Ga0306925_10000730_pt1 | contig 24866 bp, 21 predicted proteins | sample flu12Cox44000176_FD_203755 | JGI IMG/M metagenome (GOLD analysis project Ga0306925, IMG submission 203755) | Lab enrichment of tropical soil microbial communities from Luquillo Experimental Forest, Puerto Rico - flux8day.12C.oxic.44.000.176 (v2)... | ecosystem: Environmental > Terrestrial >... | reverse complement strand
CCAATCGATCTTCTGCTGTATGAGCGCGACACACTGGATGTGCGACGCGTGCGGAGAATTGACGAGAATGACGACTATTATCGAAAGCTTTCCAACCAATGGGCCGAGGCACTCAGAGCGGCGGTTTGGCGCCAGCTTTTGATCCCAAGCCCCGTCGCGATCTTGACTCCTTGGAATCGCGGGCAAAGGCTCCCGACCAATAGTGATTGCGCACGGATTTTGGGGTTCACTTCTAAGGGTTTCGCCACGTCTCGGGCCATAAGGCAAAGACCAAAATTTCGTCCGCCAGCCGTCATCAGAACTTTACGTGAAGCGAATATAAAAGTGCAGAATGCCGAGCCGCCTATCGGCTATGTACAACTGCGCCGCACTATGAATGAGACTGACTGGAGAATTACCCTGTCACAGCACTCCGTGCCACTCCGCAACTATCATCTTGAAATTATGGTCTCTTGATCCTGAGCCCGAACGTTACTCAGCTTCTCAATGCCTTTAAATCCCGAAACGAAAGTGGCTCTTTGTAGAGTTCATTGACGAACCAAAGACCGCTCGTACGAATCTTGTCCTTTAGTGAGGAAAGGCCCACGTTTCCCCGCATTGGCAAAAACGGGGGTCATGATCGCGATTGAGCAGTGCGCGCCCGATGCTCTTATGAAAGATACTGCAAACCTTGTTTTCCAGAAGAAAATGCTGCCGAAGGCGTGACCGAAGCTGGCCGGTTCCGGCCGCTTAGCGCCATGCGCTGTCAAAGTGATGGCCCGCCCGATCCCGCGCGCCCGTCGGGACGCGTACCTCAAGCGGGTCGCCACGCTGCTCGGCGGACGCTCGTTCAGCAACGCCGACCTCAGGCGGGTCGCCGCCGTGGCCCAACACGAAGTGCTCGGCATCACCGAGCCGGGGTCGTGGTGGGAGTGTCGGGCTGGCCCGAAAGGGGCCACCCCCAAGGGAAGGCCGCTGGCGCGTTCCGGGCAGCGACCCTTGCCCGACCTGCCCCCGAGCGGAAACAATCGCTCCTGACCCGTCCGCGTGCCTCCTATGGGGCAAAGAATGTTACTTCAGAGGTTACCTAGTCCCATTGAAGGCATGGATTTCCAATGAAATCAATATGCCGATCGTTACGGGACTGAACGCCCGCATGCCGGAGCCCTTCTCCTTTCGCGTTGCGGCGAGCGATGGTGCCGCCCGCTGCGGCGTGATCAACACCCCTCACGGCGCTGTGGCCACGCCTGCCTTCATGCCGGTCGGAACGCAGGCGACGGTGAAGGGGCTTGCGCCCGAGGCCGTGCGCGCATGTGGCGTCGATATCGTTCTTGCCAATACCTATCATCTCATGTTGCGCCCCGGGGCGGAGCGCATTGCCATGCTCGGCGGCCTGCACCGGTTCATGAATTGGCCGCACGCGATCATCACCGATTCGGGCGGCTTCCAGGTCATGTCGCTCTCCGGGCTGCGCAAGGTGGAGAAAGACGGCGTCACGTTCCGCTCGCATCTCGATGGTGCCGTGGTCTCTCTCTCGCCGGAGCGGGCGATCGAAATCCAGTCGCTGCTGGGCTCCGACATCCTCATGCAGCTCGATGAGTGCCTAAAGCTGCCGGCCCCGCGCGACGAGGTCGAGCGCGCCATGGCGCTCTCGCTGGCCTGGGCCGCGCGCAGCAAACGTGCGTTCGAGAGCGTGCCGCCAGGGCGCGCCCTGTTCGGCATCGTGCAGGGCGGCGACGACGTGGCGCTGCGGCTGGCGAGCGCGCGCACATTGGTCGATCTGGGCTTTGCCGGCTACGCCATCGGCGGGCTTGCGGTGGGCGAGCCGCAGGAAACGATGCTTCGGATGGTGGAGGCTGCCGCTTCGGCGCTGCCTGCCGACCGCCCGCGTTATCTCATGGGGGTAGGCACGCCGGCGGACCTGGTGGAGGCGGTGGCACGCGGCATCGACATGTTCGACTGCGTGCTTCCGACCCGCAACGGCCGCCACGGGCTTGCCTTCACGCGATCCGGAACGCTCAATCTCAAGAATGCGCGCCATGCCGATGATCCGCGCCCCATCGATCCGGAAAGCAGCTGTTTGGCCGCGCGCGACTATTCGCGGGCATACCTGCATCATCTGCTCAAGGCGGGCGAGATGCTTGGCGCAATCGTGCTCACCACCGTCAATCTCGGCTACTATCAAAGTTTGATGGCAGACATGCGTGCGGTGATCGCGGCAGGAAATTTCGACGATTTCCGCGCGGCGAACGCGGAAATATGGGCGCGGGCGGAAGCTCCTTCGCCGTGAAGCACAGCTGTAGGTTGGGGTCGAGCTTGCGAGACCCAACATCGTGCGGGGCAGCGTTGGGTCTCGTGAATAACTCGACCCAACCTGCGATGAGCGGTGGTTGGCCGACGCCGGCGATTGCCGTGAAGCACAGCTGTAGGTTGGGTCGAGCTTGCGAGACCCAACATCGTGCGGGGCAGCGTTGGGTCTCGTGAAGAACTCGACCCAACCTACGATGAGCGGTGGTTGGCCGACGCCGGCGATCACTGTGAAGCACGGCCCAGCAGCCCCTCGACGCGGACTTTCCAGCGGCGCAAAATGCCTCGCTCGGGATCACGACGGACACGGGCGTACGCTGCTGCGATGAGAATGAGCCTGGCGGGCTCGCGGCCGGCTCCACGCCCGTGCAACATGTCAGGAGGAAGCGATGAGCATCGATTTCACTGTGAACGGCAAGGCGGCGTCGAGCGACGCTCCGCCTGCTACGCCTTTGCTGTGGGTGATCCGCGAAGGGCTCAAGCTCACCGGCACCAAGTTCGGCTGCGGCACCGGCCTGTGCGGCGCGTGCATGGTTCATATTGACGGCAAGCGGGCGTTCTCATGCCAGACGCAGATGTCCGAGGTTGCGGGCAGGTCGGTCACGACCATTGAAGGCCTGTCCTCAACCTCGTCCCACCCGCTGCAGAAGGCCTGGCTCGCCGAGCGCGTGCCGCAGTGCGGCTACTGCCAGTCGGGGCAGATCATGAGCGCGGCCGATCTGCTCACGCAAAACCCGAAGCCCACCCGCGAGCAGATCGTCGTGCATATGAACACGAATATCTGCCGCTGCGGAACCTACCAGCGCATCGTGCGCGCGGTCGAACGCGCCGCCCGGGAGGCCTGAGCCATGACCATGCAATCTCCACTTCCCCGCATCGGCGCAGACCAATCTTGCGCGCTGTCGCGCCGTGACATGATGATCGGGGCGGCCGGCCTTTCGTTCGCTTTCGTGCTCGGCGCCTCCGGCCGGGCTGCGGCTGCGGTGCCCGCGGCCGAGCGAACCGGCAAGATGCTCAGTCCGTGGGTCAGCATCGCAACCGACGGGACCGTGACCATCATGTCGCCGGCGGTTGAGATGGGGCAGGGGTCCATGACCTCGCTGCCGTTGATCATCGCCGAAGAGCTTGATGCGGACTGGTCCAAAGTTGCCGTCGTGCCGGCGCCGCCGGTCGAGGCGATCTACGGAAATCCCGGATTCGGCGGCATGATGTACACCGCCGGATCGAACGCGGTGACCAGCTACTTCCGTCCGCTGCGCACGTTCGGCGCGCAGGTACGCCGCGTGCTCATCGAGAATGCCGCGCGTCATCTCGGCGTGCCGGCCGAGGAACTCGCCACCGAGCCGGGCGTGGTGGTGCATGCCAAATCCGGCCGCCGGCTCGGCTATGGCGAGATCGCGGCCTTTGCTGAAGTGCCCGACAAGGCTCCCGAGGTCAAACCCGAAGAGCTCAAGAAGACGAGCGAATTCCGGTTGATCGGTAAGGACGTCGCGCGGGTCGAGCTGCCGATGAAGGTCGACGGCAGCGCCAAGTATGCAATCGACCAGCAAGTGCCCGGCATGGTGTACGGGGCCATCATTCGCGCCCCGGTCGAGGGCTCTTCTCCTGACACCGTCAACGACGCCAAGGCCAAGGCCGTCGCCAGCGTGATTGCGGTCGTGAAGCTGCCCTATGGGGTCGGCGTCCTTGCGCAAACCGCATGGGCAGCCTTTGCCGGTCGCAACGCGCTCGAGATCACATGGACACGGCAGGGGAAGGCCTGGGGTTTTGACAGCGACAAGGCCATCGAGCTCTTTGCTGCGAGGGTGCGCGATCCGAATGCGCAGGCCACCGACTGGAGCAAGGTCGGCGAGCTGCGCAGTGAGATGCCGAAGGTCGCCTCGTTCATGGAGGCCGAGTACCGATGCGACTATGCCTATCACGCGCAGATGGAGCCGCTCAATGCGACTGCGGCGGTCTCGCCTGCCGCCGACGCGGCGGAGATCTGGTGCGGCACGCAGAGCCAGACCATGGCGGTCGAGGCGGTCGCCAAGGCGCTCGGCATCCCGCGCGACAAGGTCAAGCTCCATGACACGCTGCTGGGCGGCGGCTTCGGCCGGCGCGGTCACCGTGACGAGGAGTTCATCGTCGACGCGGTGCTGATGTCGAAGGCGGCGGGGCGTCCGGTGAAGGTGATGTGGACGCGCGAGGATGACGTGCACAACGGTCGCCAGCGCCCGATCTCGGCGCATTACATCAAAGCGGGGTTCGACGCATCGGGCAGGCTGGTTGCATGGCATCATCGCGTGGCGGGGGATCGGGTGACCCCGTACATGGATCCCGTCCGCTATGAGAAGGGCGGCCGCAAGGACTTCATCCTGATGCTCGGCACCGACCTCAAGGGATACGCGGTGCCGCATCAGCTCATCGAGCAGCTTTACGAGGACAGCGGCGTACGCTCCTCGCCGTTGCGCGGCATCGGGTTTACCGCCAACAAGTTTGCGACCGAGACCTTCATGGACGAGATCGCGCGCAAGCGCGGCGTCGACCCCGTGCAATTCCGTCTCGATCTGATGAAAGGCTCGCCGCGCGCCGCCAGGGTGGTCGAGCGGGTGGCGCAGATGGCGGACTGGGGAAGGAAGCGTGAAGGCCGGGCGCTGGGATTTGCCTATATCGACTATTCGGGGTCGCAGGTGGCGGGGATCGCCGAAGTGTCGCTCGATCGCCGCAGCGGGCAGATCAGGGTGCACGACTTCTGGTGCGCCATCGATTGCGGCATTGCGGTGCAGCCGGACAATGTCGCAGCGCAGACCGAGAGCAGCATCGTCTACGGTCTCGGGATGGCACTGACCGAGCGCATCACCATCCGGGACGGAGCGGTCGAGCAGTCCAACTTCTATGACTACCGTGTGCCGCGCATGGACGAGGTGCCGCTGATGCACGTTGAGGTGATTGCGACCGACAACCACCCCACCGGGGCTGGGCAGATGGCGACCCCGCTGGTTGCGCCCGCGATCTCGAGTGCCGTTGCGGCGCTCACCGGGGCGCGGCTGCGCCATACCCCATTCACCCCGGAGCGTGTGCTCAAGGCGCTGGGATAGCAAGGAAGAGAAAACGCAATGGGAGGCGAGATGAAGGCGCGCGATCTTCGGGTGAGATTGTTGAAGCCGGCGGCCATGCTGTGGCCTTTGCTGCTGGTGCCGCCGGCGCCCGCCTGCGCGCAGCCCGGTGGGATCGGCGCCGCTCCCGAAGCGAGAAACATGCGGCTCGTCGGCTTCAACGATCTGCAGGCGCGCAGCGCCTACCAGCCGATCATTCACCGACAGGGTGATCGGTACATTGCCTATATCGGCCACCACGGCGGATCCGAAACGGCGCCCAAGCCGTTCAATCCCCTGACCGGGCAGGCCGAGTTCAACGGCACCTCGATCGTCGACGTGACCGATCCGAAGCAGCCCAAAAATCTCGCGCATATTCCCGGACAGGAAGGGCTTGCCAAGCAGGGCGGTGCGCAGATGGTGCGCGCCTGCGACGGCAAGGATCTGCCCAAGGGCGAGCCCGGCAAGACCTACCTCCTGCGCCCCTTCGGCGGGCAGGGCCATCAGGTCTGGGACGTGACCAGGCCGGAAAATCCGAGCCTGATCACCCGGGTGAGCTGGAATCTGAAGGACACGCACAAGAGCTGGTGGGAATGCGATACCGGCATTGCCTATCTCGTTTCCGGCGTGTCCGACTGGCGGACCCGCCGCATGACCGAGGTCTACGATCTCAGCGACCCCGCCAGGCCGGTGAAGATTCGCGACTACGGGCTTACCGGCCAGCAGCCGGGTGCGACCGGTGCGGTGCCGACCGATCTGCACGGCATGATCTCGACCGGACCGCGCGGCAACCGCGTCTATTTCGGCTACGGCACCAACAAGGGGGGCGTGCTGCAGATCGTCGATCGCGAAAAGCTGCTGACCGGCCCGCCGGCCCCCACGCCCGACAACCTGCGCTATCCGGTGATCGGGGAGCTCCATATGTCGCCGCAGCAGGGCGCGCACTCGACCATTCCGCTGGGCAAGATGAAGATACCGGAATTCGCCGCCGACAAGGCCGGCGCCGAGCGCGACATGGTGATGATCGTGGACGAGTCGGTGGTCAACGAGTGCCAGGCCCGCGAGACCCGACAGATTGTGTGGTTCGTCGACGCGACAATTGAATCGCGGCCTATGGTGGTCTCCAACTTCAACGTGCGCGACGCGCAGGATTTCTGCGCGCGCGGCGGCCGCTTCGGCTCGCATTCGGCGAACGAGAGCATGGCGCCGGTGTTCTATCAGAAGCTTGCATTTGCGACCTGGTTCAACGCCGGGGTGCGCGCCATCGACATCCGGGATCCCTTCAGCCCGCAGGAGATCGGCTACTTCATTCCGGCGATCACCGAGGCAACCGACAAGCGCTGCATCAAGGTCGACGGACAGGAGCGCTGCAAGACCGCGATCCAGAGCAACAATGTCGAGACCGACGACCGCGGCTACATCTACGTGGTGGACCGGGCCAATACCGGCATGCACATTCTGGAGCTGACCGGCGAGGCGCGCGCGATCGCAGGATTGCGGTAGATTCACATCCCGCCGTAGAGCCAGTCGACGCCCTCGTAGGACTGCTCCGGCGTGTGCGGGCCCAGTACCTGATTGCGCAGCTCGGCTGCCGGCCCGCGCGCATGGTAGAAGTCGCCGTAGACACGAGCCATGATCTGCACCCGCGCGGTGCGCAGATAGCGCTGCTGCGCATAGGCACGGAACGCGGCCGGCAGGTCGGTGGGATTCTCGGCCACCTTCTCGGCAAGCCACACCGCGTCCTCGGTGGCCATGCCGGCGCCTTGCGCCAGATACTGCAGCATCGGGTGGGCGGCGTCGCCTAAGAGCGTAACGCGTCCCTTCGACCACTCCTTTATGGGCTCGCGATCGCACAGCACCCACATGCGCCAGGTCTCGATGCGCTCCAGCATGCGTGTCACTTCCGGGCGCTGGCCCTTGAAATGCGCCCACAGCTCGCCCGCATCCGCGTGCTCGTTCCAGCCCTCCACGTAACGCTTGGAATGGAACACGGCGACCAGATTGTAGAGCTCGCCGCGGCGAAGCGGGTAATGAACCAGATGGGTGCGGGGTCCCGCCCACAGGATCACGTCGGGCTTCCACAGGTCTTGCGGCACCTCCTCGCGCTGCAGCACGGCACGATAGGCGATGTGGCCGGAGACCAGCGGCTTGCCATCGCCCACCACGTTGTCGCGCACCTTCGACCACATCCCGTCACAGCCGACGAGCGCGCGCCCCCGGACTCGCTCGCCGCCTGCGAGCATCGCGGTGACGCCGTCGTCATCCTGCTCGAAGTCCTCAACCGTGCGGCTCGTCTCCAGCGTGATCAGATTGTTGCTCTGACAGGCGCGCAGCAAAACCCCGTGAATGTCGTGGCGATGGGTGACCGCATAGGGCTGCTTGAATCTTTCCAGGAAGCGGGGGTCGGCAAGCGGGATGCGGGTGACCCGCTCGCCCGAGAGCGCGCAACGCATTTCCATCGCGGGCGGAACATGCGCATCCGCCAGCACGGCCTCTTTGAGGCCGAGTTTTTCAAGCGCGCGGAAGATATTGGGCCCGAGCTGGATGCCGGCGCCGATCTCGCGGAATTCGGGCGCCTGCTCGATCAGGCGCACCGGGAATCCCTTGAGCGCGAGGGCATGCGCGGCCGCAAGCCCGCCAATGCCGCCGCCGGCAATCAGGATCGGCAGTCCCTGGCCATTTCCGTTCGTCATCCGCGCTCCGGATCTCGGTCAAATCTACCAGCCCTCGCATGCCAAGATAGCAGTTGCATGGCGCCGGGAAACACCCTTCTATGCGGTCTCGCCCCGCCAGGAGGTCGCCTCATGATCGCACGCCGCAGCTTGCTTGCGGGCATTGTCCCTGCATTGGCGCTGGCGGGGCGCGCCGCCGTCACCGCAGCACAGGAGCCAATCCCGATCCGCTTCGTGCTCGACTGGAAATACGAAGGCGAGCATGCGCAATTCACCGTTCCCGTGACCGACGGCACCTTCCGCCGGCTCGGCCTCAACGTGACGCTCGACCGCGGCAACGGATCAGGTGACACGGTCGCAAAAGTGGCGGCCGGCGCCTACGACATGGGACTCGCCGACACCTATACGATGGTCCGCTTCAACGCCAACAATCCCGGCAACCGGCTGATCTCGGTTGCCATGGTGCAGGACGCATCGGCGTCGGGTGTCGTCGCGCTACGCTCGAAAGGAATCAACACGCCGGCGGACCTCGCAGGCAAGCGCATCTACGCGCCGGCGGCGGATGCCGGCCGCATCCTGTTTCCGATCTTCGCGGCGCAGAACAATATCGATCTCAATTCGATCCAGTGGAACACGGTCACCAGCGAGCTGCGCGACAGCATGCTGGCACGGCGCGACGCCGATGCAGTGACCGCCAATACCGTCACCACCGTGATGAACGTGCGTGCGGTCGGCGTTCCGGAATCGGAGCTCGCGGTGTTTTTCTATGCGAGATACGGTGTCGATCTCTATGGAAGCTCGATCGTGGCGACGCCGGCCTTTGCCGAGAAGAATCCCGAGACGGTGCGGAAATTCGTATCGGGCCTCGTGCATGGCCTCAACGCCATGATCGGCGATCTCGATGCCGCCATGGCCTCGCTCAAGACCTATGACCGGCTGCTCGAAGACGAGATCGAGAAGGAGCGCATGAGAATCTCGATGCGCGACATGCTGATCACTCCCAATGTCCGCAAGAACGGGCTGAGCTCCGTCGACATGGCGCGCCTCGATCGCACGCTCAAGCAGGTCTCCCCGGTATTCGGCATAGCGCCGCCCACGGCCGCCGACGTCTATACCGACCGCTATCTGCCGCCGGCGAGCGAGCGGGTGATCCTTCCATGGACTGCGCCTGCGAACTGACGGCCCTTTGCTAGGGCGAATTCCGCCCGGCAATACCCCGCTTCAGGCAAGGAGCTTGTGGAATGACGGATCTCGATGCGCTGGCGCGCGAGCTTGTCACGGCAAATCACATCCTCGCGCGCGAGGGTGTCACCGATGCGCTCGGCCACATCAGCGTGCGTCATCCCGATCGGCCGGACCGCTTCTTCCTGTCGTGCTCGCGCAGCCCGGAACTCGTCAAGCTCGACGACATCATGGAATACGACCTCGACTGCAACCCGATCGACCAGCGCGGGCGCACGATGTATTTCGAGCGGCCGATCCATGGCGCGATCTACCAGGCGCGTCCCGATGTTGTCTCCGTCGTTCACAATCACGCCTACGAAGTGATCCCGTTCGGGTTGACCAGGCGGCCGCTGCGGCCCTGCGTGCATCCGGCCGCCGGCATTGGCGCGCACGTGCCGGTCTGGGACAGCCGCACCTCCTTCGGCGATACCAATCTGCTGATCACCGACATGGAAAAAGGCAAGGATCTCGCCCGCGGAATGGGCGAGAGCAATTCCGTCCTCATGCGCGGTCACGGCTGCGTCGTGGTCGGGGGCGGCATCAGGCAGGCCGTGCTCAACGCGGTATACTTTAAGATCAATGCCAGCCTGGTGCTGCAGTGCCTGCAGATCGGCGACGACATCACCTATCTCAGCGACGGCGAGATCGAGCTGACCAGGAAGATCGTCTACGCCGACAACTCGGTGACACGCATGTGGGACTACTGGTCGCGGCGATGCGGAGACAAGCCCTGATCGCAGTGCTGATCGCGATGCCCGTCCGGCTGCCGTGGCGAAGGCATATCGCGGTGGGCCTGCTCGCGCTCCTCTCTGCTGCCCATGGCATGCGGGTCGATCACGCCGCGGCGCAGGACTGGCCGGTGCGTCCCGTGCGCATCACTGTGCCGTACGGGCCGGGCGGCATCAGCGACGTGCTCGCCCGCCTGACCGCCGACCGGATGACCAGAATGTTCGGCCAGCCCTTCGTGATCGAAAATCGCGGCGGGGCAGGGGGCATCATCGGCACCGAATTTGCCGCGCATTTGCCCAATGACGGCTACAACCTTTATCTCGCCGGCGGCGCGCAGCTCACTGTCAATCCGCTGGTCAAGAAGCTGAGCTACGATCCGCTGAAGGATTTTACGCCGGTGAGCATGGTGAGCATCAACGGCATGGCGCTCACGGTGCATCCCGATCTGCCGGCGCGATCGGTTCGCGAGCTTATCGCCTACGTGAAAGCCAATCCCGGCAGGGTCAACTACGCTTCCGCCGGTCTCGGGCAGAGCAGCCATCTCACGCCGGCTGCGTTCGCAGCGCGTGAGGGTCTCGACATGGTGGTTGTGCCCTACCAAAGCACGCCCGCGGCGCTGGTCGGACTGCTGTCGGGAGAGGTGCAGCTGTTCTTCGGCAACGTCTCCGATGTCCTCGAGCTGGTGCGAAGCGGCAAGGCACGCATGCTTGCAATCTCGACCGGCAAGCGCGTTGCGCAATTTCCGGATGTCCCCACGGTCAGTGAAACCGTGCCGGGCTTCGTGATGACAGGCTGGATCGGTTACTTTGCGCCTGCCGGCACGCCGCGGCCAATCATCGATCGCGTGGCAAAGGCCGTCATCGCCATCTGCCGCGAGCCCGAGGTGATGAGGACAATGACCAGTGCGGGGATTGAACCGGTCGGCGACACCCCCGAGGAGTTTGCCGCCGCAATCGATGCCGATCTGCCCATTGTGCGTTCGGCGGTCGAGGCTGCGGGACTGATGCGCAGGTGAAATGATCGGGCCGCGATTGGTTGCGCGGGAAGCTGCGGATTTGTAGGGTTCCCGCACTCGGATTCCCGTCCCATCAGCGGCTGGGTCCGCCGGTTACCGGAGCCTTTGCATGCGAAAGCTGATCCTGGAGACGACCGCTCCCTTCCAGGGGCTGCCCGAGCTCGTTGCCTGTGACGAGGGCCTTTTTGCAAAGGAGGGCCTCGAGATCGACTGGGCCGATGTCGATGAAGGAGTGTCGCGTGAGGCGCGCACCGATATCGCAAGCCCCGGCTCGCTCGATCCTTTCCACAGCCACGGGCGCATGTTCGAGCAGGGCAAGGCGGACATGTACAATGCGTGCGAATGGGGGAACTACTGCCGGGTGCAGGACAGCAGGGTCGGCAGCCGCCAGGTCGGCCGGCGCGGCATCGTCACCTTCGCAGCCATCGCGGTCGCTCCCAATTCAAGCATCTACACGCCGCAGCAGCTGGCTTATCGCAAGGTCGGCGTTCCGTTCTATTTCGGAACGCATTATCTGGCGCTGCACATGCTCGAGGGCTTCCTTGCCCGCGACGAGATCAATGTCTGCAGCCTGCCGCATGGCTCGCGCTACCGGCTCGATCTCCTGCTGCGCGGCGAGGTCGACGCCACCACTCTCACCGAGCCCTATGTCAGCCTCGCCGAGAAGATTGGCTGCCGCATGGTCTGCTCGGCGTTCTATCACGGGACCGAGGTTGCCGCCGATCGCGTCGATGCCGACACCTATGCCGCCTTCAACCGCGCCGTGCGCGCGGCGGTCCGGCGCATCAATGCCGACAAGCGGGCCTACCTTCACTATTTCATCGACTATCACCAGCGAAAGGATCCGGAGATCGGCAAGCTGACCATCGACGACCTGCGCGAGAGCCGCATTGTCGTGGTCGACCCGGCGCCCATTCCGGCGGAAGAGCTGCAACGCACCTACGAGTGGGTAAGAAGCTGGGGCATGCTGGAGAGCACCGATTCCCCGCTCGCGCTGGTCAACCTGGACCTCCAGAGACGCGCGCACCAGGCGGCGTGAGCTTTAACCGGCGAACCATCTTGAGACGCTGTAGATCAGCAGCCCGACCAGGCCGCCGACCAGCGTCCCGTTGATGCGGATGTATTGCAGGTCGCCGCCGACCTGCAGCTCGAGGCGCTCGACCAGGGTGGCGCTGTCCCAGTTCTGCACCACCTGCGTCACATAGGCGCCGATTTCCGCGCGCCGCGGCAGCACGGCGCGCAGCGCAAGCAGGCGGATGGTGCGGTTGATCCGCCGCCGGCGTTCGGGCGTCTCCTCGAGCCAGCGCGCGAGTCCGCGCAGGCCGGCGGCGATGGCAGCGGCAACCGTCTCGTTGCGCTCGCGCAGGCCGGATTGGACGCCGTGCTCGAGCTCGGTCCACAGCGCTCGCGCCTGCTCGGCGATCAGCGGGTTCGCCAGCAGATCGGACTTGATGCGCTCGCCCATGGCATACATTTGGGGATCGGTTGCAAGCTCGGCGATGAACTTCGCGACCGCCTGCGCGAGCTCGAGGCGCCAGGGATGATCCGGATCGCGCAGCTCCTGCAGGGTCTCGAGCAGCCCGGCGGTCACCTTCTCGGCGATCATCCGATCGATCCAGCGCGGCACCCAGCGCCCGGAATGCTCAGACACCATCTCCATGATTTTCGGCTTGTTGAGCGCGAGCGCGTTTTCGCCAAGGACGATGCCGCGCTCGATCGCGGCCTGCGCCGCGCCGCCCGCCCACAGCACGGAGAGCGCCTTGGCGGCGAGCGGCGCGGCCGGGATCGACTCGATGCTGCGGCGTGCAATATGGCCGAAGACGTCGCCCAGATCGGCCGCCGGCACGGCCCGCACGATCTGCGCCAGCTGCCCGGCGACCTGCCATGCCAGCCGGTCGACGTTGCCCGGCTTGTTGAGCCAGCGCGTCAATGCCCCGACCACGTCGATGCGAAGGATATGGTGGTGCGCCTCTCTCGGATTGAGGAAGTTCTCAGTAATGAAGCGGCCGAGCGCGACGCCGATACGATCCTTGTTGTTCGGCACGATGGCGGTATGCGGGATCGGCAGCCCGAGCGGATGCCGGAACAGCGCCACCACCGCAAACCAATCCGCGCAGGCGCCGACCATGGCCGCCTCGGCGAACGCGCGCACGTAGGGGAGCCAGGGCCAGTCCGCGCTGGTGATGGAGGTCGCGACGAAGATTGCGGTCATCAGGGCGAGCAGCGAGAGCGCAATCGCGCGCATGCGCCGCAGCCCCGCGCGCTTGAATTCCGCCCGCGAGACTTCGGGCACCAGGCTGCGATAAGCCTTCTGCACCTCTGATCTCTCCTGCACGCGGGCTCGCGCCTGCGATCAGCGCAACGACAATTGCTCGTAGTGGCGCTGGACCACCGGGCGCCCATAGATGCGCTCGAGCCGCCGGACAATGAAATGACCTTGAGCCACGCGCTGGAAATGGTTCATGAAAATCAGATTGATGGTGGCGCCTCCAAGCGCGCCCACGACCGGCAGCGCGCCGGCGGCAAATCGCTCGGACACGACCAGGCCGAAACGCGAGGCGATCTCGCTCACCAGGTTGTTGACGACCGGGGCGGACGCGCCGGGAACGCTGCGTTCGGCCAGATAGAGCGAGGCATTGCTGGCGAGCTTGCTCAGCATCATGCGGGAAGCATAGTAGCCCACGTCCATGCGCCGCTGCGGTCCCCGCGCGCCGAGCGCGAACACCTCAAGGCAGGCAAGGCGCGCTTCCAGCTGCGACAGATCCTCGCCCTGATGGCGCGCCGTGTCGGCGATGGCGCGCAGCATGAGCGTGGTGGTCACCGGCAGCTCGATCGGCAGCGCCGCCAGCCCGAAGAATCCGCTCAGCCCGCCGTTGATGCCGGCAAGCAGCGACGCCGTGCGCGTCGCCGGCGCGTGCCTCGACGAGGTCTCGATCGAGTTGATGGCAAGATGCAGGCAGCGCCGGATCGCCGCCTCGATCGCACGGTTGAGGCCGGAATGCGCCGCCGTCGGCATCATGCGCAGCATGCGATCGAGCGGCTTGCCGGCGAGGTCGGCAAGGCGTGCGGCGAAGTGCTGCTGCTCGAGCAGCGCGAAGGCGCGTTGCAGCGCCTGCTGGTGTCGGGGCGAGAGCGGGCTCTCCGCCAATGCCGGCGTCAGCGCTAGCGAAGGATCGGCCGCAGCCCGTTGAGCGTCGCCAGGATCGCCGAGCCGTTGCTGATCAGTGCCGTCATGGTCGGGCTGATCAGGCCGCCCGGCAGCGCCAGCGCCAGTGCCAGCGTGTTCATGCCTGCCACGATGGCGTAGTTCTGCTTGATCAGCTGCACCGCGCCGCGGGAGACCTCGACCGCTTTCACCAGCTTCCACAGCGAGTCCTCCATCAGCACGACGTGGGCGGATTCATGGGCGACCTCGGCCCCGTGCTTCATTGCGATGCCGACGTCGGCATAGCTCAGTGCCGGGGAGTCGTTGATGCCGTCGCCGACCATGGCGACCACATTGCCCTCGCGCTGGAGCTCCTGGATGGCTACCGCCTTGTCCGCCGGCAGCATGTCCGCGAAACAGCGGGTGAGCCCGAGCCGGCGGCCGACCGCGCGCGCGACCACCTGATTGTCGCCGGTCAGCATGACGCTGTTCCTCACTCCCATGGCGCGCAGGCGCTCGAGCACAGAGCGGCTCTCGGGGCGGATCTCGTCGGAATACGGCACCAATCCCGCCATGGCGCCGTCGATAGCGATGAACAGACACGAATAGCCTTGCTCGTCGAGTGCGGCGCGATCCGCCGCGGCCTTGCTCACGGCGATCTCGCTCTGGCGCATGAACCGCTCGTTGCCGACGTGCAGATAATAGCCGTTGACCTGCCCTTCCACCCCCAGCCCGAGCCGATATTGCGTCTCGTCGCACTCCGGGATGTTGGCGGCAAGCTCCTTCGCCTTGCTGCGCAAGGCTTCCGCCACCGGATGGCGCAGCCTGGTTTCCGCCGCGGCGGCAAGGCCAAGCATGTGCCGCGGCGTGATGTGATCCTGGTAGGTCAGCACGTCGAGGACTGCGGGCGTGCCGTAGGTCAGGGTTCCGGTCTTGTCGAACACCACCGTGTCGATCTCCGCCAGGCGTTCCAGGTGCCGGCCGCTCTTGATGACGATGCCGGCACGCGCGGCGCGGGTCATGGATGCCAGCACTGCGGTCGGCGCCGCCACCCGGATGCCGGTGCCGTAGTCAACGATGACGAGCGAGAGAAACCGGTTGAAATCAGCCGACAGCACAGCGGTGCCGGTGGCGAGCACCAGCTCCGGAACAACCAGCCGGTCGGCCAGTCGCTCCGCATGGTTCTGCATGCGGGTGTCGCCGATCGGTGCGGATTCGACGAGCCGCACAATCTGGCCGGCCGTGGTGTCGGCACCGACCCGGCTCGCGCAGATGGTCAGCTGGCCGTCGCGGATCACGGTTGCCGCAAACGCAGCTTCGCCAGTCCCGCGCGTGACCGGCAGTCCTTCGCCGGTAATGCTCTTCTGGTCGATCAATGCACGCCCGGCGATGATCTCGCCGTCGACGGGGATCATGTCGCCGGGATAGACGACCACCTGGTCGCCGACGGCAAGCTCGCAACTCGGTATGGACACGACGACGCCGTCACGGATGACATGGGCGGTCTTGGCCTGAAACTCGAGCAGCTCGCGGATCGCGCGCCGCGAGCCGGCAGCGGTGAGGTCGCGGATCCAGTCGCCAAGCTTGATCAGCCAGGTGACGACCGCCCCGGCCATTGGATTGCCCTGCAGCAGGGAGGCGACGACCGCCAGCGTGTCGAGAAAGTCCACGTTGAGCCGCCGCTCGCGCTGCCAGACCCGCCAGGCCCGCAGCGCAATCGGATAGGCATTCCACAACATCAGCGGCAGGTTGACCGCGGTCACGATCGGATTGGCGCTCAGCGCCAGCGCGACCGACACGGTCGGCAGCGCAAGCGGCATGCGCCGCAGCAGCGAACTGCTTCCATCGAGCTGGCCGACCCTTGGCTCCGCCGTTCGCTCGTCGTGCTCGCCGGTGAGCGCCATCAGCTGGCGCAGCTCGGGAAGGCTCATCAGCCGCATGCGGCCGATCATGGCGCGCAGCAAATCCTCGTGCGCCAGGTCGTACTCGACGATCAGGCAGGCGCATTGGTAGTTGATGCGCACGCTCTTGATTTCCGTGCGCGCGCGCAGCCATGCCTGTGCGGCCTCGGCAAGGGATCGCCGGCGGCACAGCACGGGAATGTGCAGCCGCACGCGACCCGGGATGAAATGGCGGATGGTCAGTTCCATCGCGGGCTTGCCCTCAACCGGCCGAAGTGCTTGCGCCTTTCACGATTACGGGCGTAAGCGCTCGAGCGCCATCGGCATGCGGCGTGTGCAGCTCGATCACATGGTTGAGGGCGAACAGCGAGAGCGTGACCCAGACCGGCGTTGCGGCGGCGGCGCCGACTTCAAGCACGGTCACTCCAATGATCCCGAGCGCGAGCACGATCTTGAGGTCCACATTGTTGTCGGTGGCGAGCCTGATCTCGCGGTCGACCGCCTTGAACGCATCCACAATGGCGCGCGCGCTGTCGGAATGGCGCGCCAGGAATTCGGCCTCCTGCTCGATCTTGTTCGCGAACTCGTCGATCTCGGTGCGCGGCGGCCGGTAGCCGGTTTCCGGCGTCACGTGATCCTGCAGCCGCCCGTGGAACTCGTGGTGCTGGTCGATGTCGTAGTGCATCACCACGCTGCCGGTGGCCGGGTTGACGGTAATGCGCTCGATGCCCGGGATGACCGCGAAGGTATCGGCAATCTGCTTCAACAGGTCGGGATTGCCCTTGGCCGAGGGGACCTTCATGCGCACGCGCCCCGGCACCTGATGGGCGACGTCGAATTTCAGCTTGGTCATGGCGCTCAATGGTCGGCTACGCCCGTGCATTCATGCGCCCGCCGGCCCGCGGGCAACGGCCGGCGCCGCAACCGCGAACCTGTCAGCACCTTTCAGACAGGAGGGGTCGCCTTGGCCCGCGGCGGCGCTTTGCTGGAGATGATCGATTTCTTGTCGGCCTCCGCATCGACCTCGGCGACGATGTCCTGCACGTGCTCCTGCGCCTCGGCAAACATTTCCTTGGTCTTCTGGCCCATCTTGTAGGCGCCGCGGACGGTCGATTTCATCAATGGGTTCATTGCCTGGCCGATCCTGGGCAGGTATTTCGGCACCAGCATGGTGGCAATCCCCAGCACCAGACCGGGCAGGAGGGCTGCCTCGAAGACCAGAACTCCGGCGCCGACAACGGCGACCGTTGCCGCCGTCGCCAGAAGCTCGTCCTGGCTTTCTTCGGCCGTATCCACGTCGGGGTCGTGGGCATGGGCGTCGCCACCGTTGGCCCCGCGATTCTGATGTTCCATCGAGATGCACCTATGCTTGCCCGACCCCGGTACGTACCAGCCGCTGCCGCCTTTTGCGGGCCGATGATGGGCGGCCTTTGTGACAGTTTGAATAAGACCGCATGACAAATGGTGCTTGCAGTGCCCAAATGATCCTCAGGAATTCCTCATGCGGCGGCGGTGGAAACCGCAACATCCGTTGCTGCGACCTCTTCGACCTCGAACCGGTATATCCGGCCGCGCGAATCCCTCCCCCACCAGACATTGCGCTCCTCGTCATAGCCGTACTCCTCCCAGAGCCGGGACGAATCAAACTCGGCCATGGCGACGGCATCCTCCCTCAGCTCGAACAGTGGCTGCAGCGGACGGCGCGCTACGACCTCGTTCTTTTCATCGAGCAAACAGCGCACGATCTGAAACATCGGGCCCTCCTTGGATTCCATGCGTGCCGCAGAGGTACATCGTAATGGTTGCAGCCGTTTGACATCCGCTGCATCAGCGGCGTGACATCGACGAGTGTGGACAACGCCAACAAGGCAACATTGAGTCGCCGCTGTCACTTGAAACCGTGTTTGCAATCCGACGGATTCGCGCGACGGGTAACGCGCTCCGCCGATGCAATCAGCGGATGAGACTCGAGAGTCATCGCCAAGGCCTTCTGTCAAGAAACTGTAAAATTGCGGTCGTAGATTGCTCCGGTAACCTCCAAGAGATCGTTTGCAGCACGCGCTTGTCCGAGAAGACGCGCAGCAGTCCAGGCTTGGCGAAGCAATCCAACCATCCCTGAACGATTGTCGCCGTTCCGGCACTTCCGCCGGCCTGAGGAAAGCGCCATGAAGGGGTATGTGACGGTGGGACTGACCGTGCTTGCGGGCGCCGCCTTGCTCGAAGCGGCGCTGATCCCCGGCATCCTGATTGGCGCTGCCGCGGTGCTGGCGCCGAGTTATCTCCCCAAGCCGGGCCGACGTCGGCGGCCGGCATCCGGCTCGAAGGTCCAGCGACGAAGCGAGTCCGCGCTTCCTCTTCCCGAACGGCTTGGGCTGAAGGCGCCGGCCGCCGGTCCCGCTGGATTGCGGATCACGCAGGCGATAGCCAAGACCATCACCTTTCGGATGATTGTCACGACGCTCGACTTCACCACGAACTATGTGGTGATCGGTGAATTTGCCGCGGCGGCGGGTCTGTCAGCGTTCGGGCTGGTTGCCGGCCCCGTGTTCTATCTTGCCCAGGAAACAGCCTGGAATTATTTCGGCCCCTCGGGAAACACTGTCGACGTCCCGGTCTTCCTGCCTCTGCGGTCGGATGCAAAAGCGTCGCTGGCCGGTCAGGGAGGGTTCACGATCAGCCGGGCGCTGGCGAAGACCATCACCTTCCGCACCATCGCCACGGTGATGGATTTCACCGCGAACTATGTGGTGGTCGGCGATGTCCTTACGGCGGCGGGTTTGTCCGCCTTCGCCTTCGTGGTCGGGCCATTTGTCTATCTCGGCCACGAGAAGGCGTGGGACTATTACAACTCGCCCAAAGCGGACGCCGAAGTCCCCCTTCGACTCGTCCATCAGGCGAGCAGGGCGTGATCTTCCCCTGCAAGCAGTGCGGCTCCCGCGCTTCACAGATTGGATCGAGCGGGAGCCACGCAGTGCAGATCGCGCTAGAACACCTGCGAAAAAGCCCAGTACAGGAAGCCGGAGAGCATCATGGCCGCCGGCAGGGTGAGCACCCAGGCGAGCGCAATGTTGCGCACCGTCGACCATTGCAGCCCCGATCCATTGGCCGCCATGGTGCCGGCGATACCGGAAGAGAGCACGTGCGTGGTCGACACCGGCAGCCCGTACACGTCGGCAGCGGCAATTGTTGCGGCCGCAGTGATCTCGGCGCAGGCGCCCTGCGCGTAGGTCAGGTGTGTCTTGCCGATCTTCTCGCCCACCGTCACGACAATGCGCTTCCAGCCGATCATGGTGCCGAGACCAAGCGCGATGGCGACGGCGACCTTGACCCACAGCGGAATGAACTTGGTCGCGCCGTCGAGCGAGCCTTTGTAGGCATTCAGCGTTGCGATCTCATCATTGCTGAGATCGCTTTCCTTGTCCTTCATCAGGTTGCGGATGGCCTCCGACGCGAGATACATGTCGTTGCGCGTATTGCCGACCGCGTCGGACGGGAATTTCGCCAGCGAGCCATACTTGCTGACCTGGTCGGCAATCTCGCGCACCAGCACTGCCAGCGAGGGATATGTCCCCTCGTTGATCTGATGCTGCGCCACATAGTTGGTCACCGCCGGGCGCGGGTCGCCGAGCACGTTGTAGCCGGCCGCCTTGCGTTCGATGACGCCGCTCGCTGCTTTCGAGGTAGTGATGAAGTGCTCGATCTGGCTCACCGGCATGGCACGGTTGAGCGCGTATGCGGTCGGCACCGTGCCGATCAGGATGAGCATGATCAGACCCATGCCCTTCTGGCCGTCGTTGGAGCCGTGGAAGAAGCTCACCAGCGTGCAGGTGAGGATCAGGATGCCGCGGATCCACCATGGCGGCGGCTGATCGCCCTTCGGCTCGGCGTAAAGCGCCACGTTGCGGACCACGAATTTCAGCGCCAGAAGCAGGATCGCCGCCAGTACGAAGCCGAACACCGGCGACAGCAGCAGCGCTTTCGCAATGTTGGTTGCCTGCGACCAGTCGACGCCCGAAGTGCCGTTGCGGCCGCGCATCAGCGCGTTGGTGATGCCCACGCCGATGATTGAGCCGATCAGCGTGTGGGAGCTCGAAGCCGGAAGGCCGCGATACCAAGTGCCGACATTCCAGACCATGGCCGCGATCAGGAGCGCGAACACCATTGCGAACCCGGCGCTGCTGCCGACCTGCAGGATCAATTCCACGGGCAGCAGCGATACGATGCCGAAAGCGACCGCGCCGCTGGAGAGCAGGACGCCCAGGAAATTGAACAGGCCCGACCATACCACCGCGATGTTCGCCGGCAGCGAGCGCGTGTAGATCACCGTCGCAACTGCATTGGCAGTGTCGTGAAAGCCGTTGACGAACTCGAAGCCAAGCGCAATCAGCAGGGCGACGAGCAACAGGATGTATGGCAGGATTGTCGTTGTGCGCGCGCCGGCGGCATCAACGTCGCTGTAGATGCTGTAGGCCACGAACAGAAGGGCACCGGCAACGATGCCCATCAGCAGGATGCCCTGCAGCGGGTGGAAGCCGCGGTCGAGGTCCGGCCCTCTGCGCTTTGCGGGCTCTATCGATCCGGGTAATGCAAAATCGGTCATTGCAATCCTCTCCTCTGCGACAGGCGGACTTTAGCGCAGGATTTGTGACAGCCACATGAAAGGGAGCCGAGACGGCCCTGCGTCCCGGAGGAATCCATGCTAGGGCATGTCCCGCAAAGGCAGCACCGGTTTTGCGAAAAAGGACATGCTCGAACAAAGAAGAAGGCGCCAATCCGTGCCGGCCCTGCTGCTCTGCGGTATGTTCGCGCTGGCGGCGGCTCGCGCGCAGAACACCTCGACCATGGTCTTTCCAACTCTGAGCGGCGCTCCACCCCTCGTCATCGGCCATCGCGGCGCCGCGGGCCATCGCCCGGAACACACGCTCGCATCCTACGAGCTCGCCATCGACTATGGCGTCGACTTCATCGAGCCGGACCTGGTTTCGACCAGGGATGGCGTCCTGATTGCCCGCCACGAGAACGACATCTCCGAGACCAGCAACGTCGCCGAGAAATTTCCGGAGCGCAGGACAACCAAGACCGTCGACGGCAAAAAGATCGAGGGCTACTTCACCGAAGACTTCACCCTGGCCGAGATCAAAACGCTGCGCGCCAGGGAGCGGCTCCCCTTTCGCAACCAGGGCTGGAACAACGTCTACGAAATCCCGACCTTCCAGGAGGTGATCGATCTCGCCAGGCGCCGGAGCGAGGCGAACGGCCGCGTCATCGGTATCTACCCCGAGACCAAGCACCCGAGCTATTTCCGCTCCATCGGGCTTGCGCTCGAGCCGCGTCTCCTCGAGGCGCTCGAGGCGAACGGCTACCGCGACGCGGATGCGCCCGTCTTCATCCAGTCCTTCGAGGTGCAGAACCTCATGGACTTGAGCAAGCTGACCAAAGTGCGGCTCATCCAGCTGATGGAGGATGACAAGCTGCAGCCTTATGACTTTGCGCTCTCCGGCGACCGGCGCACTTATGGCGAGCTGATGACACCGAAGGCGCTTGCCGGGATTGCGGCCTATGCGTTTGGCATCGGCCCGTACAAGCGCAGCATCGTTCCGCAGGGTTCGGATGGGGCGCTGCTGGCGCCGACTACGCTGGTTGCCGACGCCCATAAGGCGGGACTCGCCGTCCATCCCTATACGTTTCGCGACGAGCCCGTGTTCCTCGCATCCGATTACCGGTTGGACCCCGTGCAAGAATATCTGCAATTCTACCGGCTGGGCGTCGACGGCGTGTTCTCCGATTTCGGCGACACGGCGGTGCGCGCGCGCAACATGCTCGCGCGCTGACTTGCTGACACGGCGCCTGCACATTGGCCATCGACCGGGGGCAGGCATCCGGATGAACGCGGCGACTGCGTCTGAAAAAACCGCGCACCAATTTCGGATCAAGCGCGTGTATGTGCCGGCGGATAAAGCCGACGGGCTGCGCGTACTGGTCGACCGGCTCTGGCCGCGGGGCGTAGCGAAGGAGAAAGCCCGCGTCGATCTTTGGCTCAAGGACATCGCGCCCAGCGACGCGTTGCGCCGTCGCGTGCACGGCGACCCGACCAAATGGAATGAGTTCGTCGTTGACTACCGCCATGAACTCGCCCGCGAGCCGGCGCGAAGCGCGGTCGCACGCCTGCGCGAACTGGCTGGTCGCGGGCCGGTCACGCTGCTGTTCGCTGCGCGCAACGAGGCATGCAACAATGCGATCGCGCTTAGGGGCTTCCTGGAAGGGAGGAAATGAGCGACCGGAAAAAGTACGAGCGAGCTCGATTGCCCGGTTCTGTGTGACGAGCGGTCCGAGCTCGTAGCTGCTAAAGGCAGGCAACACTCATCGATGACGAACCAGCGGTGAAGCGCCGCCTATCCCGTCAGTCCAAAAAAGAGCCTTCTCGAATGGATCCGGGACTTTATCCGATCACGACGACAAGGGCTTGCCCGCCTTCATCCAGAAGCCCGTCGTATCTGCCCAGGTTTTCTGGCACTGTTGCGCGAATTGCATGTAAAGCTGAAAGGGGTTCATTGCAGCCCTTTGGAAAGCGTCGGCGTTTGGCCAACTGCCGGTCGCGCCGAAGCCCGGCAAGTCTTTCAGCTTCGACAGCATAGCCGATGGTGCGTTCAGCGATTTGATCTGCTCCTCCCATGCATCCATCATATGATCCATGGTCTGAATCTGCATTTTGGTCATCCCTTGCATTTGCGCACGGGTGACTTCAACAATTTCATCGGGCCATCCCAGCGCGCGAGCCGCCGCCGCCATCTTTTCGATGACCTGTCCAATGCCTTCCTCGCTCTTGTTGATAGTCTCGGTGCGCCAGCCAGACATCGCGTCAAAGACCGCGTTCACGGCCTTGCGTGCATCAGCCGAAAGCCCGGGAACCGACACAGGATTGAAATCACGGGGGTTCGTCTCGGTGAACTTGTTCTGCATGGCCACATCTCCTCTCAGTGATCGTAGACGAAGTACTTTAGGGTAACCTCCTGGATACAAGCGTACCCAGGCTCTGCCGAAGTATTGCAGCCGCCACCTTGTCGAATACCAATGTAACGAGGAAATGACCGCAGCGCTGAGATACTCGGCAGCTCACACGTGCGTGCTGCAAAGGGATTCAACCGTCGGAACCGGACACTAGCCGACCCCCCCGCCGGTGCCGCGCTCACACCTGTCATCGAACTGTCATCAGCGAGGAGATAGTTGCTTGCTTTCGCCGTTCAGGTTGGGTGACTTCCATGCACGTCCTGCTCCTGCCGTTCGCGCCTCGATTCATCATTTACACCACAGCGATCGCCGGCACTCTCCTGCTGCTCGGGCTTGCCATGTGGCAACCGGGGCTGATTCCTCTTCTCTTCGTTCCGGTTGCGGTCTTTGCCGGCCTGGCAGTGCTCGGCACAGTCGATCTCATTCAAACGCGACACGCGGTGCTGCGCAATTATCCGATTTCGGCGCATCTTCGATTCATGTTGGAAAAAATACGGCCAGAGATGCGCCAGTATTTTTTCGAGGATGAGAAGCACGGCTTGCCGTTCAGCCGGGACAAGCGCGCGGTCGTCTATCAGCGCGCCAAGAACGTCCTCGATAAGAGACCGTTCGGCACGCAATATGACGTATATGCTGACGGCTACGAATGGATGCGCCATTCCATTGCGCCGCGGCCGCACGCGATTGCGCCTTTCCGGGTCACGATCGGCGGCCCCGATTGCGCATCGCCCTACAGCGCATCCATCTTCAACATCTCGGCAATGAGCTTCGGGGCGCTCAGCCCGAATGCCATCCGGGCGCTCAATGGCGGCGCGAAGAAGGGCGAGTTCGCGCACGACACCGGCGAAGGCGGGTTCAGCCCGTATCATCGTGAAATGGGCGGCGACATCATCTGGGAGGTCGGCTCAGGCTATTTCGGCTGCCGCACCCCGGATGGCCAATTCTGTCCCGAGAAATTTGCGCAGGCGGCGGCGGCCGATCAGATCAGGATGGTCGAGCTCAAATTGAGCCAGGGCGCCAAGCCGGGTCATGGCGGCGTGCTGCCTGCCGCCAAGGTCTCGCGCGAGATCGCCCAGACGCGCGGCGTGCCGATGGGCAAGGATTGCATCTCGCCGTCGCACCATTCCGTATTCTCCACCCCCATCGAGCTCGTGAAATTCATCGGCGAGATGCGGCGACTGTCCGGCGGAAAGCCGACCGGCTTCAAGCTCTGCATCGGACACCCGTGGGAGTTCCTTGCAATATGCAAGGCGATGCTCGCCACCAGGATCTATCCGGATTTCATCGTCATCGACGGCAAGGAAGGAGGCACCGGCGCGGCGCCGCTCGAGTTCGTGGACCATCTCGGCATGCCGCTCAAGGACGGCCTCACCTTTGCGCACAACGCCCTCGTCGGGATCGGCGCCCGCGACCGCATCAGGATCGGCGCCAGCGGAAAGATCGCCTCGGCGTTCGACATTGCGCGCGCCATCGCGCTCGGCGCCGACTGGTGCAATTCGGCCCGCGGATTCATGTTCGCGCTCGGCTGCATCCAGTCGCAAAGCTGCCACACCGACCGCTGCCCCACCGGCGTCACCACCCAGGATCGTTCGCGGCAACGCGCCCTGGTCGTCCCGGACAAGATGCAGCGCGTGGCGAATTTTCACGCCTCGACCATGCAGTCGCTGATCGAATTGACGGCAACGGCCGGCCTCGATCACCCCGGCGAATTCGCGCTGGACCATTTTTCCCGACGGGTCTCCGCCAGCGAGGTGATGACGTTCAAGCAGCTCTATCCGCCGCTCGAGCCGGGTGAACTGCTGCGCGGAA
>Ga0306925_10000729_pt1 | contig 24882 bp, 22 predicted proteins | sample flu12Cox44000176_FD_203755 | JGI IMG/M metagenome (GOLD analysis project Ga0306925, IMG submission 203755) | Lab enrichment of tropical soil microbial communities from Luquillo Experimental Forest, Puerto Rico - flux8day.12C.oxic.44.000.176 (v2)... | ecosystem: Environmental > Terrestrial >... | reverse complement strand
GCGCGCGCAGCATCTGCCAGGCTTGCGCCCGGTTGCGATGCTGCGAGCGGTCGTTCTGGCACACCACCGCGATATTGGTCGGGATGTGGGTGAGGCGCACCGCCGACTCCGTCTTGTTGACGTGCTGGCCGCCGGCGCCTCCGGCGCGCATCGTGTCGACCCTGACGTCGGATTCCTTGATGTCGACGTTGATGCGGTCGTCCACCACCGGATAGATGTTGACGCTCGCGAACGAGGTGTGCCGGCGCGCGTTGGCATCGAACGGCGAGATGCGCACGAGCCGATGCACGCCGTTCTCGGTCCTGAGCCAGCCGAAGGCGTTGCGGCCCTTGATCTGGACGGTTGCCGACTTGATGCCGGCCGCTTCGCCCTCGGTCTCTTCGATCCACTCGATCTTGTAGCCGTGCTGCTCGGCCCAGCGCGTATACATGCGAAGCAGCATGCTGGCCCAGTCCTGGCTCTCGGTGCCCCCGGCGCCGGCATGGACCTCGAGATAGGAGTCGTTGGCGTCGGCCTCGCCCGACAGCAGCGCCTCCAGCTCGCGCCGCGCCACCTCCGCCTTGAGCTTGTGCAGCGCCGCTTCGGCGTCGGCGACGGCCTTGCGGTCTTTCTCGGCCTCGCCGAGCTCGATCATGGTGATCTGGTCGTCGAGCTCCTGCTCGATGCGGCCGATGGCGGTGAGCTGATCCTCGAGCGCGGTGCGCTCCTGCATCACCCGTTGCGCGCGCTGCTGGTCGTTCCAGAGCGTGGGGTCTTCGGCCTGCTTGTTGAGCTCCGCCAGGCGCGCACGCGCCTTGTCGAAGTCAAAGATGCCTCCTCAGCAGCCCGACCGACTGCTTGATCTCGTCGACGACGTTTTGGATTTCCGCGCGCATGATCTCCCCGCGAGGCGTGTTCGCTGCATCGCCGCTGGCGGGATGTAGCGACTGGGCCCGATCGATGCAATGGGCGCCGATAGCGCGCAAGCGAAGCTGCGGTTCGATGGAAAACGGGCCTCCGCCGGGCGCGGCCCGCAAGCGTAGATGATGAATCTGCCGCAGCGCCAAGCCGAAATTGCATTGCAGGCAAAGCCTGTTTTCTTTAGCCTGCCGTAGTTTTTCTCATGATTTCGGTTGCCCCATGCCGCGCCGCTTGCCGCCGCTCAACGCGCTCAAGGCTTTCGAAGCCGCGGCCCGGCACGAGAGCTTCACGCGCGCGGCCGAGGAACTGTGCGTCACCCAAGGCGCGGTCAGCCATCAGGTCAAGGCGCTCGAGGCCGAGCTCGGGTTGAAGCTGTTCAATCGCGAACGCCAGCGGCTGGTGATCACCGAGGCAGGCCGCGCCTATCTCGTGGTCGTGCGCGACGCTTTCGACCGCATCGGCGATGGAACCGAACGCTTGCTGCAACGCCAGCGCGGCGGCGCGCTCACCGTGAGCACCTCGCCGAATTTTGCGGCGAAGTGGCTCGTCCATCGGCTGAGCCGCTTCGCTGAGACCCATCCGGAGATTGATCTGAGGGTCAGCGCGTCCCTGCAGCACGTCGACTTCGCGCGCGAGGACATCGATCTTGCCATTCGCCACGGCGACGGAACCGATACCGGCCTGCACGTGACCCGGCTCTGCACGGAGGAGCTGTTTCCGGTCTGCAGTCCGAAGTTTCTCAACGGCCGTAACCGGCTGCGCACGCCCTCGGATCTCAGCCGATTTGCGCTGTTGCACGTCAACGACCGGCAAGGCTGGCGGCAATGGCTCGACTTTGCCGGCGTTAGCGGCGTCGATGCCGCGCGCGGCCCCATTCTCAACCAAGCCAGCATGGCGATCGATGCAGCGGTCGACGGCCAGGGTGTCGCGCTCGCCCGCACCGCGCTGGCGGCCTGGGATTTGATCGGCGGCCGGCTGGTGCGTCCCTTCGATATCGCAATGCCGGTGTCTTACGCATATTGGATCGTCTGCTCGAAGGCGGTCGCCAAGCTGCCGAAAATCGTGGCCTTCAGCGATTGGCTCCTGGCTGAAGCCGCCGAGGATGCGCGCCAGCTCGACGCACTGAAATCGAAACCGCGATACAGCGCGCGGGCCGCTCGCTAACGTCGTTGTTCTCCCGAACACCGATCGTCAGGCGCTGGTGACACAACATCGACGCGAGCGAGCCCTGATCGGCGCGCTAGGCCCTGCCGGCAAAATACAACGGCGCGATAGCTGCTCGCGCCGGCCGCGCGCAAGCGGGGCCCATTGCGAGCGCTTGTCGCAGCGCCGCATCGTGCGCAACGCCCTTCGACCTCAGCTCCTCGTAATGGCGATGCGCGGCAAGACCTTCGTGCATGGCCTCGCACATCATCCAGACGGCGGCCGGCCAGGTCGGCGGCGAGAAGCGCGTTCGCTCATGGGGGGCCGCGGCGAACCCTGGTGCAGCGTGGAGGATTCGTAGCATTTTTCATGACTCCTATGTGGTGGACAGAACCGATGCCCTGTCCTGGAGCCATCGAAATATGGCCGATCCGCGCTGCCGACAAAGCATCATTTCTCGCGCCAGCAATAGAATTTCTCATAACATTCCATCTTGAAAGAAGCTTTTATGATACATATGTTGCACGACAGCTCTATGCCATGATACATTATCTACATGGATGCGCGCCGCAAACTTAAATCGCTCGCGCCCAATCTGCGACGTCATCATCCCTCGACCTTTGGGAGGCACCGATGAAATGGGTTACACGCGCCAATGTGAAGGTCGACCGCGTGGCCTGTCCTTGGCTCATCCGCACGTTCATCGATCGCGATGCGGAATTCCTATTCGTGCCGGTCGGCGAGGTGGAGAGCGTGGCGCGCAAGACCGGCGCGATTCCGTACGATGTTGCGGGCGTCGAGCTCGGTCACCACGGCGAGGAATGTTCGTTCGACGCGATCGTCAAGAAATACAATGTCAAGGATGCGGCTATCAGCCGCCTGGCGTTGATCGTGCCGGGGCGATCTCACACCGCAGTCACCCGGCCTCGAGGCGATCGCGGAAGGATTCAAGCGGCTCGCCGCCGCGCAGGGTTACGACGATCACGAAACAATTCGCCGCGAGCGGCATCTCTACGATGCGCTTTATCTCTATTGCGGGGGCGACCCCAACAAGCTGCGGCGGGATTGAACGCGCTTTAGTTCTCACAGACCGCAATCGGATGTGCGTCTGGTTATTTGCCCCAGCGCGGAAATACTAACTCGACCTTGCGCGTGCGCCGATCGACGAGCGCAATTTGCTCCTCGACAACGACGTAGCCGAAGCTCCTCATTAGAAATTCTGAGGCACGTCCGAGAAATGATGCTTTGTAGATTGGTCCGACCCAGACGATATCGAGCACAGCTTCACTAATGAGCCGTCGGGCCACCAACGCAGCCGCCCCGTTCCCAAGACGCTCCGTCGAAGAGCTGCGCCAGTCCCCCCGATGGGGACAGGAGTTGCCTATGAACATCAGAAACATCTCGATTTCACCGCCATTGTTGGCACCCGCCAAAGGCGTGACAGCGTCCACGGCAGCGCGCACCAAGCTCCTGCTCGAAGGCCCGATTTTGCCCACGCTGCTGCGCCTAGCGGCGCCGAACATCCTCACCCTGCTCGCGTTCGCCGGCGTGATCACGTTTGACGGATTTTTTCTCGGGCGCATCGGAACCAATGCGCTCGCCGGCGCCTCGCTGGCGTTTCCCTGGGTGATGATGGTGCTGCAGACGACCAACAGCGGCATGGGCGCCGGCGTCTCGTCGGCGGTCGCGCGCGCGCTCGGCGCGGGGCGCCGCGACCGCGCCGACGCCCTCGTCTTCCACGCGTTTCTCCTGGCGCTCGCCGTTGCCGCGATCTTCTCCACCGGGCTGCTCATCGGCGCGCCCTTCTTGTTCCGGTGGATGGGCGGACGCGACGAAATGCTCGCCGACGCGCTCGCCTACGCGGACGTGGCGCTGGGCGGCGCCGTCGTCATCTGCGTGAGCAATCTGCTCGGCAATACGGTGCGCGGCACCGGCAACATGAGCTTCCCTGCGGCCGTATTGATCGGCTGCGTCATGGTGCACATCGCCATTTCGCCCGTGCTGATCTTCGGCTTCGGACCATTGCCGGCGCTCGGTCCGGCCGGCGCCGGTTGGGGAATCGTGATTCCGTTCGCCGGCGGCAGCGCCATCATGATCTGGTACCTGCGCTCCCGCGCGATCGTCCGGCTGAACTTCCGCGGGGTGACGCCGCGCTGGGAGCTGTTCGCCGACATCCTCAAGGTCGGCGTGCCCGGCTTGATCAACATCGCCATCACCAATCTGTCGGTCGTCGTGCTGACGGGAATCGCCGGACAGCTGGGGCGCGACACCGCGCTCGGCTACGCCATGGGTGCGCGTCTCGAATACATCATGCAGCCGATTGCGTTCGGCTTCGGCACCGCGATCGTCGCGATGGTGGGAACGAACTGGGGCGCGCAGCAGTATCGCCGCGCCCGCGAGATCGCCTGGACCGGCGCGACCACGGTCGCGGTCTTGTGCGGAACGATCGGCCTGATCGTCGCGTTCCAGCCCGGCCTGTGGATCGGCCTGTTCAGCGACGATGCCGAGGTCGCGCGCCTCGGCACCCTCTACCTGCGCATCGTCGGTCCGGCCTATCTGTTGTTCGGGCTGGGCCTCGGACTTTTCTACGTCACCCTGGGCGTCGGCCGCGCCGTCGCGGCCATGAACGCCAATGCGGTGCGCATGGTTGCCAGCACCGCCGGCGGGCTCGTCGCTATATACTGGTTCGACCTCGGCGTCGCCGGGTTCTTTGCCGCAGTCGCCGCCGGATTCTGCCTTTACGCGGCGATGCTGGTCCATGCGGTGTTCAGCGTGAAGACACCCAACGCCGCGCTCGCAACGACCTCTTGAAGTTGCAGAACGCTCGCGATGTCAAGGGTCGGATCAGAGACATGGTGAAAAGCGCGTTGCGATGGTGCCTTCATCAAGTCGTATCGGCAAATACCGCGGCACGATGCGACTGCGGCAGGAAGGAATAGATTTTGCTCCTCTTCCGGTCGAGTGCCAGCGTGTGTGCGCCTGCTTCGGTTGGCACCACCTCCGCGCAGCGCATCGTGACAATATCGATGACATCTATGACCCCAGGATCGCCGATGGCCACATAGAGGTGTCCGGATTGCGGATGCAAAAAAATCACGTCGGGGGCGCCGCTTAGGGGAACATCCCCGAGCACGCGACCCGACGCTGCGTCGATCGCGAACAATGCGCCCGCATCGCAGGCGCACAATAACAGACCCTTGGCTTGATCGAGGTCTAGTCCGTGCGGTCCTGCCGCGGGAACCTCATACTCTGTCGATATTTTGATCGGGTCACGAGCATCAATAGCGACGATCCGCGCTGGAGATGCAATATTGACGAAGAACATCTCGATCGCCGCGTCGTAAATCGCCCAACGCGTGCGACCCGGGACTTTGACTTCAGCGATCCGCTCACGTCGTCCGAGGTCCACGACCGATACTGAATGTGAATCCGGGATCGAGGGGTCGCCAACGTTCGCGGCGATCAGGATGTTACGAGTGGAGTCGAACGCGAGCCCATTCGGCTTAACGCCTACAGCGATCTTGAAAGCATTCTGCTCGTCACAAGGCGCAAACACCGAGACGGTATTCTCGCCACGATTGCTCGTGAAGACGAGACCGCGCGTTTCAGATACAAGCGCACCTGCCACTCCTATGAGATCAGGTATCGATTCAATGTACCGATCTCCCCCGCAATCGATCACGTCGACAGAATTATTGCCGGTATGTGCGACGTAGATCCGATTTGACGGTAGATGAATATCTGCGTGATCGAACCCGCCAGTGGATCGATGCGCCGGGAGTTCGATGTGGCCCAGTAAGCGAAGTGCCATCGCTGCTAACCCCTCTGACTGCTGCCGCGTCGCTGATCGGTCAGGCGTCCTATTCTGCCTCCGCTGTGCTCTCTGCCATGGCACTCGCCTCCACTAACCAGACAAACGTGGCCACGATGAAAGTTACTCGCATGCCAATTGGCCGATTACGGCCATCCTTGGATGCGCCCACTCCCGCCGTCATGCTACACGACGCAAGAACCGCCGCTTGCACCGTGCATCTTCGTGACCTCTTCACGAGGTCCAAGACCTTTTGCACGGCGTCGTGGTAGCGAGCGCCAAGCTACGTGAACTATCTGGCGACGCTCGCGCCGTCGTAAGTCACTCGATAGACTGCGCCGTTGTAGTCGTCGGAGATCAGCATCGAGCCGTCCTTGAGGACCATGAGGTCAGCCGGGCGTCCGATATAATTGTTGTTTTCAATGAAGCCCGTGATGAACGGATCGACGGATTTCACCGTACCGTTCTCGTTGAGGGACACCACGGCGATGTCGCCGCCGAACTTCTTAGATCGATTCCACGAGCCGTGGCGTGCGACGAAAATGGCATTGCGGTATTCCGACGGGAACATGTTGCCGGTGTAGAACCGCATGCCGAGCGGGGCTGAATGCGGCCCCAATAGCGTGGCTGGTTTCGTGAATTCGTCGCACGAGCGTCCCCAGCCGAATTCCTGGTCGGGGATGTTGCCCTGGTGACAATACGGATATCCGAAATTGTCCTTGCCCGGTTGGGTGAGTCGATTGAGCTTATCCTCGGGTATATCCTCCGACAGCCAATCGCGGCTGTTTTCGGTGAAGTAGAGCTGCCCCAGCACCGGGTGCCAGTCCATGCCGACCACTTGCCGAACCCCACGCGCCACGACTTCCGGGTTGCTGCCGTCGAGATTGATACGGCGGAGCTGGCCGTGGGCGGGCGACGGCATGCAGATATTGCACGGTGCACCAACGTTGAAATAGAGCTTGTTGTCGGGGCCGATGGTGAGAAACTTCCAGCCGTGCGCCTCGTCTTTGGGCAGATCGTCGTAGATGACGACAGGCTTGGGCGGGTTATCGAGGTTGTCCTCGATCTTCTCAACCTTCGAGATCTTCGCGAGCTCGGCGATGTAGAGGGTGCCGTTGGCGAAAGCGAGGCCGTTCGGCCGATAGAGGCCCGAGTAGAGCGTCTTGACCTCACGTCTGCCGGCTTGGTCAGTGATGGCGTAGACCTTGTCCAAGATGCGGCTGCTCACAAACACGGTACCCTTGTCGCCTTGGCGCAACGAACGCGCATTGGCGAGACCGCTCGCATAGACTTCGATCTTGAAACCTTTCGGCGCTTTCAACTTCTCGGTCGGTAATTTCTCGACGGCCGTTGGAAGTGGCGGCGGTACGATCGGTGCGAGCTTGGCCTCAATGGCCGTCTCAGGCCGGCCCTGCGCCCACGGTGGAGGGGCTTCCGGCGCTGCCGGTGGCTGCTGCGCGGCTGCCGGCACCGCGACAGCAAGCGTTCCGATGGCTCCAGCGAGCAGCAAAAGATGTCGACTTGCGGAGTATGTGATCATGACGATCCTCCCTTGCGGAGGCCGTTTTCTCGCCGACGTTCAGGTCGGCGCCAATGCTGTGAAGTTGAACGACGACGAGCTGGGCGTCCGCTAGCTGTTAGTGTCCGCCTTTTACTCCTCCAATGCAATCGCATCATGTGATGCCCGATTTACGAACGTGGGCCGGTAGGTTGCTCCACAGATGAATCATTTCATTCAAAGACGTCGCGTGGTTGGTCCCTGTCCGGCTGTGATAGAGCCGCAAACGCGGTGAACCGAATTATTGCAATAGCCGCGAGGGTTCCAAGCGGCGCTCGCGAGTGGTTGCGTTCCGCCGGGGTGCTTTCAAAAATCAAAGCAATGCGACCGAATTGGTCTGAGTGCAACGTCATTTGGCTGTATCGAAAACGTGTAATCATGCATCACGCCATTCCGTTCAGGGATGGAAATCACTAGCTGGTCATCTTGCACGACCAGCGGCATGATGTGACGCAAGGGTCTCGGATCGACAAAGACCTGATTATTTTGAACGCTTCGTCCCTCAATCGAAACGGTCGATACGTTGTTAGATCGTAAGTTTACCGCCGACGAAGACGTTAACGGAAACGGAAATTGTTCAGTATGTATCAGTGCGACGCTCAGTCGCTCGTCGGCGGTGCATGCAAGTACAAGCCAAGTAGCATCCTCTGCCGCACGGGTCACAGCCATGTGCTCCACCGCCCCGTCCTTGTTCCTTGCGGTATACGCCCACGCACCCGCTATGCTCACTTGGCCGTCTTCCGCCGATGTATCGCTCGCGATCACGAATGCCGCCGCGGCTGCCAAGAACGCGGCGGTGGCACCTTTCCACCGAGATGCAGTCGCTTTCTTAGGTCCAATGGCTCCCTGCGATGCAGCCTGGCGCCCCACAATCCGATGTCGATACATTTGACGATCTCCTCGCAGGCTCGGGCGCGTTGCCGCTCCGCATCCGGGGACACGGTCGCGCTGCTGCAGCAGCAATTGCTTGCCATGCTGCCGTCCAACTGCGGGGCTCCCCGTCTTGTTCCCGCGGCTAGCGTGGCCGGCTCAGCGCGAGCGAACGCCTTTTGTCCCCGATCTCATCGATATTTCGTTTCAGGCTCCGTTGCTTGGGCCTGCTTTAACCCTCCTGCCCACGGACGCGAATCATTTCGCCGGTCGCTTGGATTCGCGATCAGCCGCAGCAGCTTTTGGATCGCGCACCAGCACCATCAGTCCGGCCGTGACTAGAGCGATCACGGCGGCGAGCACGTCGAAGGTCGCCGCATATCCCAATCCGCCGATCAGGAATCCCGCGATCATCGGGCCGGCTGCCTCGCCGATGTCCCAGATGGTTCCGAACACGCCCATGGCGGCGCCGAGGCGCCGCGCCGAGGCGAGATCGGCGATGAGCGCATTGGTCACCGGCGTAACCGCGCCGACGCCGACGCCGAGCAGCGGCGCCGCGAGAAGGAAAACGGTCAGACTCTCGCTGCGGAAAATCAACGGCAGCGCCGCGGCGCAAAGCAGAAGACCAACAATGATGACGGGTATTCGCCCGACGCGATCGGAGACGCGTCCTGTTATTGGCTTCGCCACCATGGCCAGGACCAACTGTGCGCCGAGGACGATCGCGATCTCGGCATCGTTGAGCCCTACATTTTTGGCGTAGATCGGCAGGAATCCGAGAAACGCCCCGTAGCCGAGGTACATGACGGCCTCGATGCCGGCCGCGACGAAGATCGGCGGCGTCCGCAACACCTCGGCGAGACCTTGCCGAAATTCCGTCGTTCGCGCGCTGAGAGTCTTAGTGTCGCTCACAGGCCGATCGGCATCGGGGAGCAGCCACACCACAAGCAAAGTGAGCACGCCGAGCGCGCCGACTAGAAGATAAGTCACCGAATAGCTGGCGGTGAAATAAAGCACGAAGCCGCCGACGAGCGGCCCCGCGGTTGCGCCAACGTCGTTTGCGGACGAGAACCAACCGAGCCGAGCGCCTCGACCCGTCTCGCCGAGCCCCGCAACGTAGGCGGAGGCGACCGGGGAGAAGATCGCAGTGGCGAAGCCATGGACGAAACGCAGCGCCAACAGCGACCATGGATCATGGATGAATGGATAAACGAACGGCGGCGCGGCGAAAAAAAGCGCCCCGAGCACCATCATGCGCTTGCGCCCAAGGACGTCGGAGAGCGCGCCGGAGGGCAGCTTGAAGAACACGCCGGTGATGGTCGAGGCAGCGACAATGACGCCGATGAGTTCGGGCAGAGCGCCGAGATCGGCGGCGAAAATAGGCAGCACTGGGCTTCGCGCCATTTGATAGCCAAGGCGCGAAAGCAGGCTTGCCAACACGATCGCTATGAACGCGTTCATAGGGAAAATCCGGATTGATCCAACCGGGCTTTCGATTGGTTCATGCAATTCGCTTCCGGACGACTCCGGAATTTCTCTGGAGCCCGCGAAGCCCCGAATCTATTTCGCTACCCCGTAGGTGACATCGTCGAACAGCGTCACGCTATCGGCCTTTGTCCACAGTCCGACCTTTCCCGCATCAGGGAAAGTCTGGTCTTCGACCTCGAACAACTGTTGGCCGTTGTAGAGGACGCGAAAGCAGCTGCCTTTGAACTCCACACGCAACGTAAGCCACGCATTGGCTGGGACCGAAATCGCGACCCCGTAGCCTCCCTTCCTGCCAACGATGTCAAGTGCGCTGCGCACGCCTGCGACGGTCTTGTAGAGCACGACGTTGTCCTCGAGCGCATTGGCACGGGCCACATAGTAGTTGTTCGCATCTCTGGCCCGCCAGACGACTCCGCCCGCGCGATCCTCGGAGCCGGCAACGGCCTTGAACTTCATTTGAATGAAGCCGTCCTTGATGTCGGTGTCGTCCTTCAACAGCAGGGGGTAAGTGGCTCGACCGGATTGTTTGACTAACTTCGAATTCGAAGGTGCCGTCTTGTCCTGTTCGATCGTCCATTTTGGATCACCCTTGCCGGTCTTGGTCGCCGTCCAGCCTTTCGGTGCGGCACCAATCGCGTCGGCCTCGAAGCTCGCTGTGCTGTCTGCCATGGCACTCGCCTCCACTGAGCAAAGGAACGCGGCCGCGATGAAAATTGCCCGCATGCAATCGGCCGATCTGGCCGCTCTCCTCGGCGTTTCGGACGCACTCCTCCCGCCGTCACGTTACACGAAAAATTGAAATGATACATATGTTGCGCCTTTATTTTTGCCTTGATACAATATTCATCTCATGAATGTCGGAGCACCCAGGACGCTGGCGCACAGCTGGCTTCTCCTCATCCATCAACTGCCGGCAAAGCCTGCCTATCTCCGCGTCAAGATCTGGCGCCGGCTGCAGGACCTCGGCGCAATCGCGGTCAAGAATGCCGTGCACGCGCTGCCGATGAATGAGGAGACGCAGGAGGATTTCGAGTGGCTCCTGCGCGAGATCGTCGAAGGCGGCGGAGAAGCGTTTGTCTGCGAAGCCCGGCTGATCGACGGCCTTTCGGACGAAGAGGTGCGGACGCTGTTCGACCGGGCTCGCGACGCCGATTACGCCGAGGTGGTCAAGGGGGCGCGCGCGCTGGCGAAGTCGCTGCGCCCCAACGCAAAGTCCGAGACGGTCGCCGAGCTTCGCGTGCAGGTCGCGCGCCTGCGCAAACGTCTCGCCGAGGTGGTTGCGGTCGATTTCTTCGGCGCCATTGGTCGCGAAACAGCGGAAGGTTTGATCAAAAACCTAGAGGCTCGATTGAACGAGGACGAGGCCGTGACGGAGAAAGCGAAGGTTGATTCCGGGGCGAGCACGTTTGGGACGCTTCGCAACAGGACCTGGGTCACGCGACAAGGCGTATATGTCGATCGCATCGCCAGCGCTTGGTTGATACGGCGTTTCATCGATCCTGAGGCGCACTTCAAATTCGTATCCGGCAAGGGGTATCGCCCCAGCGAAGGCGAGTTGCGCTTCGACATGTTCGAGGCCGAGTTCACCCACGAGGGCGACAAATGCACGTTCGAAGTGCTGCTGGACCGCGGCGCGTTGAAGGACTCGGCGCTGCGCGCCATCGCGGAGATCATCCATGACATCGATCTCAAGGACAGCAAGTTCGGCCGCACCGAAGTCGCCGGCATCAGGACGCTGATCGAAGGCATCAGCGTCGCGACCAAGGACGACTCGGAACGGATTGCGCGGGGCTCTGAGGTCTTCAATGACCTCTACGAGTACTTCCGCAAGAAACGCCGATGAGCATGCGCGCTCGAACGAGCCGACTCCGGAATTTGCCCGGCAATGAGGCACACATTGGCTGACGTCTCGATCGCCGAACAATGGAAGCCGCAGCACGGGGTGTCGCTGCGCGAGGCATTCTGGACCTGGCTTCGGGTCGCGGGCCTGAGCTTCGGAGGTCCCGCCGGACAGATCGCGGTCATGCATCGCATTCTGGTCGAGGAGAAGCGCTGGATTTCGGAACGGCGGTTCCTGCATGCGCTCAACTATTGCATGCTGCTGCCGGGCCCCGAGGCGCAACAGCTTGCGACCTATATCGGCTGGCTGATGCATCGCACGCTGGGCGGCATCATCGCCGGCGGGCTGTTTGTCGTTCCCGGCATCATCGCCATCATGGCGCTGAGCTACGTCTACGCCGCCTGGGGCAACGTCCCGGTCATCGTCGCGCTGTTCTTCGGCCTCAAGGCGGCGGTTCTCGCGATCGTGGTCGAAGCCGTAGTTCGCATCGGCAAACGCGCGCTCAAGAACCGCGTGATGATCGCGCTCGCGGCGATCGCCTTCGTCGGCATATTCTTTTTCAACGTTCCCTTTCCGATCATCGTGTTCGGCGCCGCGATCATCGGCTTCGTCGCCGGCTTGATGGGCCTCGCCGAGTTTGAGGCCAACGCGGGGCATGCCGCCGACAAGGGCAAGCCGGCCGTCGACGACATGCTCGGCGAGGGCATCCCCGAGCACGCCCGGCCCACCGTCGCGCGCGCTTTGGCCGTTTCGGCAATTTGGCTCGCGCTCTGGCTCATTCCGGTCATCGCGCTCCTTGTTACGCTCGGCAGCGCCAACGTCTTCAGCCAGATCGCCGTGTTCTTCAGCAAGATGGCGGTGGTGACGTTCGGCGGCGCCTATGCGGTGCTCGCCTATGTCGCGCAGCAGGCGGTCGAAAATTACGGCTGGCTCAAGCCGGGCGAGATGCTCGACGGCCTCGGAATGGCCGAGACCACCCCGGGGCCGCTGATCATGGTGCTGCAATTCGTGGGCTTCATGGCGGCGTACCGCGATCCCGGGTCACTCGCGCCCATGATGGCGGGAACGCTCGGCGGCTTGCTCGCGACCTGGGTGACGTTCACCCCCTGCTTTCTCTGGATTTTCCTCGGGGCGCCGTTCGTCGAGACGCTGCGCGGCAACAAGGCACTCAACGCCGCGCTCTCCGCCATCACCGCGGCGGTGGTCGGCGTGGTTTTGAACCTCGCCATCTGGTTTGCGATCCACAGCGTGTTTCGCGAGACCGTGCCGGTCCGCGCGTTCCCGCTGTCGTTCGACGCGCCGAATTTCGTCACCGTCGATCCGTGGGCTCTCGCCCTCTCCATCGCGGCCGCCGTCGCGATCTTTCGGTTCAAGGTCGGCATGATCCCAACGCTGGCAGCGAGCTGCATCGCGGGGATCGTCCTTTATCTGCTGGGGGCAATCTCATGAACGGATCGGCGATGACGTACCGAATAAAGCCGCTGTCCTGCGACCCGGCCAAGATCAAGGGCATGTCCGAGCGGCTGATCGTCAGCCACTACGAGAACAATTACGGCGGGGCGGTGAAACGCCTCAACCTGATCGACGAGGAGCTCGCCGAGCTCGATTACACGAAGGCCGCCGGCTTTCTCATCAACGGACTCAAACGCGAGCAGCTCATCGCGATGAACTCGATGATCCTGCACGAGCTGTTCTTCGACGGCCTCGGCGACCAAAGCGAACCTGGTCCGGCGTTGCGCGACGCGCTGGCGCGCGATTTCGGATCGTTCGAGCGCTGGCGATCGGAGTTCGTGGCGATGGGCAAAGCGCTCGGCGGCGGCTCTGGATGGGTGCTGCTGTCGTGGTCGCCGCGCGACCGCAAGCTCGTCAACCAGTGGGCGTCGGATCATTGCCACACATTGGCGGGCGGCACGCCGATTCTCGCGCTCGATATGTACGAGCACTCCTATCACATGGACTTCGGCGCCAAGGCAGCGAGCTACGTCGACACCTTCATGGACGTCATTCGCTGGAACAACGTGGAGCGACTATTCGTTCAAACGACGAGTGGTCGAGGGACGGCGGGCGATACGAGGCAATGAGCTCAACCCAGGAGGAGGTCATCATGCGTGTTGTTCACGTGCTTGCGATTTGCGCCATGGCGACGATTGGCAGTGCCGCTAGCGCCCAGGAGATCGACTGGAAGAAGGTCGATGAAGCGATCGGACGAAGCGCCGCCGTCGTATCCGCCGACGTGCACCGCTACGGGTTTCCGCGCACCGACCTGACGGTGACCCTCGACGGCGTCACCATCAAGCCGGCCTTGGCGCTTGGCGGCTGGACCGCGTTCAAGCCGGCCCACGGCGGGGCGATGGTCATGGGCGACCTCGTGCTGCTCGAAACCGAGATCAATCCGGTGATGGCCAAGCTGATCGAGAACGGCATCGAGATCACCGCGGTCCACAACCACGTACTACGTGCCAATCCTCTGACGTTCTACATGCATATCGGTGGGCACGGCGATCCGGTGAAGCTCGCGACCGCGATCCGCACGGGGCTGGGGGCGAGCAAGACTCCCCTGACGCCGCCGGCGGCCCCAGCCTCGCAGCCCGCGATTGATCTCGACACCGCCCAGCTCGATCAGATCATTGGCGGCAAAGGACAGGCGAACGGCGGCGTCTATCAGTTCGGCGTACCGCGCCGCGACCCGGTCAGCGAGAACGGCATGCAAATGGCTCCCGTCGGGCCGCTAGGGCTCGCCACGGCGATCGGCTTCCAGCCGACCGGCGGCGGCAAGGCCGCCATCACCGGCGACTTCGTGCTGACCGCGGAGGAGGTGAACCCGGTGATCAAGGCGTTGCGCTCGAACGGCATCGAGGTGACGGCGGTCCACAGCCACATGCTCAACGAGCAGCCGCGGCTGTTCTTCATGCACTTCTGGGCCAATGACGACGTCGTGAAGCTCGCCAAGGGACTGCGCGCGGCCCTCGACAAGACGGCGAGCGCGAAGAGCTGAGCGTCGCCCGACCGACTGACGGCCGGGCCGCAACTTTGCGGCCCGGCGCCAGCAGACGACCGATAAGCATTTCCGGGCATTGTGTCGGCCGTCATCAGAAGCGCGATGGCGTCGATGAGCAGCACGACGAAAAAACAACTTGCAGCAGCGACGACCGCGTTGCTTGGCGTATTTGGATTCCAATCAACTGCCGCGGCTGAGCAGAAATTCCAAAAGCTCACAGGTGCGCAAATTCAAGCGAAGTTCGCGGGCATGGAGCTGACCGATGAAGCGCATTGGGGCGAGGTCTTCGAGCTGAACGGCACGCTCACGATCACGTCCATGGGTCACAAGAGCGCCGGCAAGTGGCGGATCCAGAAGGACCAGCTTTGTCTCGACACCGGAAACGAACCGGGTGGCGGTTGTTACGAGGTGTGGCTGTCCGGAAGAAACGTGGAGCTGAGAAACCAGGCCTCGAGTACGCCCTTGGAGGCCGTGCTGCAAAAGCCTCCCCAAGGCCGATGATCGGCCGAGGATTGCTTCGATGAGCACGAGGAAGAATTCAATAAAGCGGCGATTGCGCGTCACAGCGCTTGCATGTCTTGCCGTGGCTACGTTGGGAGCGGACGCTGCCGCCGAAGAGAAATTCCAAAAACTGACGGGTGGGCGAATCCGCGCCAAGCTTAGCGGCATGGAGCTGACGGATAACGTGCACTGGCGCGACTTCTATCAGCGCAATGGAACGGTGATGAGTGCTTCAATGGGGCGCAAGCGAACCGGCAAATGGCGGGTCGAAGACGATCAGCTCTGCATCGAGTTTGAGAAAGAGCCGATCCCGAAATGTTACGACGTGTGGCTCTCTGGAAAACAGGTCGAGCTGCGGCGCGAGGGTCTATTGCCGTTGCAGGGCACCCTCGAGCCGTCGAGCGGACGCAACTGATCCTGAACTGCATGGTGCGTTTGTATGTTGCGCGACCAACATGACCAGCCAACCAACGGCCAGTCAAGGAGCGCGAAGTAGGGCCGACACCGGCAGCCTGAGCGAAATTGCCCAAGCGCATTTTCGTGAATGTTTGCCCTAAATGGGAGCCGCTTTGCTGTGCCCGTCGATGGAGCATGTACCAGAAGGAGAGAGACATGAATCGACGCCGCAAGTTTGAAGCGCCCGCAAAGGGCCGTGCGTGCCTGTCCTTTAAAACTGTCTTAAACAAACGCTCCCAGGGTAAGTCGCTGGATAGCTTTTTAGAGCAGATGGTTAGAAATTTGATGATCGGCGCAGCGGTCCTAGCCGCATCGGCAGGTCATGCGTTAGCGCAGGATTTGACGGCCGGCGAAGCCTCCTTCCGAAAATGTCACCCCTGCCACGACGTCGGCGAGACGGCGAAGAACAAGCTGGGTCCGGAGCTCAATGGCCTTGATGGCCGCAAGGCAGGCACAGTCGAGAACGGAACGTATAGCCAGGGAATGAGAAACTCCGGCATCACTTGGAACGAGCAAGCTTTTAGGGAATTCGTCAGCAATCCGGCTGCCAAGGTCCCAGGCACAACGATGATGCTTTCAGTAAGGGACGAGAAGGAGATCGGCGGTCTCTGGGCCTATCTGAAGCAGTTTGGAGCCGACGGCAAGAAGAGAAGTCAATGAGCTTTGAGCGAGTTACAGCGGGTGCCCAACATTGAGAGGAGATCGTCATGCGACCTATCGCTGCGATTATCGTTGTGGTGTTCGGTGTTTGCAGCATCACCACTGCAGCACGAGCTGAATCGAGCACTTGCAAGCAGTGTCGAGATCAACAACAAGCGTGTACGAAAAATTACTCCGCAAAGACATGCAAGACCGAATACGACATATGCATGAAATCCTGCCAAAAAAAATAGCCAGATCGGTTAGCCGATACCAGGCAAAGGCAGGGCTGCTGGCTCTTGCAATGGCGAGCTTGCCAGCGATCGCGCTGGCGCAGGACGCGCGCCCGCAAGCACCGTCCTACTGCTTCGACCTGAGCCGGGTCGTCGATCTGGCGATGACGAAGGAGCGATTTGCCTCCATCGCCGGCCGGCCGCGGCAGGGCAGCTTTCAAGATACGCGCCTGGCTTTGAAGGATTGGAAAGATTGCTCGCTCTACGGCGCCGCGACCTATACCTGCGACTCCTCCGAGATGGATACGGCGGAAGAGGCCGAGAAGGCGCGGGCGGCAACCCTGCAGCAAGTCAAAGCCTGTCTCGGGGCGGGCTGGGACGAGGCCGCCGAGCGATCCTCTCCCAGCTACGTCGTTTTGCACAACGCCGCGCGCCCGGTATCGATCACGTTGAGCACGGATCAAACCGGTGGCAAGAAATATGTCGTTCGTCTCATCGTCTTCGTCCGCAGAAATTAGGTGCGTGCATGACGGTGTCGAGCGCCATCCTCCTTGACCGTACTGCCGACCGCGCCCCCGCGCTGATGCAGGTGGCCGGCCTCTGCAAGCGCTATGGCGAACAACGCGCGCTCGTCGACATTTCCTTTGCGGTGAACGCCGGCGAGGTGCTCGGCCTGATCGGACCCAACGGCGCGGGCAAGACCACGCTCATGGAAGCGGTCGCCGGCATCCTCGCGGCCGACGACGGCCGCGTTCTCTGGCGCGGGACGTCGCTTGCCCTGCCGCAGCGCCGCGAGTTCATGTTCTATCTGCCGGACGGACTGCGGCCTTGGGAAGGCCAATACGCCGCTGAGGTGATCGCATTTTTCGCGGCCGTCTACGGCAGGCCCGAGATCGTCGTAGCTGACACGATCCGATCGCTCGGTCTCGCGCCGGTCCTGCGCAAGCGCATCGCCGCATTGTCGAAGGGCTATGGCCGCCGACTCATGCTGGCGCTCGCTTTGCTGGCCCCCCATCCGCTGCTGCTGATGGACGAGCCGTTCGACGGCTTCGACCTGCGGCAAACGCGCGAGATCATGAACGTGCTGCGCGACGTTGCGAGCAATGGGCGCACGTTCGTCCTCGCCATCCACCAGTTGGGCGATGCCGCGCGCGTCTGCGACCGCTTCGTGCTGCTGGCGGACGGGCGCGTGCGCGGCGTGGGGACGCTCGCGCAGCTGCGCGCGCAGACCGGGAAGCCCGCGGCCGGGTTGGAGGAGGTGTTCCTTGCGCTCACCTGACCCAGCCGTCGTTCGGCGCGCGCCGTTCCATCCATTGCTCGCCAAGGAGATGCGCGAGGTTGCGAGCGGCCGCGCGCTGTGGACCATGCTGCTGATCCTGTGCCCGCTCGTGGGCTACAGCTTTTTCCAGGCGGCCGCGCTCTACGGCGAAGCGAGTTCCGCCGCGCGCGATTCGCCCGTGCTGGCGAGCGGCCTCTCCCCGCTTGATGGCGTGCTGGTGCCCACATTCGGGGCGCTTTACGTCGCCGTCACGCTTTTATTTCCCTTCGTCGCCATTCGCACCCTTGGCCGCGAGAAAGAAACAGGCGCGCTGCGGCTTCTGGTGCAATTGCCGTATCGCGTTCCAACGCTGATCGCCGCCAAGATGACGGCGATTTTCGGCGCCTGGCTTGCCGTGGTCATCCCCGCTGCCTCGGCGCTCGCCATTTGGCTGATGCTCGGCGGTCACCTCTACCTTCCCGAAACCCTCGATATTCTGCTCGGTCATCTGCTCTACGGTCTGTTGGTCGGCGCCATCGCGCTGTTCTCGGCGAGCATTTCCGAAAGCTCGGCGACGGCGGCAATCGTCACGCTCGCCTTCACGATCGGCTCCTGGGTGCTCGACTTTGCGCTCGCCGGCCAGCCCGGCGTGCTCGAGTGGGTATCGCGCCTGTCGCTGACGCAGACGCTGCGCGGCTTCGAGCAGGGACTTCTCTCCGCAGGTCTCTTGCTTGGTATCGTCGCGGCAATCTGCGGCTTCGCCGCGCTCGCGGCGGTGTGGCTGCATCCCGGCGTGCCATTGCGCGCCAAGCTCGTTCGGTCGGCGGTGTGCGTGACCATCGCTGCCGCCGTCGTCGCCGTGGCCACGCAGATCGGAGTATCGGTCGATGTCACCGAGGACCGGCGCAACTCCTTCCCCGCCGCCGATCAGCGAGCGCTCGCCGAGCTACGCGAGCCGCTGATCATCACGGTTCATCTCGCCGCGGAAGACCCGCGCTACGTCGATCTCCGGCGCAACATTCTCCTCAAGCTCGAGCGGGTCGTGCCCAACATCACCATCCGCCTCGCCACGGCGGGCCAAAGCGTCGTCGGCAGCACGAGCGAGGAAGCCTACGGCGAGATCGAGTATTCCTATGGCGGCCGCTCGGACAAGAGCCGCTCGACCAGCCATCGCGAAATCCTGCCGCTCATCTACGCGCTGGCGGGACGGCCACCTCCGACGCCGATCGCCGGCGAGGAGTATCCGGGCTACCCACTGCTCGCCAACGCATCGCCCGCCCTCGCCTGGTTCCTCGGCGGCCTTCCGCTGCTGATCGTCATCGCATGGTGGTTGAGCCGCCGCCCGCCGCAAATCGCTGCCCAACTCATCAAGGATGGAGGTCAATCATGACAACGAGTAAGCGCATCATCACAATCGCCGCGGCCTGCGTCGGCCTCGCGGCACTGCTGACATACGCCGGCGCGGCGCAATCCCTGAAGGTCGACTTTTCGGACGAGACCGTCGGCGGCGAGCCGAAATCGTTCGTGAGCGTGGTCGGCATCTGGCGGATCGAGAGCGACGGCAACAACAAAGTGCTGGTCGTCGACGGCCGGCAGTGGAAAGAGGGACAGACTGCCGCCGGCATCGCGGACAAGGCACGCACGCTTTACGGCGACCGCTATGCCGAATTCCTCGACCGGGTCCAGGCCTATGCGTACTTTCCCTATGTCGTCGCCAAGGACGTTACGGACTTCCGCGGTGGCGAAATCTCCGTGCGCTTCGAAGGCATTTCCGGCCGCATCGATCAGGGCGCCGGAATCTTGTTCAACCTCAAGCCGAACGGCGACTATCTCACCGTGCGCGCAAATCCCCTGGAAAACAATCTGGTCTTGTGGAAATTCGAGAAAGGCAAGCGGTCCTCGGTGAAATGGATCCGCAATACGCCGACCGCGACCCGCCAATGGCACGACCTCAAGGTCCGCATCGCCGGGCCCAAGGTCGCGGCCTATCTCGACGGCAAGCTTTACTTGGAGCATGTCCTGCCCGAGCCCGTTTCGGGACGAATCGGCCTGTGGTCCAAGGCCGACAGTCACATGTATTTCGACGACTTCACCGCGACGCCGGCGGATTGATCGATGGCGCAGTCGGACTTCAACCGTGCCGCGGCGCTGCTCGAACGCTTGGGCGGGGCCGCACGGGCGGACGTCGTCTCTCTTTACGCCGCGCGCGCCGCGCGCGGATTCGGCGACGGCTTCGCCGCCATCATCCTGCCGGCCTATTTGCTCGAAATCGGGTTCGGTCCGTTCCAAATCGGCCTGGTGGCGACCGCCGCACTGCTCGGCTCGGCCGCCACCACCTTGGCCATCGGGTTCCTGGCTCCACGCTACGACTTGCGCACGCTGCTGCTCGCCTGTGCGGCCTTGATGGTGGTGACCGGGATTGCGATCCCGAGCTTCCAGCATCTCGTCTTCATCGCGGCGATTGCCTTTATCGGCACGATGAACCCCACGACCGGGGACATCGGCGTGCACGTGCCGCTCGAACAAGCCGCGCTCGCGCATCGGGCATCGGACCAGGATCGCACGCGCGTTTTCGCGCGCTATAGCCTGATCGGCGCGTTGTCGATCGCCGCCGGCGCGCTCGCAGCCGGCGCGCCCGACCTGTTGGTGTCCCTTGGCATGGGCAGGATCGGCGCGCTGCAGGCGATGTTCTACGTCTATGCCGCACTCGGGCTCGTGGGAGCGCTATTTTATTCGCGCCTCCCGCGCGCCGAGATCAAGGAGACGGCGCCGCGGGCCACCGCGCTGGGCCCCTCGCGCCGAACCGTCTACAAGCTCGCCGCGCTCTTCAGCCTGGATGCGTTTGCGGGCGGCTTCACCGTTCAATCGCTCATGGCGCTTTGGCTGTTCGAGCGTTTCGATCTCTCGCTGGCCGCGGCGAGCGCGTTCTTCTTCTGGTCGAACGTTCTCACCGCCTTCTCCTATCCGGTGGCGGCGCGGCTCGGTGCGCGCTTCGGCCTCGTCAACACCATGGTGTTCACGCATATCCCCTCGAGCGTGTGTCTCATTCTAGCGGCCTTCTCGCCGAACCTCACCGTCGTGCTCGCGCTGCTGCTCGTGCGCTCCGCGCTCTCGCAGATGGACGTACCGACACGCACGTCCTACGTCATGGCGGTGGTGACCCCGGCCGAGCGGACGGCGGCCGCGAGCGTGACCGCGGTCCCGCGCAGCTTGGCATCGTCGATCAGTCCGGCGCTCTCCGGCGCCCTCTTGTCGACGTCGTTTGCGGGATTGCCGCTCGTCGTCTGCGGCGTGTTGAAGATCGCCTACGATCTCTCGCTCTTGTTTTCGTTTCGACACATAAAGCCGCCGGAAGAGAAGGAAGCGCTGCGCTGAGCGCTGATAACCCTCGGTTGAAACGGGTCAACCGCTGGGGTAGTATGCAGCCAAGATCTCTTCGAATAGTTGTATCGGCCGGGAGCAGCGCGATGGCCGTCAATTTTCGGAGCGTCCCGCCCGCCCTCGCCTGGATCTCAACGCTTGGCCTCGCCGGCCTCGTGTCGGCTCAGCCGCCGGCACCGACAGCAGATCGGCCGCACCTTGCGAAGGATGCCAAGGAAGCAATGGACTTCCTGGGCACTTGGGCACGCGTCACGTCGGGCGAAGAATACTTCAAGGGCGCCACCTACGTCGGCAGCGAAGGCTGCAGGGGCAGTGGATGTCACGATCAGCAGCTCGCAGAGTGGCGAACGACCTGGCATTCGAAAATCCTCACGACGCCTTCCGCTGAGACGGTCAAGGGCGATTTCAACAACGCGGTCATCCCCTTCCAAAACATTCGCGCCGTGGCAAAGGGGCACGATGCCGATCTGGCAAAATTGCAGAACGTTCCCGTAAAGTTCGATGTGAGAACCGAAAACAGCAACGGCAAATTCTTTTTCGTCGTCGTCGACCCGAGAGATACGGGCTCGCCCAAGAACGGCCAGAGATACGAAGTGGCGCTGGTCGTCGGCGGAAAGTGGCAGCAGACCTATCACGTCCGTCCGGTCGGCAGCGATGGCAGGCCGGGCGATTTCTTTTTCCCGGCGCCGATCCGTTGGTCGGTGAATCCGGACACGAGCCCAGGCCAGCCCTCCGGCGCGTGGGAGATCGGCAATTTCCAACCGGAGAACTGGGTCTGGTTCGATAATTCTGAATTGGCCATCCCGCGCAATGCGGACGAGCTCCCGATCGCGCGTTTCGCCGAGGCAAAATGCATGGGCTGCCACACCACCGGTTTCGATTTTGTGCCGCCCGACCCGCCGCCGGCCAGCCAGCACTGGAAGATGCAGGGCGCCGGCGAAATGGCGATCGGCTGCGAGCGTTGTCACGGACCGGGGAGCAAGCACGTCGAACTCGCCAAGCAGAAGGAGGCGGCGGGCTCGAAGCTCGATCCCAACCGCGATCCGCCATTGATCATTCACGGCCTGAGAGACCTCTCCCTCGATCAACAGAATCAAGTTTGCGGACAGTGCCACGCGCGGCTGGGCGGCAAGGCACTCCCTATTTTGGCCTTCCCGGACGTCCTCGATCACAAGCACTTCTTGCCGGGTGACCCCAACCTTACGGAGCGCGCGAGGATTTGGAGTTACATCGTCCCGCCGACCACCGCACCCGGCATTCCTCCGAGCACGACAATTGGCCAGGGCTTCGACAACTTCTGGCCCGATGGTCGCGGCAAGAAGAGCCGCACGCAGTGGCAAGATCACGTGGGCGGCCCACACGTATGGAAGGCGGGCGCCACCTGCATGACGTGCCATGCATTCCACGGCGACGCGGTTTCAAAGGAGCCGCAACAGCAATCGAAACTGCGGCAGCCCGTGAAGGAGCTTTGCGAGTCATGCCACAGCCAGAGCGGAACGACCAAGCAGCCGAACCGGGAGATGTATGCTGGAGGCCCGAGCCTGGCGAGTAGCCAGCACGCGGATAAAGGAGTCGAGTGCGTCGACTGCCACATGGGCGCCGTCGGTCAGCGTATGACGGCGACCACCGCGGGCAAAGCGGCATTCGACGTCTCGTTTCACGGCATGTGGATTGCGTATTCCGACAATCCGCCGGCGACGCTCAGTGACGCGCGCGGCAACTGCGAGGTTTGTCACACCGACCGGCGCATAATGACCAATGGGACGGAGCCTCCTGCAAAAAACGCGGCGGAACTTCTCGACTACGTCAGGAAGATTCAGGGGGAGACCAAAGCTGCCGTAACGAAAATCCAGAATCGCGCCCTGACCAACAAGAGCAAGGACAGTAAGACAATTCTTCAGCTGAATAATGCTCAAGCCAATCTCAACACGATCCTTATGGACGGCAGCATGGGCGTGCATAACAGCCGCGTGACTCCGCAAGGGAGGTGGTCGCCCGAAGGCGGAATCGCCGATTGCCTCAGGTTGGCCAACCTCTGGGTTGAGCTCGCGTGCCGACAACCAGCGGCGAACTGCACCGGCGCAATCTTCAATCCGATCAGGGGACAGGTAGCGGAACCGAATCCGCCGGTGTGTCTTACGCCGACGAACTGAATCCGTGTCATGGCGGAGGCGACTTCGGGCGGGCGGCCATTCGTGAACTCCCCTGACACTGTCCCGCTATGGAGAGTACGTCATGCCTGAACGCCAATACCGAATTCATCCGACGATCGGCATCGCGCGGGTCGGCGATGCGGTGCGCAGCGACGCCAGTAACGACTTCTACTTCTTCGGTCCTGAAATTCCGGAATTTGCGGCGAACGTCGATCCGCAATCCGGCGCGCAAGGAGAGTTCAAGACAGCCGACGGGAAGGTCAAACCCCAGGCGGCGCGGTTTCGCATCTTTGAATACGAAAAAGGAAGTGACGGAAAATTCCACCCCATCGGTGAGGTCAAGACCAGCGACGGCACGCGAGCCGTGAGGATCACCTGGACCGCGCATCTTGCCAACCGCAAGGCGAATTTCTGCGCCTTCCACGGTCAAGCCGGCGCCGAGGATAGTCCGCTGTTCTCGAGCTACGGAGCGCCCGGAAAACCGACCGTCCGCAACGAAAAGCTGAAAACAATCGGCGAGCGAAAAAAATGGCTCGAGCTTGATCCCGGGCCGCAACGCGTCAACGGCGGCGATACCGTAACGGTGGCGCATTTCGCAATCGATCGCGATCTGAAGCAAAATAGGCCGAGCGGCGAAACGAAGCTGAAGATCCGCACGCTCGGCGAACTTCGGTCGGATGCAGACGGACACTTGATCGTCATCGGAGGGATGGGGCAAAGCGACTTCGATCCAGGCCTGGGACGCGAGATGATACGCCATTTTGCCAACAATGACGGCTGGTTCGACGACATGTCCGACGGCCCCGTGGAGGCGGAGTTGACGATCAACGGCGTCAAGCAAGAGGTCGACGGCGCCTGGGTGGTCGTCGGTCCACCCGATTTCGTGCCTCCCATCCGCAGCTATCGCACGATGTACGACTCGCTCATCGACGTGATCGTGCGCGAGATGGATATTCCAGCCGACGACGGGCTTTTTGCCGGCCCGCTCGCCCACATCGCGGCAATGAACGCCGACTGGAAGCGGAACAAGACGATAAAGGACTTCACACCGAGTTTCACGCGCGACATCGCGCCGATCCTCAGTGCCATCACCAGGATCGAGCGGGTGCATAAACACCAGATGGGTCCTCGGGCGCGCTTTCATGGGTCAATTAGCGCTTTGAATTTCAACGCGCTCGGAGGACCAGGCAGCCTGCAAGTGAATCGCGACGCAGTTTTCGAACGAGTGCGGGATCCAAATAGCTTCGACAGCGTACCGAGACCGCCAATAGTTCCGTCCCAGATGCCGGCCGCATATGGCGACTATTTTGAAGCGGCAAACGACAGGGGTGACAAAAGCGATCCTGCCTATTTGCATGCAGTTTCCAAACTGCAATACGCGCTCTTGCGTGCTTGGCAGAGAGACGACTTTGTCAAAGATTGGCCACCGGTCCCGGCGAACCCGCCTGCGATCACGCCCGAGGGGCTCGACCGCGCCGCGCTGGAGAACATGTCGGGCGGGGCGTTCTATCCCGGTATGGAGGCGAGCTGGCTGTTTACGAAGAAGGACGTCTGGGAAAAACCGTTCCGCCTTGCTCGCAATCGGACCGTGGGAACGATTCCTGTGCCTGGAGAAGGCCGACGGGACGTGACCGTCGAAGCCGGCGCCTTCTC
>Ga0306925_10000728_pt1 | contig 24885 bp, 18 predicted proteins | sample flu12Cox44000176_FD_203755 | JGI IMG/M metagenome (GOLD analysis project Ga0306925, IMG submission 203755) | Lab enrichment of tropical soil microbial communities from Luquillo Experimental Forest, Puerto Rico - flux8day.12C.oxic.44.000.176 (v2)... | ecosystem: Environmental > Terrestrial >... | reverse complement strand
CGGCCGGGAAACAGCCAGCCTCGCGGCAACAGCAGGCTGCGCCGCCGCCCCTCCCGCCACCAGGCGCGCAGCAGCTCAAGCAGCTGCGGCGAGAGCATCGCGTGGCGGTCTTTGCGCCCCTTGCCGCGCCCGACGCGCAGCAGCATGCGCTCGGAAGCGATATCGCCGACCTTGAGCGCGACCACTTCCGAGACGCGTAGCCCAGCACCCCACGGGTCCGGCCTTTGGCCGGCCCGAGGACAGGCTCCGGCGGTGGTGAACGCCGCCTTGTACTTCGGCGCCGTTGCCGCGCGCAGCAGCAGCGTCACTTCCTCGACGCTGAGCACCGCCGGGATCCGCCGCGGCTGCGGCACGACGGTGAGCCGACGCGACAAGTCCGGCCGGTCGAGCGTCACCGTGAAGAAGAAGCGCAGGGCCGAGACCGCGTTGTTGACGCTCGGCGGCTGCATGCCGCTCTGCGTCTGGTGCAGTTGGAACAGACGCAGGTCTTCCGCCGTCGCTGTGTCGGGCGAGCGCCCGATGAAGGCCGCGAATGATCGCACATGGCGGACATAATCGCGGAGCGTGTGTTCGTTGAAACCGTGCACGGTCATGTCTTCGATCACGCGCGCCCGCAATGGGCTGACCGGCCGAAGTGAAGTATCGGAGGTCATCGAGGCTCTCCCGAGCTGAAGGTTGCTGCACCTTCAATCCTCGGGATCCGAGGGCCCGACCGTCACGTGCTACCCCGCATCACCTCGCCGAAAACGAGCCGACCGCAAACGCGCTCCCTCTCGCGCGAGCGGGTTCGTTCTTCCACCCAAAGCCGACCCCGAAGTGTAGAAATGAAGATTTTCCGAATCGGAACCACGCTCCGCTATCGAGTGCAGGCGATCGAGCCGCTCGACCTGCACCCATTCGAGGTAAGCAGAATTATCTAACAACCACACCTTAGTCCGGCGGCGGGAGAGCCCCGCGGCTGCCGAGCGCACGCCTTTCGTCCCCACGTCCTGAGCCTTCGCGTCGCCAATGGTTTGCCATTCGAGGTCTGAAACCGCATCCGGTCCACAGGCGAACGGCATGACGTGACCTTTCCAGAATCGGGGACACGGGTGCTCGGTCGAGGGAGACGGATCTTCCCGTTGAAACTCAAGCGCGATCGGTGCTAACTCGCCGAAGCAAAAGCCCTGCAACTGCGAGAAACTGCGCCGCGCAAAGCAGGCCGCGACGACCGCTTCGGCAAGCAGATAGACCCAACCCGGAACGAGCACGATCGCGAGCGACGAGCGCCGTACCCATGGGATGCGCCAGGGTTTTTCGCTCGGACCCTCAATCAGATGCGCGCGTTAGTCGAGCCCCTGGGTTTATTCCTCGTACGTTTACGCGTGCAGCTTGGATCGAATTGTGGCAGGGATAGGTTGCCACAATATAGGCGGTGGTGTCAGGGTTAGGCTGATCGGGCTTGCCGGTTCGACGCGACGAGGCAAAACTATGCGGGTTGTGTTAGCCCAGCCCCGCGGCTTCTGTGCAGGGGTTGAACGAGCGATCGAGATCGTCGAGCGCGCACTCGAAAAATACGGCCCGCCCATCTATGTCCGCCACGAAATCGTTCACAATCGGCATGTGGTCGAGCGGTTGCGTGCCAAAGGTGCCTATTTTGTCGACGAGATCGACGAGATTCCGCCCGGCGCCGTCACCATCTTCAGCGCCCATGGGGTCGCCAGCGCGATTGAGGAGCGCGCGGGCGAGCGCGGGCTGCCCGTGATCGACGCAACCTGCCCGCTCGTCTCAAAGGTGCACATCGAAGGCCAGCGTTACGCCAACCAGGGTCGTGAGATTATTCTGATCGGCCACGCCGGCCACCCGGAAATCCAGGGGACGATGGGAAGGATCACCGGCCGGGTGCATCTGATCTCGACCCCGGAAGAGGTCGCGCGGCTGGAGGCGACCGACCCCGACAAGCTCGCCTTCATCACCCAGACCACGCTCAGCGTCGACGACACGCGCGCTGTCATCGACGCCCTCAAGGAACGGTTTCCGTCGATCGTCGGGCCCGACACCAAGGACATTTGCTACGCGACGCAGAACCGTCAGAGGGCCGCGCGGGAGCTCGCCCGGATCGTCGACGTTGTCCTGGTCGTCGGCGCGCCGAACAGCTCGAACTCGAATCGGTTGCGCGAGATCGCCGCCGAAAGCGGTGTGGCGAGCTACTTGATCGAAGATGCACGCGCACTCGATGCCCGTTGGCTCGAAGGGGTTTCGGCAGTCGGCATAACCGCCGGTGCATCAGCGCCGGCGGTGTTGGTCGAAGACCTGATCGCCCGGTTGAGCGAGATCGCCACGATCGAACTTTCGGAGCTCCCGGGCGTCACCGAGAACGTCCGCTTTCGCATGCCGCCGCAGCTCTCTGACACCCGCAGCTGAGATCGGCCTGCTGTCGTAATTTCCCGAGGAGGGTCCCCTGTGGCGATTCCGCTACGCCAAACGATCCGAGTAGGAGCCTATGTTGTCGGGCAGCATTTGCGGGGTGTCCGGCGATATCCGCTCGTTCTGATGCTCGAGCCGCTCTTCCGTTGCAACCTCGCCTGCGCCGGTTGCGGCAAGATCGACTACCCTGACACGATCCTCAATCAGCGCCTGAGCGTCGACGAGTGCCTCGCGGCCGTCGATGAATGTGGTGCTCCAGTGGTGGTGGTCGCGGGTGGCGAACCGCTGCTGCACCGCGAGATCGACGAGATTGTCGAGCGCATTACGGCGCAAAAGAAATTCGTTTACCTCTGCACCAACGCTCTGCTGCTCGAGAAAAAAATCGAGCTGTTCAGACCCAGCGCTTATTTCGCCTGGACAGTCCATCTCGACGGCGACCGCGATGACCATGACCGCTTGGTGTGCCAGGACGGCGTTTACGATCGTGCTGTCGCGGCGATCAAGCTGGCGAAGGCCCGTGGCTTTCGTGTCAACATCAATGCGACCCTGTTCGACACAGCCGAGCCGGAGCGCGTCGCTCGCTTCTTCGACACGGTCACGCAAATCGGCATCGACGGCATCACCGTGTCGCCGGGATACGCCTATGAGCGGGCACCCGACCAGGAGCATTTCTTGAACCGCCGCCGAACCAAGGAACTGTTCCGCGGCATATTCAAGCGCGGCGGACGTCGTTGGTCATTTAACCAATCAATTCTCTTCCTCGACTTTCTCGCCGGCAATCAATCATACCACTGCACGCCGTGGGGCAATCCGACGCGGAACTACTTTGGCTGGCAACGGCCCTGTTATCTGCTCGGTGAGGGCTATGCCAAGACGTTTAAGGAACTTATAGAGGAGACCGATTGGGACGCTTACGGCACCGGTAACTACGAGAAATGCGCCAACTGCATGGTGCACAGCGGGTATGAGGCAACCGCGGTCATGGACTCGGTCCGCAACCCGTTAAGGGCGGCGAAGGTCGTGCTGCGCGGCATCCGCACCGAGGGAGAAATGGCGCCTGAGATCCCCCTCGATCGGCAGCGTCCGGCGAGATACGTGTTCTCGCGCCACGTCGAACAGGCGATGGCGCGCCTAGGCCGTACCGAGGAGCCCTCGCAGAGCCCGAGCGGGGCCGACTAGCGCGGACAGCGCTGTCCTGGTCTCCTGCGCCAGCCCAATCATCCCGGCGATCTGGAACGGCCGCCGCAGGACGTCGGCAAGCACTCGAAGCACATGGGGTTGCCCATCCGGGCCGAGAGGGATCAGCGATGCCGGCGGGAGATCCCGTCGCGCCGTGTCGGCGATCGTGCGCAAGACAAAGAAGGGGATACCGAGCGCCGTCGCGGTGCGCGCCACGATTTCGCTTTCGAGGTCGACGGCAAGGGCGCGGGTAGTGGCCCAAGCATGCTTCTTTTCGGTTCGCGTCGCAAGGATAGAGGTAGCACCCAACACGGGACCTCGGATGGCGCCGATCGAGTGTGCGAAGTCGCTCAGCCGCCGCATATATTGCGATTCGACAACCCAATGGCACCCCTCCGAAATGACCTCGCCGGAAACGATCACCGTGCCGGCCTCGAGTTCTGGCTCTAGCCCCCCGGCGATTCCGAAGCTGACGAGGCAATTGGTCTGTGCGGCTGCCTTCAGGACGAGTGTCGCGGTACGATCCCGATCTCCGGCGCCGACTAGGACCGAAAATCCCGCAGCGCGTGCGACCTTCGCTTCAACCGCAAGGCCCGATATGCACAGCACAGTAGCCAGGGGCTGCATGCAAAGCTCCCGTTAAACGATCCGGTTCTGAGGGTCGGACTGGTCGACGAAAAGGATCGGCCGCGTTTCAGAGACCGAATTCGACCCGGCCAGAGTTTTCCGTCGTCAAGCGGCGATAGCGGGCGAGGGCCCAGAGTGGGAAGAAGGCGCGGTATCCGTGATAACGCAGATAAAAGACTCGTGGAAAGCCGACAGCCGTAAACCAGGGCTCCTCCCAATTTCCCTCCTCATCTTGGTTGGCGATCAGATAGGCGATGCCGCGGGCGACGGCCGGGTGTTCGACCTGCCCCGCTGCCATCAGACCGAGCAAGGCCCAGGCCGTCTGCGACGCGGTACTGTACGGCACGTCGCCGTGGGGCGCATTGGGAAAATAGGATTCGCCGCCTTCTCCCCAGCCGCCGTCTCCGTGCTGGCGGGCAATCAGCCAGTCGACTGCCTGCACTACCTCCGGTGAAGACGGCTCGCTGCCGGCGGCGTTAAGAGCCGCGAGCACTGACCAGGTTCCATAGATGTAATTTGTGCCCCAGCGGCCAAACCAGCTGCCATCGGGTTCCTGCTCACGCCGGAGATATTCGATCACCGCGGACCGAGCGGGGTGATCCGACGCATAGCCGATTTGGGCGAGAAACCCGAGGCATCGGGCGCTGACATCGGCCGTCGGTGGGTCGAGCAATGCGGCATGATCAGCGAACGGAATATGGTTCAGGTAGTAATGGGTGTTGTCGGCATCGAACGAGCCCCACCCGCCATTTCGGCTCTGCATGCCGACCACCCATTCGGCCGCGCGGTCGATAGCCCGGCGATACCGCGCAGAATCGAAGCGATCGAGGGCGAGGGCCACGGCAGCCGTGTCGTCGAGATCGGGATAGTCTGGGTTCTCGTATTGGAAAGCCCAGCCGCCGGGCCGCACCCTGGGGCGGGTCGCCACCCAGTCGCCGGCACGCTCCAGCACCTGCTTGGTCTCGAGCCAGTCGAGCGCGTGTCGGATCGCCGGGTCAAGGCGCGCATCACCGACCTCCATCAGCGCATGGCAGGCCAGTGCCGTGTCCCAGACCGGAGACAGACAAGGCTGACAGTAGCTCTGTTCGCCGTCGAGAACGAGGAGCTTTCGGGTCGCGGCCAAGGCGGTCGCGTAATCGGGATGATCGGGCGCATATCCAAGACAATCGAACATCATGACGGAGTTCGCGATCGCCGGGTAAATTCCACCAAGACCATCTTCGCCGTTAAGACGTTCGGTCACAAACGAGACGGCCTTCTCGATTGCCCGTTGCCTCGCATCCGCGGGAAAATACGGCTCGGCCACGCGCAACAATCGGTCGAGCATTCCGAAGACGAGCGACAGAGGCGACGATGTCGGGCCAGAAATCCAGTTGCGCACCGGTTCCGGCGGATCGACGAACAGTTCACGGATGGTCACAGCCTCCGGGTTGCGGGCGTGCGGCCTCAGCGCCATCAGCACGAGCAGCGGCACCAAAACGGTGCGCGACCAATAGGAGACCTTGGCGATGTGAAATGGCGACCAGTCGGGTAATAGCATGATTTCGACCGGCATGACCGGGACTGCCCGCCAAGGGACCTCGCCGAAAAGTGCCAATGTAATGCGGGTGAATACGTTGCAGCGGCAAGCGCCGCCCCGCGCCAATATCGCTGCACGGGCGCGCGCCATATGAGGCGCGTCGGACCGGTCGCCTGCTGCCTTTAGTGCGAAATAAGCTTTGACCGAGCAGCTGATATCGAAATCACCGCCGTGGAACAGCGGCCAACCGCCGTCCACCCCCTGTCGCGCCCGGATGTACCGTGCGATGCGAGCCTGAAGCTCCGGTTCGATGCGGCCGAGGTAATGCTGCAGCAATATGTATTCGGACGGTATCGTCGTGTCGGCCTCGAGCTGGAAGGCCCAGTTGCCATCCGCGTGCTGTAGCGCGAGTAATGACTCGCTGGCCCGCAGCACGGCCTCGTCGAGTCCCGGCACGCGGACCTGGCCGCTCAGTGCTACGGATTCGTTCGTCGTCAGCTCATTATTCATGGAAGGGCGCGTTGCCGTTCCTGATCCGTCTTCGACGTCTCGAGTCCTAGCCAACGGCGATCGCTTCTTACAGCCGCTCGAGCTACCTCGAACACACACCCCGCCGCGGTAAAGCCGGAGGCAATAGCGCCTTCGATTGCGGCGGGCAACCCCGTATCGACATAATCGCCGGCTAGTAGAAGGTTCTTCCAGTGTGTCGTCGGTGCCGGGCGGCGAAGCAGCTGCGCGGGACTGGCGAGAAAGGTCGCCCGCCGCTCTTTGACGATTCGCGTGGGCGGGACTGGATACGCCGGGAGCCGATATGCCAGGGCCGCGTCGCGCCATAGCAGGTCGCGCAGCTCCTCCGCTGATTGGTCGACGATGCTGTCCGCGGCGCTCACTGTAACCGACACCCCCTCGCGTTTGCGAAAGATCCATTCGGCAGCGCCGCCAATCACTCCGACGAAATACGGTGAGTCCGTTGGCACTGCACAACGAAAATGCGCATTGACGATCGGCGAATAGGCGTCGGGCACCGTGAGCGCGGGAACCAACCGGGCCGCCACCGCCGCGGGCACGGCGAGGATCAGGCTGTCGCCGCGGCCGAGCCCAACCGGGCCGGTCTCGAACACGAGTTCGGTGACGTGATCCAAGGCGAAATGCAAAGCCCGGAGCCGCGCGCCGAAGCGGATTTCGGCGCCCTGCGCGCGCAGGCGGGCGAGCGCCGGGTCGACAAAGGTTTCGGAGAGCCCGTCGCGTGGCACGAGCGGGCGGCACGCCGCGCCACCCCGCCCGAGGGTTTCTGCTAGGACCCGCCAGAACAGCCTGGCAGACGCATGGTCGGCACTTGTGTTCAACGCAGCGATTGCGAGCGGCTCCCACAAGCAGCGGAACGCTTCCTGTTCTCGGTCGAGCGCCTCGACCACTGCCGCGGACGGGTCGGCTCGCCGCAACGCCAGGACAGCGAGGTAATCAGTTGCTCGCGTCCCCGGTACTCGTCGCTTTGCGCTGAAGATCCACCAGGGGAAGACCCCGCGGTTCGGCCGCAAGGTCCAGCGCCGCCCGGTCTCGGCATCTATGAAAGGAAAGACTGCATCCGGCGGACCTTCGAGCGTATCCAGCGCGCCGATCCGTTCAAGATAGCCGAGTGCCAGACGGTTGCCGGCGAGAAGGAGATGGTTGCCATTGTCAATTCGGCAGCCGAGCTCGGCATCCAGATACGAGCGGCAGCGCCCGCCGGCGTGACGGCCAGCTTCATAAAGCCGCACGCCCCTACCCTCGGCGGCAAGCTCAACCGCAGCAGCGAGGCCAGCGAGACCGGCGCCCACAACATGCACCGTACCCAACCCCGTTCTCATACGAGACCGTGCCGCAATACCAGCCAGAGCTTACGCGGCTTTGACACCTTCACGCGTGTCTTGGGATCGCGCCACCCCGAGCGCAACAGGGCCGAAAGTGTCGCATGGTAGATCGCGGCCATCACCGCGGCGGGACGCATCGCCCGGCGCGAGCAACTCTCCATAGCGCGGATACTCGACTGGAAGTGCTCCTCGGCGATTGCGGCGACCTCGCGGCAGACCGCCGGCAGCGCTGGATGGCCTAAGACCGCTGTCGGGTCGGTTTCGCGTATCCCGTGCCGGTCGAGTATCTCATGGGGCAGATACAGCCGCCCGCGGCCGGCGTCCTCGTCGAGATCACGCAAAATATTGGTCAGTTGTAGAGCCCGGCCGAGCGAGTCTGCGACGGCATGCGCAGCATCGCTCGGATCGCCGAAGACCTGAACCGAGAGATGGCCGACCGAGCTTGCTACCCGAGCGCAGTAGAGGTCGAGCATTGCAAGATCGGGAGCGCGAATATCTGCGCGCGCATCCATCTCCATTCCGTCAATGATGGCCAGGAAATCTCGCCGGCACAGATCGTAGCGCACCGCCGGCTTACGCAGCGCCTTGGCGACGACATGGCGCGGATGTCCGGCATAGAGCGCATCGATTTCCTCGCGCCAGGCGGCAAGGGCGGCAATTTTGTACTCGACCGGTCGCTCGCCGTCGGCAATGTCGTCGACCTCTCGGCAGAATGCATAGACCGCGTACATCGCGTTCCGGCGGTGCTGCGGCAGTAGGCGCATCGCCCAATAGAACGAGGTTCCGGCCGCCTCGACCCGATGCCGGATCGTCTGACGCAGGATCGCGTCGCTCGGCCGCTCCGCGACGGCGCCGAATGGCACATCGCTCATCCTCGGAAACCTTGCAGCACGCCGAACACAAAGGCGGCGAAGAAATCCGATTTTTTCAGTCTTACCCGATCCGCCAAAGGATCGCCGCGACGCAGTCGGCGCAATAGGCGCGCTGCGAGCTCGACAATGACGCCACATTCGCAACGCAATCCGGATGAGACGACGTGCGGGGCCAAGCCTCGCGCGGCCGCGACGAGCGTGTCGGTACGGTCGAGCATGCTGTCGAGCACTCGACGCAATTTTGGGCAAGACCCTCGGGCTGCCAGCGCTTCGACGCCAATCCCTTCAGCGGCGAGATCCGTCATCGGCAGATAGACCCGGTCGAGCACACGATAGTCATCGGCGCAATCCTGCAGATGGTTGAGCACCTGCAGCGCCGAGCACAGCGCATCGGAGGCAGGCCATGTCTCGCGACTCTCACCGTGAAGGTCAAGCAGTTGCCGTCCGACTGGTGAGGCGGAGTAGCGGCAATACGCCATCAGATCGTTCCAGTCGTGATAGCGCAGCTTCGTCGCATCCAGGCGAAAGGCGCGCAGCACGTCGTGGCAATGACTCGCGGTCATCCGCGTCTCGACCAAGCTTTCACGCATTGCTGTAGCAGCCGCCGAATCTTTACCCGGCGCACCGTCGAGGATAGCTGCCATGCGATCGAGGCGGCGAACCTTCTCTTCGCCGGTCAGCGCAGGGTTATCGGCGATATCGTCAGCGATCCGGGCGAACCGGTAAAAGGCGTGCACATGCGGTCGCAGTTCGCGGCGGATCAAGAAGGAGCCAACCGGAAAATTCTCTGTGCCGCGCCCTTTGCCCGACGGCGTCTCGACGCTACGGACAGCCTCGTCCCGCAGCTCGGCCGGCTCAGCTGTCATTGGAGGTATCCGTTCGCCTTGAACCAGCCGATGGCGTCGGCGATCGCATGGCGCGCCGGCCGCGGCGTGTAGCCTAGCTCGCGAGAGGCCTTTTCCGAAGTGAAATACATCTTCTTTCGCGCCATTCGAACCCCGTCGAGCGTGATGAAGGGCTCCTTGCCGCTCAGCCGCGCCATGAGCTCAGCCCCGATCGCCACCGGATAGGCCACGGTATATGGAATCCGAATTCGAGGGGCCCGAGTGCCGGCCGCCTGCGCCACTTCTGAGAGAATCCTCGCGAGGGACAGGTTTTCGCCGCCAAGGATATAACGCTCTCCGACGCGTCCCAGCTCCGCCGCCGCCAGGTGGCCGGCGGCGACGTCGTCGACATGCACGATATTCAAACCGGTCTCGACATAGCCTGGCATACGCCCTCGCGCTGCTTCGAGAACGAGGCGACCAGTCGGTGTCGGCTTGCAGTCGCGCGGTCCGACCGGTGCCGACGGATTGACGATGACCGCGGGCAGTGCTCGCCTGGCAATCAAGCCGCGGACGACTTCTTCGGCCTGAAATTTCGAGCGCTTGTAGGGGCCGATCATGTCTTCGACATTGCTCGGAGTTTCCTCATCGGCCGACCCCTGTGGAACGAGACCGAGCGTGGCGACGCTGCTCGTATAGACCACCCGTTCAACACCGGCATCGAGCGCGGCTCTCATCAAGACCCGGGTCCCCACTACATTCGCGCGGAACATCGGCGCGGGATCGGTGACCCAGAGGCGATAATCGGCGGCAACGTGGAATAGATACCGGCAACCGGCAACGGCGCGGGACAGCGATGCTGCGTCTTCCAGCGAGCCCTCGGCAACTTCAACGGAAAGATCGACAAGGTTGCGCCGATCGCCGTTTGGGCGAGCCAGCACGCGAATTTCATGACCCGTTCCCACGAGCGCGCGGGCTACGGCCGAGCCGACGAACCCGGTTGCTCCGGTGACAAGGGACAAGCCCGGTGACAGGGACATTGCCGATCACTCTTCACCCGCCCTTCGGGTGGTAGCGTGAAATTGGGCCGGTGTCTCGCGAAAACCGCAGTTATCGCGCAGCCGGTGCGCGCTCGGGTTCAACGGGTCGACGGTGACGCCTCGACAGGCGCGCCAACCTCTACGGCGCGGGCGCGCGCCGCTTCGGCCTTGTCGGTCTCACCGAGCACGTCATAGGCGTGGGCGAGGCGAGCCCATCCTTCCTTGTCGTCCGGTTGCTGCTCGAGCCGTGCAGCAAGGCGCTCCACCATGCTGCGGATCATCGCCTGGCGCTCATCCGGCGACATCGAGCGGGCAGCAGCGATGTCCTGCGCGGTCGGCCCGGCCGAGGTTTTCGCACTCGCTTGCGGTTCACCCGGCGCGATCTCGGCGAGGCGCGCCGCGACGACATTGCGCCACGGCGCGTCGGCCGGAGCATCGGCGAGCAGCGCTTGCAATGCGGTCTTGGCTTTAGCGACATCGCCGTGCTGCAACGCCGCCTCGGCGCCGTAAAAGCGGGCGCGCGGATCGTTGCCGGATTTGGCAAACTCGGCCTCCGCCGCCGGCGTCACGGTGCCCCCGGCGGCGAGCACGAAGACTTCACCCAGTTCGGCATGCAGCTGGGGCTCATCGGGCTTGAAGGCAATCGCGCGACCGTAAGCCTCACGCGATTCGCCAAAGCGCTCCAGCGAGGCCAGCGTCCGACCGAGCAGGACCCAGCCTTCGGGATGGTCGGGCTCGCGCTCGAGGCGCGCCTTCAGCTGATCCGCTGCGGCGGCGAGTTCGGTCATATCGTGTGGGCCCTCCCCGCGCGCGGTCCCGGCCGCGGCCGGCGGATTGATCGCCGCCGGTGCGCCGACCGCGAAATAAATCGCGAGGGCCGCCGCCGGCAACACGCCCGCCACCCCTACCGCAGCGCCGGTTCGCCACGAAGCCTCTGTCGGGTTGGCCTCGGCAAGGTCGACTTCCTCGCGGTCCCTATCGGCTGCCGCCAGCATTCGTCGGGTGATCTCGATTCGTGCGGCGGCGGTCTCGTCCGACGCGAGCCTCCCTAGCGCGAGCTCCGTGTCTATATCCGCGAGCTGTCGGCGGAACATCGCGACGGCAGCCTCGCCTTCGTCCGCGCCGCGCCCGGCTCGCCATATGAGAGGCCGCAGGAGAGCGGCCAATGCCACCAGGATGAGCAGCCCGGCAGCGATCCAGAACCAAATCATCGCTGATCGCCCAGCAGCAGCGCGGCGCGCGCACTCTCCTCTCGGCTCAATTCCGGCACCGGCGGTTCAAGACGCCGGCGCCGCGCCCGAAGCAGCAGCAAACCGCCGCCACCCAATACCAGCACGGGCGGCGTCAGCCAAAGTACCCAGGTGAGTGGCGCGAAAGGCGGGTCGAGCAATACGAAGACACCGTATCGAGCGGCGATGTAATCGAGAACCTGCTGATCGGTGTCACCAGCGACCAGGCGCTGGCGCAGCAGCAGACGCAGATCGTGGGCGAGATCGGCGTTCGATTCGTCGATCGACTGGTTCTGACAGACGAGACAGCGCAGCTCCTTGCTGAGGCCGCGGGCGCGCGCCTCGAGTGTTGGATCGGCGAGCCGCTCCGCGGGCTCGACCGCGTGCACCGAGGGCTGCTCGATCACGAGGAGCAGCACGGCTGCAAAGAGCAACCTCAAGATCATCAGGAGTCCGCCGCTCGGGCAGCGACAGCGCCCGGTGCTCGGGCCGCCGGCAGGCGCATGCGAAGCCGTCGGTCGCTGAGCGAGAGGAGGCCGCCCAAGGCGGCCAGGACCGCGCCAAACCAGATCCACGGAACAAGCGGGTTGTAGTAGGCCCGCAACACCCAGCCGCCCTGGCCGTCGCGATCGCCGAGCGCCAGATAGAGATCGCCAAAACCGTTGGTCGTGATTGCGGTATTTGTCGTTTGGCTGCGCGCCACCGGATACCAGCGCCGCTCGGGATAAAGGGTTATTGCTGCGGCGCCGGGCCGCTCAACAAGGATCTGCGCGCGCTCGACATGATAGTTCGCGACGTCTCCTTCGGTTACGCCGACAAAGTGCAAGGTGCGGCCGGCGATCTCCAACGTGTCCCCGGCATGCATGCTCTCGATCCGCTCGCTGCGCCACGCAGTCGAGACGACGATCCCGGCAATCAGCACGCCGACGCCGAAATGGGCGAGGGCGTAGCCCCAAGTGCCGCGCGGCAGATGGCGCAGCCGGCGCCAGGCAGCGCGCAGCGGCAGTCTTGCAAGGCCGCTACGATCGGCGAGATCGGTCAGTACGCCGAGCATCGCCCAGACCGCGAGCGCCACTCCCGCCAGGGCTGCCGGGGGTGCGGTGCGGGCGAGGAGGAAGACGACCACGGGCGCGAGGAGTGCGCCAACAAGGGCCGGTGATAGGCGACGCAGCGCCGCTGCGAGATCTCCGCGGCGCCAGGCGAGCACCGGGCCGATCACCATCGCGACAATGCCGGGCATCAGGATCGGCACAAAGGTCGCGTCGAAAAACTGCGGACCTACGCTCAGTTTGACTCCGCTCCACACCTCGGCGAAGAGCGGATAAAAGGTGCCGAGGAAAACCGTCGCCATCCCTGCGCAGAGCAGCAGATTGTTGAACACCAGGGCCCCCTCGCGGCTCACTGGCGCGAACGGGTTGCCGGTTTCCAGGCCCGGCGCGCGGAACGCGTAGAGCAGCAACCCGCCGCCGATCACCACCGCAATCAGGGCGAGGATAAAGACCCCCCGCGTCGGATCGACAGCGAAGGAATGCACCGACGTCAGGACGCCGGACCGCACGAGGAAGGTGCCGATCAAACTCATGCCGAACGTCAGGATCGCCAGCAGAACGGTCCAGCGCTGCAAGGTTTCGCGCTTTTCGACGACGGCCGCCGAGTGGAGGAGCGCAGTCCCCAAGAGCCACGGCATGAACGAGGCGTTTTCGACCGGGTCCCAGTACCACCAGCCGCCCCAACCGAGCACGTAGTAGGCCCACCAGCTGCCCAACGCGATGCCGATCGTCAGCCCGCACCAGGCAACGAGGGCCCACGGCCGAACCCAGCGCGCCCATTGGGCGCCGACCCGCCCCTCGATCAGGGCGGCGATGGCGAAGGAGTAGGTGATCGAGAAACCGACATAGCCGAAATAAAGAAAGGGCGGGTGGAAGGCGAGCCCCGGGTCCTGCAAGAGCGGGTTGAGGTCGCGCCCGTCGGCTGAGGTGGGAAACAGCCGATCGAACGGGTTCGATGTCGCGATGATGAAGAGGAGCGTGCCAAAGCCCAAAAGCCCCTGAATCGCCAAGGTGCGCGCCCGCAAGCTCGCTGGCAGCGCCCGGCCGAAGACGGCGACGAGACCGCCGAATAGGGTTAGCATGACGACCCACAGCATCATCGAGCCTTCGTGGCTACCCCAGACGCCGGTGACCTTGTAGAGCATGGGTTTTGCGGTATGCGAGTTCTCGAAGACGTTGCGCACCGAGAAGTCCGAGATGATGTGGGCGTGCATGAACACGGCGAAGGCGAGCGCCACCATGCCGAATTGCAGTAGTGCTGCGGGCCGCGCCAGATCCATCAGCGCCCTGCTACGCACCGACGCCCCGACCAGCGGCACCGTGCCCTGCACGAGGGCCACGAGCATGGCGAGGATGAGGGCGAAATGGCCGATCTCTACCAGCATCTCACCGCACCCCGTTCAGCAGCACATTCCCGTGAACCGGGAAAATAACCGGGAAATTTTTAGATTCGGCCCTGCTCATTTCAAAATCGTGAAGCATATCAAATAGTTGGTTCAATACTCACGAATAGCCGAACCGGGAATTTCCGCACAGAACCGGGAAATATCCGGGAATATCCGGGAATATCCGGGAATATCCGGGAACCGACGCGCATTTAGCTTTCCGGCAGCATTCTCGCACGAGCGTTAACTTTATGCGAGGGACCATGCCAGCAAGATGTGGTGTTACAATGGCGAATACGAGCGAGGTCGCCGCGAAGCTCAGGTGACGGTTCGCGCCTCTCCATGCCCGGTTAACGGATGGGTTGGATACGCCTGACTTCATAGCGGCAACGGCGCTGCTCGAGGAGGGATGACGCTAACCGGCGGCGGCTGGTGAAGGTCTCGGGCTCGATCCCGAGGTTTCGCGAGGATCGCGCACGGAATGCTCGGTTTGTGATAAGAACAAAGTATGGACGACCTCATGGCGCGGATCGCCGCGAAGAAGGCGGAACTTGACCGGCTGCGTCCCGTGGTGGGCGCCGGACTTGGCAATCTCGAGCACATTCACGATCTCGAGCTGACCTACACTTCGAACGCGATCGAGGGGAACACGCTCAGCGCCGCCGAGACGACGCTCGTCATCGAGCAAGGGATCACGATCGGCGGCAAGCCGCTCAAGGACCATCTCGAAGCGATCGACCACTATGAGGCGATCGGCTATGTACGTGCGCTGGCGCGCCGGGGGACGCCGCTGACCGAGGCCGACCTGCGGCAGCTGCATCATCTCGTGGTGCAGCGCTCGCATCCCGAGATTGCCGGCCGCTACGCCGATCAGGGCCGCTACGTCCTGACCGAAACCGGTCGGCACACCTTCCCCTCGCCGACGGAAGTGCCTCCGCTGATGGGAGATCTTGCCCGCTGGCTGGGTGTCGCACCCGATACGCCGGAGACGGCCTTCGCGGCGCACCGGCGGCTCGTTGACATCCATCCGTTTAACGACGGCAACGGTCGTACCGCGCGGCTCCTGATGAATCTGATCCTGATCCGCGGTGGCTATCCGCCGGTTGCCGTGCGGCCGGAGGATCGGCCCGCCTATGTCGGGGCCTTGCAAGAGGTGCAGGCCGGCCGAGGGTCGGCGCGCTTCGATCGTCTTCTCTACGAGCGCTTAGACGCGACCTTGGGGGAGTATTTGAGCGCCGCGAAAGACGTCCACCCCTCCCCGGCCAGGCCAAAAAAATAGCAGGCCATGCGCCGGCTCATCGAGGTGCCGGTGCTCGACGCTGCCTTTAGCCTACTCCGCGGCTGCCGGGATCGCGACCGGTTCGACTTTGGCGGCGCAGAATTTATATTCCGGAATCTTGCCGAACGGGTCGGGCTGCGGGTTGGTCAAGACGTTGGCGGCGGCTTCGGCGTAGCAGAACGGGATGAAAATCTGGCCCGGGCGACCGCGCTGTCGGCGCGGGCCTTCAATTCGATCGTGCCGCGGCGGGTTGTGACGCGGACTTGATCGCCCGCGGCGATGCCGAGGCGGCGCAATTCGGCGGGGGCGAGGCTGGCGACCGCCTCGGGCTCGATCTCGTCGAGCACGTTCGCCCGGCGGGTCATGGCCCCGGTGTGCCAATGTTCGAGCTGGCGGCCGGTGGTCAGCACCATCAGGTATTCGGCGTCGGGCTCCTCGGCGGGCGGGATGATCGCGGCGGGGACCAGGCGGCCGCGCCCCGCCGAGGCCGGCAAGGAGCCGGCGGCCGGTTCGGTCCAGCAAACCGGGCGAATAGCAGGCCCGATGCCATGGCACCGTTGACGCGCCGCAGCACCGGTCGCGGCCGGTAGCGTCAGAGGCACGCCTTGCTCCTCGACGGATTCACCGCGAAGGCAGCAGGCTGTTGCCCCGACCCCCAGATCTCCCACATTCGGGTATAGGCGGTCTCGAGGTCAAGGGTGAACCGCGCGATGTCGAATAGCGGCATCGTCGACCGGTTGCGAGCCAATTTTTGCCGCAATGCGACGAGCCGCTCCGGCTCCGTCGCCAATTGCACTGCCAGGGCCTCATACTGCCCGAGCGAGGTGGTGATCAATTCGGGGAGCCCGATGGCCGTCAGCAGGGAACCGGCCATCCGCCCGGCATAGGTTTCGCCGGCGCAGGTCAGCACCGGCAATCCGACCCACAAGGCGTCGTTGGCTGTCGCACCGGCATTGTAAGGGAGGGTGTCGAGAAATAGATCGGCTCTTCGAAGGCGCGCGAGATAATCCGGCAATGGTGCGGACGGAGAAAAGACCAGCCGCTCGGCGGCGACGCCGCGGCTCGCCGCCTCGCGCCGCAAGTTCGGGGCGACCCAGGCATTCGATTCGGCGAGCCACAGCACGCTGCCCGGCACCGCGCGCAGCAATTTCATCCAGATATCAAAAAAGGTGGGCGTGATCTTGTAGCTGTTGTTGAAGCTGCAGAAGACAAATCCCGCCTCGGGCAGCCCGCATTCGGCCCGCGTCGGGACGGACTCGGAGACTTTCCGCCGGCTGTCGCTCGGCTGGAAGCAGCTCGGCAGATACACGAGCCTCTCGGTGTAGAAAGGCTGCTGGTCCGGCGGCACGAGGAACTGATCGACGATGATGTAGTCGATGAAGTCCGCCCCCATCGTACCGGGATAGCCGAGGTAATTCACCTGAATCGGCGCAGGCCGGCAAGCAAGGATCGTCGGCCGGGATTTCCCAGTATAACCCATCAAATCGATCAGGATGTCGAGATGATCTGCGCGGACCCGCTCAGCCGCCCGTCGGTCGGGCAACCCCTCGATCTCGACCCAGCGGTCAAAGGCGCCGGCAAGGCGCGTGCGCGTCTCGCTGCGGTCCTCGGGCCCCCAGGAGTAGCCGGCTATCTCGAAGCGCCGCCGATCGTGGCGCTCGATCAGTTCGGCAATCAGCAATGCTACCGGATGCCGCCGGAAGTCCGCAGACAGATAACCCAGACGGATCCGGCCGCTGGGCTCCGGTCGCGGGCGCTGCGGGGTGGCGGAACGGCGAACGGCGATCTTGGCCGCGACCCGCCGAGCGCATTCCAACTGCTCCTCGGCCGTAGAGGAAAGTGCCAACATAGTAAACGCGGTGCCGACCGCCGGGTCCCGCATCAGCGCAGCACGCGCGCTCGCCTCATTCTTTGCGTAATCGGACCAATCGCAGATGCGCTGGAGGAGTTCGAACCAGGTGGCTAATGTGTCGGCGTTTTCCGGCGCGAGGGCCAACGCGCACTGCAGCGAAGCTATCGCCGCGCGCAGCTCTTCTTGAAGGATCAAGGCAAGGGCGAGGTTGTAGTGTGCCGTCGCGAAATCCGGTTGCACAGCCAGCGCCCGCTTGTAGCTCGCGATCGCTTTGGTCACCCGGTCTTGCGCAAGCATCACACTGCCGAGCCCATTATGAGCCAGGGCATAATCGGGTGCGAGGGCGAGCGCCCGTCGGAAGCAAGCGGCCGCCTCCGCGAAGCTGCCCATATCCTTCAGGAGGTTCCCCAGATTGTTGTACGCCTCGACATAATCCGGCTGCACTTGAAGCGCCCTGCGGTAGCTTTTCTCTGCTTTATCGAGCTGCTTTTGGTCCCGCAGGGCGTTGCCGAGATTGTAGTGCGCCTCAGCGCAGTCGCGCTCCAGGGCCAAGGCTCGGCGGAAGCTCTTCACCGCATCAGCGAATCTTCCTTGCTTCTCCAGTGTGACGCCAAGGTTATTCAGCGCCTCGAGGTAGTTCGGCTCGATCGTCAGCGCCCGCCGGTAACTGATCACTGCCTCGTCGAGCCGGTTTTGCAAATGTCGCGCCTCGCCGAGGTTGTAGTGAGTGGCGGCATGATCGGGCTCGATGGCCGCCGCCCGCCGGTAGCACTCTATGGCCTCGTCCAGACGGCCGAGTCTCGCCAGAACCGAGCCGAGATCGCGGTGGGTGGCGGCGCGGTCCGGCGTCAGTTCGAGCGCCCGGCGGAGGGGAGCCTCCGCCGCGGCGAGACGATCAAGACCCAATAGAGCAGTAGCACAGTTGAGATGCGCGCCCGGGAAGTCCGGGACCAGTGCAACGGCCCGTGCGGCACTTTCCAGCGCCGCTTCGAACCGGCCCTCGCCGTTCAGCGCGCGGGCGAGATTGTTGTGCGCCATGCCATAATCAGGATCGAGCGCGATCGCCTGCCGATAGCTGTCGATCGCCTCGGCGCGCCTCCTGCAATGCGTTGCCGAGGTTCAAATGCGCCTCGGGAAGGTCCCGCAATTCGGGTAATGCCCGCCCGATCAGCGCAATCGCCGCTGCGACGTTCCCGCGCTGATGGACAACGACCCCGAGCAGGTGCAGCGCCTCGGCATGGTCCGGGTCCCGTTCCAGCACCTTGCGATAGAGAGCCTCCGCCCGGTCGAGACGCCCCGCCTGGTGGTGGGCAAAACCGGCATTCACAGTGCGCCCAACGCCACGCGATCCGCGGGCGTTTCGCTTGCCGTTCGGGGATGCCATGATGGATGCGGTATCGATGTTACCTGCCTGGCAGTTGTCGCCGAGTTCCGCACTCGCCGTCACCCGCCACAGCCGCCAAATCCGAAGCCGATAACGCAACGGGCGGGCGTCCCGAGCTCCAAAGTTCCCACATTTGCGTATAGGCGGCTTCGAGATCACGGGTGAAACGCCCCATGTCGAAAAGCGGCATGGTGGAGCGGTTGCGAGACAACTTTTCCCGCAGTCCGCCAAGCAAGCGCGGTTCTGTCGCAAGCCGCAGCGCCAATGCCGCGTAATCGTCCAACGATGTCGTGATCAGCTCAGGCAACCCAATGGCCGCCAGCTGCGCGCCGGCCATTCGCCCGGCGTAAGTGTCGCCGGCACAGGTCAGCACCGGCAACCCCACCCACAGGGCATCATTGGCGGTGGCGCCGGCGTTGTAGGGCAGGGTGTCGAGAAACAAATCGGCCAGACGGAGGTAGGCGAGATATTCCGCCATCGGCACCCGTGGTGCGAAGACGAGCCGCTCAGGGGCGACGCCCCGGCCTGCTGCCTCGCGCCGCAAATTGTCTTTGGCCAGGGCATTCGATTCGGCGAGCCAAAGTACGCTCCCCGGCATCGCCTCGAGCAAATCCATCCAAATTTCGAAAATCGCCGGAGTAATTTTGTAGCTGCCGTTGAAGCAGCAGAAGACAAAACCCCCTTCGGACAGGCCGCACTCGGCTCGTGACCGACCCGGCCGAGCAATCTCCCGCGTGGTGTCGTTCGGCTGATAGCAGTTCGGGAGGTGCACCAGTCTCTCTGTGTAAAAACGCTGCTGATCCATCGGCACGAGGAACCGATCCACGATGATATAGTCGATGAAGTCAGCCCCCATCGTGCCCGGGAAGCCGAGATAATTGACCTGGATCGGTGCGGGCCGGTAGGCGGGGATGACGGGCCTGCCGTCCCTCGTGTAGCCGTTGAGGTCGATCAGAATGTCGACGGCGTCGGCGTGGATTCGCTCGGCTGCTTCGCGGTGAGGCATGCTGTCGATGTCGACAAAGCGATCAAAGGCGCGGGCGAGACGGGCGCGTACCGCACTCCCGTTCTCCGGTCCCAAGGAATAGCCGCTCACCTCGAACCGGCGCCGATCGTGTCGTTCGATCAGTTCGGGGATCAGAACAGCGACCGGATGCGGGCGGAAATCCGCGGACAGATAGCCGATGTGGATCCGCCCGCCGGGTTGCGGTTGCCGACGAGGAAGTCGGGCGGTTTCGGGAACGCTGACTTTAGCCGCGACCTGGCGAGCGCAATCGAACTGTTCCCCCGGCGTAGAAGACAATGTCAGAAAAATAAATGCGCTGGTGAGCGCCGGCGACAGACCCACCGCCTCGCGGGTTTTGGTCTCGGATTCGCGATACTGGGCCCAATCACCGCTGTACTTTCTCACGTGCAGCCAGGCAGCCAGAGCGTCGGCATTACCGGGCGCGAGGACCTCGACGCGCCGAAACGGGGCGATCGCCTCCTGCAGCTTTCCCTGCGAATATAACGCGAGGCCAAGACTGTAGTGTGCCGAGACGAGATCCGGATCCAGGTCGATCGCCTGCCTATAGCTCGCCACTGCGTCATCGAGCCGACGTTGCCCCTGCAGCGCACTGCCCAGGTTGTAGTGAAACAGGGCATTGCTCGGCGCAATCGATAGCGCCCGTCGATAGGCTGCAACCGCCTCGTCGAGGCGATATTGCACCTGTAGTGCTTGACCAAGGTTGCTGTGCGCTTCGGTAAGATCCGGGTTCAGCGCCAGCGCCTGCCGATAGCTCTCGAGCGCGCTGTCGATTTGGCCATGCGCAAAAAAGGCGTTTCCGAGATTGTAATGCGTGGAAGCGTTGTTCGGTGCGGCCGCAAGCGCGCGCCGATAGCTCGCGATCGCATCGTCGAAACGGTTCTGGGCTCGCTGCGCGGTGCCGAGGTTGGTATGCGCCGCGGCAAAGTCCGGCCTCAGAGCGAGAGCTCGCCCATAGCTGTCTATCGCCTCGTCAAGGCGGCCCTGCTGATGCAGTGCATTGCCGAGGTCGTTGTGCGCCTCGGCGAGGTCCGGGTCCAAGGTCAGTGCCCCGCGAAGAACCGGCTCCGCCTCGGCGAAGCGCTCGAGGCCCAGGAGGGCTGTCGCGCGGTTGACGTGTGCCCCCAAGAACTCGGGGATCAGGGCGAGGGCGCGTCGCGAACTTTCGAGGGCGGCTTCGAACAGACCCTGGTCGTTCAGCGCGCGGGCGAGATTGCTGTACGCCATGCCGTAATCGGGGGTTAGCGCGATCGCTCGCCGGTAGCTTTCGACCGCTTCGGTGCGCCTGCCCGCCTCCCGCAGGGCGTTACCGAGATTGAGGTGAGCTTCCGGCAGATCCTGGAGTTCCGGCAATGCCCGCTCGATCAGCGCGATTGCCGTTTCGGGCTCTCCACGTTGATATGCGACGACCCCGAGAAGATGCAGCGCTTCCGGGTGATCCGGGTCCTTCTGCAGCGCCTTACGGTAAAGCTCCTCGGCGCGCTCGAGCCGTCCTGCCCCGTGGTGGGAGAAACCGGCATTGACCGTCCGCGTGATGCCTCCCGCCCGGCGAGCACGCTGCTTCGCATCGGATGCCCACCGATGACCGACGGCTGGCAAACCCGGCATCGGTGTGATCCCGCCCTTCTCCAACACCTCCAGGAGCGGGCCCAGATGCTGCTCGTAACGCCGCCAGCGCCCGACCGAACGAGTGTACAAGGGCTGGCGCACTTGCCACGCACTCGCCGACAGAACCGGCCGATCCGTCTTATAGAACTCAAGACAACCCGGTTCCCAGTCGAGCCCGAGGAATTCGATCAGCCGGCGGCTCTCGCCTTCGAAGTCAGCGACCAAGTTCTCGTAGTCGATGGTCAGCATGCGCAGAGGCAGCGCCCAGCGCCAATGCTCCGCCAGCCGCTCGATCTCGAGCCCCCGAAGACCGCACTCGGCCAAGTCGTAAGCCCACGGAACGGTCTCATCAAACCAACGAAAATAGCATGACAGGCAAGTATCGCGCAGATCGCGGCGAACAAGGATGACGCGCGCCCTCGGGAACAAAACGGCGATAAGCCCGAGATGAAAGATGTTGTCCGGCATTTTGTCGGTGACCCGCGCCGCCCCTCCACCGCGCTCCAGCAACTGCGCAACGTAGTCACCCGCCAAACGTCGGGCCAAATGCGGGTCCAGCTCTTCCATAGGACGGTCCTGCCCATGGGCCTGCACCGCGTCGGCGATATCGCTGATGTTCTTGAGCTCCCCCGCACCCGATACTTGCGAATGGGTGGCAAAGATTTGCTCTACGAGACTGGTGCCGGAGCGCGGCATTCCGACAATAAAGACCGGCACCTCGGATGGGTTCCCTTCTTCGGCGATCGCCGAGTACCGGTCTGGCGTGCAGGCCTCGATCAGGCCATCCACCCGCTGCCGAAGCGACGCCGCATCAAAGAGTTCACCTGAGCCCGCAAGCAGTTCGCGATACCGAGCATTGGCGGCCGCGAAACACGGGAAAGCTTGATCATATCTGTCGGCATTGTCGAGCAGCATTCCGAGCGCAAAACCGGCACTGATACGCGTCAGCGGCTGCTGGTCGGGACCCTCGATCAGGTCGCCCAACCGTTGCAGCTGGACCTCGTCGTCCGGCTGCTGGCCAAGCAATGCCAAGCCCGCATACGCATGCGACACCTGGGGGTCGAGCTCCAGCGCACGGCGGAACGACGATTCCGCTTCGTCGAACCGGCCGCGCGCCCGCAGCACCTGGCCAAGTCCGCTCCAACCTCTCGCAAAATTCGGGTCGAATGATAACGCGCGGCGACAGCTGGCCTCCGCTGCCTCCAGCTCGCCGATATGGAGCAAGGTGAGCGCATGAAGGTAGTGCACGGTTGCGCTTTCAGCTGCGAGCTCGACCGCCTGCCGATGGCAGGCGATCGCCTCGTCGAGCTTCTGCAGATCCGTCAGGGTCTGGGCAAGGTCGCTGAGTATTTCCGCCCTGTTCGGCTGCAAGGCGTGCGCGCTGCGATAGGCGGCTTCTGCCTCCGCAAAACGGCGCAGGCTTCTGAGGGCGGCGGCGCGGTTGAGTACCGCGTCGAGGAGCCCCGGCATCAGCTCGAGCGCGCGGTCGGCATTTTCCAGAGCCGACGCACACGCCCCCTGCAGATTGAGGACGGTGCTCAGATTGCAATACGCATAGGCGTAGTCGCGCTGCAGCGAAATCGCAGTGCGGAAGCTTGCCGCAGCTTCATGCAGGCGATTTAGCCCTTGCAAGGCGGCGCCGAGGTTCAGGTGAGCAGCCACCAGGTTTGGAGAAAGGGCCACGGCCCGCGAGATTAGCTGAACGGCATCCTCGGCTCGCCCGCGCTCGTGCGCAATCCCGCCGAGAAGATGGAGTGCGTCGACGTGATCGGGCGCTTTTCGCAAGGCCTTGCGGTAGAGAGCCTCTGCCTGATCCAGATTCCCTGCTTGATGGTGTTCGAACGCGGCCTGAAAGTCCCGGGAAACGGCGGCCGTCCTGCGGACGGCATTCGGCCCGTTGCGTGGTGCCATCGTGTGTACGTGATCTATGTGCTTCAGGCCGGATTATAGCATCGTTCTGCTAACGGACAATTTTGTCCGCTCAAGACATTGCCCATCCGCTGTTGGCGTGATGGTGAACGGCGGGCCCGCCAACCACTCATCCGGCCGAAGCAATCAGGCCCTCGCGTCAGCGCTCCGCGAAGACGCCGGAATTCTTTATTAGTCGCGGGAGCCAACGAGCCGACATGCACGCGGCGGCATCGACACTCATCAACGCCACCGCTGCACTAAATGTTCGTGCTAGGCCTTAGCCCTTCCGCCGGCGGCGGGCGAGACGCGCCAAGCCGACACCAATCAGCCCCGTGCCCACCAGGGTCAGCGAAGCCGGCTCGGGGACAGGAGGCGCCGGTACCGAGTAGCTGTAGGTCAGCACATCCGTTATCGCGCCGGTGCCCGTAGGGCGGACCGCTACAGGACCCGTAGCCGAAACCGTTTCTTGTATCATGTCCGTGATCGCGGCTGCAACGCTCGCCGTCTCAAAGGCTGCAAACATCGCGGCGGTCGCCGAGGCGCTTGCCGAGTTGGTTCCGCTGGAGGCGCCCGACGTGCTCTGGCCGCCGGCTAGTTTTCCGGTGACGCGGGTGCCGGTGACCGTGTCGGTGAAGGTCAGCATGCCCGCCAGCGTCTTGGTCGCCTTGTCGACCGCTGATGCGGAGAAGCTTCCCCCCGACGTACCGTTGTTGGTTGCGGTTAGGATCCCGGTCAACTTGTCGGTCAACGTATCCGTTACACCGGTCAACACGGCACCGAGCGGTATCCCATTCGTACCCGGCACAAAGCCGAAGAAGGTCTGCGAGGCCGTAAAATTTTTCGTGCGTGCGGGAATGGTCTGGCTCTGCTTTACCGTCGAGGCGGAAGCTACTCCGGAGAAGGAGGTCAAGAAGGCTGCCGCTGTCAGACCGAGTGTCGGTTTCTTACCCACGGGATCCCCCCGTTCGCGGTTTTGGAGCAATGCCGAAATTTGACGTGCAACCGACGTGCCAATTATCCTAAGTGGTTCAAATCACTGGATACTGCATCGAGCATTCGATCCATCGAACGGAAAAGTGTAAAATCCGCCGACAGGTCTTCGGGCAACACCAGACTCCCGGATTCTCATGGCTCGACCCGCCCCGACGGCATAATCCTTTGAACCGGCTTAGTTTTTGGTGGCAATGCCGTAAACGTGCCAATTATCCTAAGCTAAAATCAGTGGATTCTGCATCGAGCATTCGATCCATCGAACGGAAGAGTGTAAAATTCTCCGACAGGTCTTCGAGCGACACCGGACTATCGGATTCTCGCAGCTCGACCGGTCTCCGACGGACTGATCCTTTGAACCGGCTTAGTTTTTGGTAACAATGCCGTCGACGCCCGGGAGCCTCCCACGAGTTTGAAGCCCACCCTCGTCGCGCAAAAGGTGTAAAATTGCCGACACCATGACCCGCCCGATCGCGCCAGCTTTGCCGCTCATCGCCTCCCGCCGACGGCGCGTCGCAACCCGATCGCTGAAATCCGGCCCTCTGAGTAGCGCCTGAGGAGGTCTATCCGTTCAGCTTCGCTCGTCCGAAATCGTCGTATTGTCGACCGTATAATGTGACATCACAAACAGCAGATGCGAAGATCTGCGTCCGTCCCGAATCCCGCTACTCGGCCGCGGCCGCGGGCACGGCGGGCTCGACCTTGGCGGCGCAGAATTTATATTCCGGGATCTTACCGAACGGGTCGAGTTGCGGGTTGGTCAGCACGTTGGCAGCGGCCTCGGCGTAACAGAACGGGATAAAAACCTGGCCCGGGGCGACGGCGCTGTCGCTGCGGGCCTTCAGTTCGATCGTACC
>Ga0306925_10000726_pt1 | contig 24974 bp, 35 predicted proteins | sample flu12Cox44000176_FD_203755 | JGI IMG/M metagenome (GOLD analysis project Ga0306925, IMG submission 203755) | Lab enrichment of tropical soil microbial communities from Luquillo Experimental Forest, Puerto Rico - flux8day.12C.oxic.44.000.176 (v2)... | ecosystem: Environmental > Terrestrial >... | reverse complement strand
GGAGCAGCCGGCTTAATTCTGGTGCAGCTCTCGTTGGTCACGAAAGCAATTCCCTGTCCTTCGACTTCGGCGGGTCCTCCTTGGGCGGTGCCTTGCGAAGAATACTGAATATCAGTATATGAGGAACCAAGGCTCGGCCATGGACTTCGAGTGGCATACTGCCAAGGAGCAAGCCAACCGCAGGAAGCACGGTATCGATTTCCGAACTGCCGCGAAGGTGTTCCTGGATCCCTATGTTATCGAGTTCGATGATTTCGATAACAATGGCGAGCTGCGCTGCAATGCCATCGGTCTTGTCGACGGTCGCATGCTCTTCGTCACGTACACCTTACGGGGCGACGTCGTTCGTATCATATCCGCCAGAGGAGCGGAACCACATGAAAAAAGGAAATATCACGAGCTTTAGGCTCAATCCGAAGAAACCACCGAAGAGCGATTGGCGCGCCTTCGATGCGATGAGTGAGGCGAAGCGCCACCGCGCCGCGGTGTCCGATCCCGATTGTCCGCCGGCCAGCAAGGCCCAGCTCGCTCGTGCGCGCCGCGTGCCGACGGTGGCAGCCTTGCGCAGGAAATTGAAGCTGACACAGGAGGAATTCGCGGCGCGGTTTCATCTCCCGCTTGGGACCGTGCGCGATTGGGAGCAGGGTGCCCATCGGCCCGATAAGGCGGCACAAGTTCTGCTCGCTGTCATTGCGAAAGACCCCGACGCCGTGACACGTGCGCTTGGAACAAGCCAAAAGGCGCCTGTTTAGATTCACGTTGGTGGACCTTACCCGCTGAACGCCGCTACCATTGGATCCAGCGTGCGAGCACGGCATCATCGCCGAGTGGCTGACCTGCAGGAAAAATAGTGACGAGGCCCATAATGCGAACACTCCCGGCTTTGCGACATCGGAAGTATCGGTTTCGGTGGTTGCGGGGAGCTTCAACTGTGCGTAATGACGCGCTCAAATGGTGAGCTCCCTGGACACGCTCCCGCGCCGCTCCGTGATATGGGGCCCCTTCACCGCGCTCGGGCTCGCGGTGGCGGTGGCCGCGGCGGTGCTCGACCAGGCATGCAAGCTCTGGCTCATCTTCGTGACCGATCTCGCCTCCCACGGGCCGATTGCGCTTACGCCCTTTCTCGACCTCGTGCTCACCTGGAACACCGGGATCAGCTACGGCCTGTTCCCGCAAGAAGGCCCGCTCGGCCAGTGGGCGCTGCTCGCGATCAAGGTGATTGCCGCGGTGCTGCTGTGGATCTGGCTTGCGCGCGCCTCCTCGCGGCTCACGGCGGTGGCGCTTGGCCTTATCATCGGCGGCGCGATCGGCAATGCGATCGACCGGCTGGCTTATGGCGCGGTTGCCGATTTCGTGCTGTTTCACATCACGACGACGAGCTTTAATTTCAGATGGTACGTGTTCAATATCGCCGACGTGGCCATTGTCGTTGGCGTGGCGGTGCTCATCTACGAGATGCTGCTGGGGAGCGAGGGCGCAAAGAAAATGATGCCAACCGACCGAGGCTGACAGCTCAGACGAATTGGGTGGCAATTGTACCGAGTGCCGGCTATTAACGGCGCGCCGATCACGTCGGCGTCAGGTTTTCACCTCGGACGCCTTTGGCCGAATCGACGGTTGCATAATACCAAAGCAAATTCGCCCGCGGTTGGAGGCTGATCGCGCATCTCCTGGAGCATGCATTCTTCGAAAGACGTAGCGGAGGAGGAGCCAGTCCGCTGGATCATTGCCATGAAGCCAATACCAGCCGCAATACCAACAGCCAAGGCAAGCAAAAGATGTATGTATTGGAACGGAGGCCCCATCGCGCATTATCGCAGAATGCTGGCTACGTATTATCGCAGAATGCTGGCTATTTGTCTAACTGTAACAAATTCAACTGTAACAAATTCAAACTGATGCGCACCCATTTCGAGGCAGCGATACATGCGCAGCGACTACTCCCACTAAGCCGAGCTGAAAACGACAAACTCCGGCAGTTATGACGTCTAGGTTTTGCAGCGGAAGGGCTTGAGATGCTCGGCGTTCAGAAACTTCCCGGGCCGAATTTGAAGTTGATGCCGGCCTTGACGACATTGACACTAGTCGTGATGCCGATGGTATTGGTCACAAAGCCGCATGTCCCGGCCGCCCCGCACACCAGTCCGGCCGGACTGGCTGAGCTGAAGCCGTAGTAGTCGTATTCGACGAAGCCCGTGAGCCAGTTCAGGAAGGCGTATTCGGCGCCAAGACCGACCGTCCAACCGCTTTGCGTCGCGCTGTCGGAGGCGACGTTGAGTCCGTTGACCTGGAAAGCGTAGTTGCTGTTGAGCCAGGCGCCGCCCGCCTTCACATAGCCGAGCAAGCGGTCCCAGGAATAGCCGACACGTCCGGTCACCGATCCGAGCGAGTTGTGCGTCGTCGAATCCGAGAGCCCGACAATTCCTGGGAAAAAGGTTGGAATGATGGTGTTGGCGGTATTGCTGCTGGCGCTGGTCCAGTCATAGTCGCCCTGGATGCCGAATACCCAGGCGCCCACCTGATAATTGCAACCTAACTGGGCACCCCCGAGCGCGCCGCTTGCGGTGCCGCTGCCGAAGCCTCCGTAAACCGTATCGCTCCAGCTGTCCGCTGCCCAGATGCCACCGACATTGCCGCCGACATAGCACCCGGTCCAGGTGAACAGCGGAACGACCACTGGGGGCGGAGCGTATACCGGTGCCGGCCGCGCAAGGTCGGCTGCGTTGGCTGAGCCGCCAAGCAAAGCAGTCGTCATTGCGCTAGCGAGTAAAAGCCTCTTCATCTCGTCCTCCTGTTGGCCGAAACCATAACAAATATCTCTTGCCGCCCCGTGGCAAACAGTTACTCTAACTGAGAATTGGAGTCTGTTGTGAGAGAGACACGCTTCTAAGAATTCGCCGGTTACCAGCGTCGATGCTGCCGCAATTGCGTGGCGAAATTTCGTGCCTGTCAGGTCCGCTTACTACAAGAAATGGGCTCCACAACGGCACAAGTATCTATGCGCACGTGCAATCTGATCTTGGCTGCGGCGCGTCCAGTTTGAGGCATGATCGCTATGACGCAAGCGAATAATTACAAACAATTAATGTAACACGCTTATCTGTTCGTTACTTGATTATCGATCGTTATATGGCATTTATGCTTTTGTTAGACGAGACTTTGCGACTCCCGACACCAATTACTCAAAACTCATTGTGGGATTGTGCCGATCGGTCGTGAGGAAGTCGATTGATGCTTTTTTTTACGTACTCTGGTCATCGCAGTTAGCTCGAATAAGCTGTGCGGCTCGCACCCAGGCGGCCGGGTCGAGCTTTCGCAAGCCTGCAAAGCGGAGATTGCTGAGCGGAAGTTGGAGCGCTATCAAAGCAACGTGACCACCAATTCCCGCGGATTACCTGCTACGATCTTTAAACAACCTGCAAGCTTCGCCTTGCTCGCGCCGGTCAAGAGCGCAGCACCGCCATCAGGGGCCTTGCGGTTCAGAACGGCGTTGCAGTCCTTGCAAAGCAGCTCTGCGACCTCCTTGCGGCTCGTCCGAGCGTCGGTCGGAAGCCACAATTCGAACAAGTTTTTTCTACGCTGACGATTTTTCTTCGGGTCGTCCCTCAAAACCTTGGCCGCAAGCTGGGACTTTTCCTCATAGCGCACTGCAAAATTAGCGGGCCGACAACTTTAAGAGCCGTCAATGCGATTAAGGGGGGGAGCGTTGCTGATCGAACGGAGGCTGCTGGTCCTTTCCGAATCCATCAAGCACGAGAGCTTCGAGATGGATGCAGAAAAAATCCGCAGCCTCCTCCTTGAGGCGGTGGATACGATTTTTAATCTGCGGCGCGTGAGAAGAATTGCTCGCGAGGACTGAGCAGCTCTATTTCATATTTTTCTGGCTTAGCTTTCTCCGGGAGGTCGTCCTCGTCCAGCGGCCTTTGCCCAGCAATCGTTCACCCTCTTAAACCGCTCCTCGGATTGATCGGGGTTGCTTCCTTCTGAACAGAGATCTCTCGCTGTTCAAACAGCGCTCTCGCCGAGCGAATTTGTCCTTGTAGTACCAGAGGACATACAGGCGAATAGCTGATGACAGGTTCGCAAACTGCCGATTGGCGTTAATGCTGTCGATCAGGTGTCGCAGGCCCTCGCCGCGTTGGTGAGCAATCTCTTTCGACGCAGTCCAGAACGCCTCTTCGAGGGCGATGCTGGTTTTGTGACCATCAAGGATAATCGAATGCCTGCGAACCAAGGATTTCATGCTTCCGTCATCCCCACACAACCTCTTCTTACAGCAACAAAATTCTACATCAATCGTCCGGCCTCTGGTGTGACGTACAAGGCACGATCGGCGGAAAACCTACGCAGGCATTGCATTACCGCTTGCCTCCGACCTAATCGATTGGAGTTCGAATGCGTGCACGGGAATCCGCCGCAATCGTTACATCGCTGTGATCTTCTTCACTCTTCGTTTCCCGCCCCGAGGTTCGAATCTCGGCTGCCCGATGGTGCGCACAAACGTCATGCCAGTGACGCGACGCACCCGGATGACCGTTGGGACACTTGTCCTAATCGTCCTGCGAACAATCTTGCTGCCCTTCGTGGCGTGATCTCTTTTCGCCTGGGGCCGTTCCGCCGCAGCGACAGCGGCGGCAGGTTTCGCAGGACCTAGAACGAAAGGTCGGCAGAGGTCGCTGAGCTCCGCCTTCCTGGCGGTGAGGCAGGCTGCAATCTTGCCGGGGTCCGGAATGAATTCACGGCACAGCCGTACGGCGTCAGACGTGCAGGCACGGCGTTCTTCAATGCTCCCCTGCGCCAAGGCCTGCAATGGAAAGGACGCACCAGCAACCACCACGGCGACGGTGCCGGCAAAAAGAGCAGAACGCATGCATTGCCCCCACAGATGCAGCGCGATCCGGATGAGGTAATCTAACCGTCGGCTGCATGGCGGGGAACACCGTCAGGCGAATTGCACGGCGGTGTGGCAAGGCAGCGACACGCGCGCAGCAACCCTCGCGCGGCAAGCGAAGGAGCAAGAACCCGAACGGCGGCGAACACCCCTCAAAGGCCGCTTCTCGCCCCACTCTTTGACAGCCACTGTTGGGCTAGTTGTGCCAGCTCCTTGGCCTGCGCGGTCAGGTTGTCCGATTGCTCTCGCAGGTGGGTGGCGGTGAGCTCGATCACTTCCGAGGCCGCTCTGGTCGCGGCAAGCTTTTGGAAATAGTCGAGGGCCGCCTGCGTGTTCGCAGCGGCAAATTGCATGACCTTGGCGTGGTACTCCTGACCTGCCTGCACAGCATTCATGATTGCGTCAGGGACGGTCTTTTCGGTCATGACGACTCCTCATCGCTAGCTGTGACAGTTAGGGTTCACTTTCGAAAATCGCACGCAGCAGACCCGCCAGCCGAAAGCCGGCTTTTCCCAGCTGCGTGAGCGCCTGCTCATTGGCCCATTGCGTATAGGCCCGCGGCAAGGTCACTGGCCACGTGCACTTGTGCTCCCGTGAGTTGGCTTTGACCGCATTACCAATCTCAATGTCTGTGAGCGCGCTTTCCGCAAGCGGCAGTATTTCGGTGGCCCATTGCTCGGGCCAGGTCTGCGGGTCGCCAGTCGTCTCCCAGCCGACCGGCGGGTGATTGATGATCGCCTGTGCATAATCCGCAATTGTCCTGCTGTGGACCTCCGGCAGCCGCATCGCACCCCTGACGACGCCCTCATCCCAATAACGGACGTGGAAGCTCTCACCGTTACGCATCTTGAGATCACTTCCGCCATGGGTTGAAACGACCAGCGACCCGATACCAAAGTCCGGCATCCCGGCTCCGACTACGTTGGGATCAACCGGATCCTCACAATCCCCGTCGAAATAGAGCGCACCGACATGCAGCGGCTGATGGAGGTCGCCCACCATGTGATCCAGCACCCACAGGGCTTGCTTCTTGCTCAGCATCGCCGGACCCTGGTTTGGAGCTCGGCCGCGTAGGATATTGATGCTCTGTTTGGCAATCTGGACCACATCGTCGGCTCGCGTTCCCGCTGCTCCCAGCTGGTATTGGCGCTGCGCGATGGCCACATCCGTGTAATGAAAAACGGCGTGCTGCGGATTGTCCTGCACGTAATCTTGCTCATCGGGTGAGAGCACACGCTGGCACACGCGCGGTCCCTTGGCGCAATCCGCAAAGACCGAAGCCTCCGAGAGGCTTACGCCCTCGAGAATTTGGCTCACCGCATCGCGCGCTGCCGGAGCATTCGCAAGAAGCAAGTCGGCGACCATCCCGATGGTGCGATGGCCATCATTGCCCCATGGCCACGCCGGGGTGAATGAAATCGCGGCTGCAGCAAGGGCAAGAGCTATTCGAATATAGATGTGCATTCTGCCGTCGCGGTCATGCCGGGGCCAAGATTGTGGGGTAACAGACATCGAAATGGAGATGCCATGCCAATGTTGTTTCATTTAAGACGGACGCGCGATGTCCCTGCGTCGCGGCTTCTGGGTGTATTGTTCTTGGCGCTTCTGGCTCGCCTTCTGTTTGACATAGGCGTGGCGGCTGCGCAGGAGGTCAAGCAGATCAAGCTCACCGAGAAACAACTGCAGGGCTTCATCGCGGCTCACCCGGACATGGCAAAGCTGTACGATGGGGCCAATCCACAGAAACCGGATCCCAAGGTGGAAGCGCAGGCCGCGGCTGTTGCCAAAAAGAACGGATTCGCGAGCCTTGCCGAACATGCCGTGGTGACAATGAATGTCGCGATGATCATGTCTGGCATCGACCCGCAGACCAAGAGCTTCACCGAGCCCCCCGAGCAAATCAGGAGGCAGATCGCAACGCTGCGGGGCGACAAATCGGTCCCGGAGACGCAGAAGAAGCAGATGCTTGCGGAGCTCGAGCTCGCGCTCAAGAACGCAAAGCCCATTGCGTTCAAGGAAAACATCGCGCTGGTGCTGAAATATTTCGACAAGCTCCCGCCGCTCATGGAGCCGCAGGAAGCTGCGCATTAGCGAGCTGTATCGTTTCCTAAAATTCTAGGCGGCGCGATGGCGGCAGTCATTTCGCGCTGACAGATAGGCAGCACCAGACCTCACTGAAGGTATGAGCTGGTGGCGGTGCCATATTGCTGCTGCGCGGCAACATCATCCCGGTTTGATAGGCCGTATGGTTAACCGGCAGATCCGACGGGCCTTGACGAAGGTCCCCAGGAAGGAAACATTTCCAGGCGTTGCTGTCTTGTGTGCTCTCACAGTACGGAGGACGCCATGCGAAGTCTGTTGGCCACCGGTACGGCGGCGACCGCAGTAGCGGCCGCAACCTTCTTCGCGCCCGCTCCTGCACAAGCCTGGGGCTGGGGCTACCGACACTACGGCTACGCCTACTATCGACCGTATGCTTACGTGTACCGACCTTACACCTACGCCTATTATCGTCCGTACTACTCTTACGCCTATTACCGGCCGTACTATTCCTACGCCTATTACCGGCCGTACTACTCCTACGCCTACTACAGGCCCTATTACTCCTACGCCTACTATCGGCCGTATTACTATTCGTACGCCTATGCCTACCGGCCGTATTACTATTCCTATGCCTATTATCGGCCGTACTACACCTACTCTTACGCCTATGCTTATCGACCGTACTACGCCTACTCCTATGGCTATCGGCCGTATTACGCCTATGCCGGTTATGGTCGACGGCACTGGATAGGATGGCGCTGGTGATGACGAAGTAGCCGATCTCTGACAAATCTCTTCAGCCGGGCGTAGTGCGAAGCGCCCGGCTGCTGATTTCAGCTTCGCGTCAGCGTGTAGGCCCGCTGATTATTGTTGACCAGCAAGCGGCGCGGGCATGGGCGCGCGTCCCGGCGGCGCAGCCGCATCACCTTTTGGCGCAGGCTCCGCGGTCCGAGGGGGGCGTGAGTAACGAGGCGCAGGTCCGTGTCCATAGTCACGCTGCGCTGGCCCGTATCCAAAGTCGGGGTGGGGCCCTGGTCCATATCGATAACCGGAGCGCGGCCCGGGCCCGTATCCGTCGCGACGCGGCCCTGGTCCGTATCCATAGTCGGGGGGGCGTCCTGGTCCATATCCATAACCGGAGCGTGGTCCTGGCCCGTATCCGTCGCGACGCGGCCCTGGCCCGTATCCAAAGTCGGGGTGGGGTCCTGGTCCATATCCATAACCGGCGCGTGGTGGTGGCCCGTATCCCTCGCCACGCGGCCTTGGCCCGTATCCAAAGTCGGGGTGGGGTCCTGGTCCATGTCCATAACCAAACCGTGGTCCTGGCCCATATCCGTCGCCACGCGGCCCCGGTCCGTATCCATAATCGGAGCGCGGCCCTGCCCCGTATCCGTAGCTACGCGGCACTGGTCCGTATCCGTAGTCAGAGCGCGGTCCTCGTCCGTATCCAAAACGGGGCGCTGCATACGGGCCTGGTTCGCATCCATAGCCGCCCAGCTCTTGGTACGCTGCTGCTTCGTATCCATAGTCGCAGCCGGATCCGGGTTCTTCGTAGGCGGCAACCCCGTATCCAACACCGGGCCGTACGCATGCGGCTGCGCCATGAATAGGCGCCCCGGAGATCACGTGTACCGGCCCGGCTCCAGCACCAATGGCGATCGCGCCGGGCGCCACATAAACGGGCTGCGCCGCAGCGCTCGCAACATGCAACGATGCTGCTACCGCTGCAGAAAGAGCAAGTGGCCGGCAACTCATGTTAGCTCCCTTTGATGAGTTCTCCCGATCCAAGAGTATTGCCAATGAACGCAGCGTGAATGTTTGCACCGAGTTCGTACAACGCTGAATGCTTATTCACATGATCCCGTGTAACAATACCGCTGCGTACCAGGGACGAGATGTTTGGGTGAGATTGGGTCAGCTCAGAGCGCGTTGGTGTGCTGGCGCAACGGAACACTTGCTCCCTCGTCTGTTAGTCGCTTTGAGGGTGAGCGGGGTTCATCCAACTGACGGGCCGGGGGGTGGCGCTGCCAAACCGAACCGTCCAAACTTGGTTAATCAGATCTGACCCAGACGAGGCAAAATATGCTCGTCAACAATTGCGCCCGCTGCTGAGCGTCTGGCGCGGCGGCATAATGAGGCGGCGCTCGCTCGGGCCTGCAAGAGGAGATCACCATGGCAACGGACAGCTACGAAGACGGCATGAAGATTCGGCGCAAGATGCTGGGTGACGCCTGGGTCGACCGTTCACTTGCGAACCGCAACGATTTCAACGCCGAAATCCAGCAGCAAATCACCCGCCAGGCCTGGGGTGAAGTCTGGACGCGACCGGGCATCCATCCGAAGACCCGCCGCTTTATGGCCATATCAACTATGATCGCGTTGCGCGCGTGGGATGAATTCCGCTTGCACGTCCGTTCCGGCCTGACCCAAGGTGACCTCAGCAAGGACGACCTCAAGGAGATTATTATCCAGGCAACGGCTTATTGTGGCGCACCCGCCGGCAACCACGCCATGCAGCAGGCCGAGCAGGCATTCAGGGAAATGGCAAACTAGGAGTTGGGTTGAGCGAGGAGCGAGGCCCCGTCATACGCCCCGACATCGGGTTTTCAACCATCTTGGAAATGCCTAGCATTCAAGCGAGTTCGGGCTCAGTCAGGAAGGCCGAACCCATTTTCGGAGACATCAAAATGCGACGCACCCTGCTTCTCGCTGCCGCCAGCACTCTCGGCTTGACGTTAGCCACCTCCGCTTCGGCGCAGCTCCTGCAGCACAAGGACCTAAGCCTTTCCGTGGCGCTCGCCATTGCAAACGGCGCGCTCGACGCCTGTAAGGCGATGGGTTATCCCGCCTCTGTCGTGGTGGTCGATCGCGCCGGTGATACGCTGGTGTCGCTTCGGGGCGACGGCTCCGGTCCGCACACGGTCGAGAATGCACGGCGCAAGGCCTACACCGCGAATACCTTCAAGATGACCACCGAGGCCTTCATTCAGGAAATGAAGACGCGGCCGGTGCGGCGCGAGCAGACCACGCTGCCAAACGTGGTCGCCATCAATGGCGGCGTACCGATAAAAGCCGGCAATGACGTGATCGGTGGCGTTGGCTTATCCGGCTCGCCCGGCAAGGACGAGGAATGCGTCAACGCCGGTCTTGAAAAGGTGAAGCAGCAATTGTAGTAACGATAGACTGCGGCCCGCAAGGTGCCTAGTTCGGCACCCCCGCTTTCGGGTTAGGTGGATAGGCCGGGTCTTCCCGAACTCCGCGGATGAGATCGAGTGCGGTATGGAGCGCCTTGTCGTTCTTGGGATCCAGCGGAATGTAGGACTGCGAGCCCGTCTGCTCATCGCCCGCCGCCTTGAGGTGTCCGCGCAGCGAGGCCTCGCTGTGCCTATCGGCGGGACTGGCCTTGAGCTCCTCGGGCAGGTCCTGGAGCACCTCGATGTCAGGTGAGATGCCTTTGGCCTGGATGGATCGCCCCGACGGCGTGAAATAGCGCCCCGTGGTGAGCCGCAGCGCCCCGTTGTGGGAACCAAGCGGGATAATGGTCTGCACCGATCTCTTGCCAAACGAGCGAGTGCCGATGACGGTCGCGCGGCGGTGATCCTGCAAGGCGCCGGCGACGATCTCGGAGGAGGAAGCCGAGCCACCATTGATCAGCACGATAATAGGCTTGCCGCTGGTGAGATCACCCGGGTGCGCACTAAATCGTTGTATGTCCTCGGGGTCACGGCCACGGGTGGACACGATCTCCCCTCGCTCCAGGAAGGTATCGCAAACCGAAACCGCCTGATCGAGCAACCCGCCGGGATTGTTTCGAAGATCGACGATGAAGCCCTTGAGCTTTTCTCCAGACAGCGTCGAAAGCTCAGCTATCGCCTTGTTAAGCCCATCCTCGGTGCGTTCGGTAAACTGAGTGATACGAATGAATCCCACGTCCTCGCCCTCTAGATGTGAATTCACTGAGAGCATGTTTGCATGTCGCGGTAGCTCTGGGGGTCCATATAGCTCGAATGCGGATCGAGCCCGGCCAGCATGCCGCTGATCGCCGACTCGATGAGCATCCCGTCATCGGGCTTTTCGACATAGTCGTCGCGCACCCGCTCGAACACATCACCGAACAACATGAGCTGTGAATACGTCTCGCGCACCGCAGCCTGTGCGCGTGCGCCATCCCACAAAAGATGTGGATCACTCACGAGCAGCGTTGCGGTCACGCCTGCCGCAGCACCAAGCAGCATCAGTGAAGTCTTGCGCAGCATCTCGCGAGCCCTCTCGCTTTGCGTCGCCGCCACCAGACGATGGAACTTCACCCGCAATGGCAATTGGCGGCATGCCGGAAGGCGCAATACGCTAGCAGCATGACCTGCACAAGGCCTAGGAATTGGCCACATTTGCGGAAAGGCGCCGCCCTTCGCGATGTCGCCTCGATCCCGGCTCCCGCAAGTAAAAATATATACAAAAAATACGGGCGAACGCTTCGGCTTTATGCATCGTTGATGCAAATCGGTGCACTGGACGGGCAGACGGGTCTACCTAATCCTTGCGCTTGATACGGGTACCCGGCAAGCCGCCCCGGTGTCTTCAAGCTCCCCTAAATATTGCCTGTGACCTGAAGTATGACCTCGATAATGGCGCGGGTCGAAACGGCAAGGATGCGCGAAATCACACTCAGGTCTACACCCAGCTGCGCACCCAGCAAGGGCAGCACGATGAAAACTCCGATCAAGATGAGGAGCCCGTATGGCTCAAACCGAGCAACATAGGCGCCAACACCCTTCGGGAGAATCCCAACTAAGATACGTCCGCCATCGAGCGGCGGCAGCGGAAACAAATTGAATACCGCCAGCACTACGTTGATGATCAATGCACTCTTCAAGTTTTCTGCCAGCCATTGCGCGCCGGGAGCAGGCAAATAGCCGATGAGGTGGAAGGCCAGCGCCGCGGCGATGGCGAGCGCTATGTTCATGGCAGGTCCCGCCGCCGCGACCAGCACCATGTCGCGCCGAGGAGAACGCAGCGCCCGAAAATTGACCGGCACCGGCTTGGCATAGCCGAATACGAACGGCGAGTGCAGCCACAGCAGGAGACCCGGCAACAGGATCGTCCCGAAGGGATCGACGTGCTTGAACGGATTGAAGCTGACCCGTCCGAGCCGCCATGCAGTGTCGTCGCCAAGAAGGTGCGCCACGAAGCCGTGCGCGGTTTCATGAAAGGTAACCGCGATAATCACCGGGATTGCCCAGACGGTTATCAGATAAATGGTGTCGGGGCTCACGATTTCGACTCCAAGGTCACGCGACAGTGCGGCTTGGCGAGAGCCCGGGATTTGCGAGGGTAGTGATACGCGCTTGACCTTTTGGCCGGTGCGGTGGGTTAGATCAAGCTGACGTGCGCATTGACGGTGGCGGAGTGCGCGCAGATCGAGAACCGCGAGTTCGAGCAGGAAGCATGTTACTGCGCGGCCGCAGGCGATGCCGTCTGCGGCGCCGACGCGCGGTGCCTGTTGCCCAGGATGGTGGGCAACCCATCCTTGCGGTTGCCGAGGATCACGATCTTGGAATTGGTGGACTGCGCGAGCTGCAGCGTCGCCTCGATGCCGCGCCAGCGCAGGTAGGAGCTCGAAATTCCCTTGCTGACGATGCGCTGGAACTCGCTGATCCCTTCGGCCTCGATCTTCTTGCGTTCCGATTCCCTGATCTCGCGTGCGACGCGGAACTTGTACTCCTCGGAAATATAATACTGCTCGACCTTGCGATTGATGGCGGTGACAATGGCGCTCGGCAGGTCGATATCGAGAATGAGCGTGTCGATCAAATTGACCATCGCATCGAGTGGGACCTTGTAAGGGGCGTTCTCCTCCGTGTCCTCACCCTCTCCGCCTTCCATCATTTTCTCGCGAAGCTTGGCTTCTGCAAGCTTGCGGATTTTGGTCTGAATTTCACTGCGTTTTGTCGAATAGACGTCCTCGGCGGTGTAATCGGAGATGACTTCGCGCATCCGGTTGCCAATTTCGGGGATTATAAAAGCTTTAACGTATTCTGGACCGATGGACTGGTGCAGCTGGGGGACTGCATCGCGTTTTAATCGATACCGGATGTTGATGGAAGCGGTCAGGCTGATGCCATCGCTCGAAATAGCATTGTAGGTCTGGGTGGTGGACTGCAGCCTCAGATCGTACAGGAATAGCTTGTTCCACGGCCAGACAAAGCGCATGCCCTCGTCTTTGAGCTTGCGTGGGTCTAGCACGGTGCCAGCGGCGATGCGTTTCCACAGGACACCGACGTATCCACTAGGGACAGTGATCAACGTAAACGGAGCGAGCAAGATGCCAAGCAGCGTGGCCACCAGCAAAAAGATGACCAACATGGGCAGCCGGTGCTCGACAAAGCGCCACCAAGCGAGCCGCGCCCGGCTTGTGGGTGGCCTGTCGTAGATGCTCACGAGACGCGCATTGCTCAACCGAAAGGTGCCCGCCGGGTGACTTCGTGCGGGGGCCTCCGTGCCTGGAGCCTCATCATAGCCGATCAGGCAGGCATTCGCACCTCGCCTGCCTGCGGACCTTTGGCAGCATTGATGCGTTGCTTGAGGATGTCTGACGGCTTGAATGCCACCACGCGACGCGGCGCAATCACCGCCGTTTTCCCGGTTTTAGGATTGCGCCCGATCCTTTGGCCTTTACTGCGCACAACAAAGGCCCCAAAGCCAGACAGCTTGACCGCCTCACCCCGCTCGAGACAGTCTGTAATCTCTCTAAGCACCAACCCAACCAGCGCCATACATTCTGCGCGCGATGACCCTGTTTTCTGGTACACCGCCTCGTACAAATCAGCGCGTGTGACTGTCTTTGCGGTCATGGCCCGACACCGACAATATAAGCTATCCCGTTTCGGCGGTTGCCGGAAGACGGTTATGCGACGCCTTTTCCGGGTGGGAACGGTTCCCCGGGGTCCATGAGGCGAATGTCTCGCCGCCCATGCTGCGCACTGCCACCGCGGTCAATAAAAAAGGCTCGGTGAGGTTGATCGCCGAGGTCTTCACTCGCCGCTCACTCGAGGCTTCGCGTTTGACCATCTGGCGATGCTCGGAGAAGGGAGCGCGTGCGGCACCGCAGACGACACCAAATGATCTCGCCGCCATCGTCGTGGGGGTTAACCTGACATCCGGCGGGAGTACCTCATTGACCCAGTCTGCCTTCAGGAAATCCCTCCGCCTGAGAAATTGCGTAGCGGTTGCTGTGGGCTTTGAAAGCCAAATGAAAAGGCCTCGGGGATTGATTGCCGAGGTCTTTACGAAAGGAAAATGTTAGCGACTACGGATTTTCGGGCATTGATCCAAGCTTGCTAACGTGAGGCCCCGCTCTCGGCCATCTACCCCCGCGGCCCGATTGCACTTACTCCCTTTCCCGGCCTCGTGGTTCAGGGCAGTTCAGCTAAGGTTTCCGCTCTCTCCAATTCCCCGCGCTCGTTCGAGCTCTACTCCATAGTTCGCAGATAAGCAGTAATGACGCTGCCAACTGATCCTGAAAGGGATTTTTGCCGACGTGTGCCTGCATCCCTGATGCGGGTGCGATGTTTCGGAAATCAGTAGCGCAGCATGGCGACGCGCAACGTCGCCGATGTCGCAGGTTTGGGCGCTGAGGTGCTCAATCCGTTCGAGCTGTCAGCAAGTCGGCGATGACAGTTCTTAGATGCGTGTCCTTCTTACGCCGGATGCCGAGCTTGCGCGGAGCGTGAAACGCCACGGCAGTGATCGCGCATCTGCGTCTGAAAATTGAGTAGACCAGCGCCTGCCCTGACCACAGTTCTGATCATTAACACCACCATTGTTGGTCTATCACCCGTTAGGAAGCCGAAAATATTGCGCCCTCGCCTCATCCAGCGCCCTTTCGATCAGATACCCCGTCGTCCCATCCTCTAGCTCATCAGCGATCGCCATAGCCTCCTCAAGATACTTTATTAGCTCGCCGCGTTTCGCAGCAGTATCTATCATAGATGCTCCTTCGATTTTAATATGACCCTCGCACCTTGGCGCATTTCAAGGTGATCGTTCGGGTAAACAAAAAATCTCTCGAATGCCGCTTTGCAAATCTCGTAATTGCCGATGCGGGCCAGCAGTTCGTCGCCGCCATTGGTACGAACGATTTTGAAGCCGAGGTCTTGCATAGCCTCAGTAGAACAGACAGAGAACGCCCGGTCAAGCCCTATTCCGTCTACCGCTCAGCAAGCGCAAAGACAGAGCCCCGGCCTTGGCAACCGGGGCTGGCCTATCAGGACCGTCCTGGGGATGGTGGGGGAGCGGGGACGGTCCTGCCGCAATCCGACGCGGATCGCCTTTTATTCTCCCGTATACACCAAGGAATAGTCGGCAAACCGCATGGTCGGCAAATCCCCTGCACCCGACATCATTTGCAGTGCGTCAATCCGGGCGCTATTCGTTGGAGCGGCAACGCTCGCCTGGTTGGTGGCGGCAATCCATCCTGCAAAGCCAGCTAGGACCAAAGCGGTAAAAGCGAAGAACCCGAGTTTGCGCATGGGAAATCTCCTCATTGAGTGGACCCCTTATAACCCTCAATAAGGAAATGAACCTGTGGGCTATTTCACACCTCCGCAGAAAAAATCACACCGTCCTGTGAAATAAATCACAGGGCATTGGCTGCGCGCCGATCTAGCCTCCACTGGCGACCAGGAGGCTCCCATGCGCAAACACGTCAGTTTTGCGATTGCCGCCACGATGTTGGGCTTGGCCGTCGGCTTCTGGACCATCACCGGGGTTGTCGAAACGACCGCCAGTTTCGGTAAGTCCAAGGCCGTAGCGCCGACTTATCGCGTCATTCAGGTCCAGCCCAACGCATATCTCTTCGCCCAAGCGATAGAGCCAGCCTACTGAGCGGGTTCACATAGTTCTTCAGTTCCCCAGCCCCATCCGTCACCGGGCTGGGGTTTGAGCCGGATGAGTGGGCAACGCATGGGCACTCATCCGGCTCGTTCTGTTCCACGATGGCAATTTGGGTGGCAACTTTATCGGCTCTCTTATCAATCGCTATCGGGCCGACGCAGCCCAGAAAACCGCAAAAATGTGATGGCTATCACATCTATTGGCCGCAAGCCGATTTAGCCTCTAATCGAGCCGGAAACGCATCGAGCCGGAAACGCATTGGGCATTCATCCGGCTCGCTCACTCGCCCCCGGCGGTCAAAGCCGGGGGATTTTTTTGATCGCAAACCAAAGTTTCTGAACCGGTCAATTCCGCATGCGCGAGGTTATTGCCGGAGCTATGATTAAGAGTTCCGCCCTGACGTAACTACCGCTAATGCAGAGCGGAAGGGCCGAACTTGCTGCTTCATGCCGCTCTGCGAACTTGGCCCCAGTTGTCCCGTACCAGATCCTCGCGGGATGGCTGGGGCCATTTTCGTTCCGCTGTCAACTCATCGCCTCCCGACGCAGCTCAGAACACCGCAAAAATGTGATGGCCATCACAGTTATTGGCTGCGCCCGGATTTAGTCTTGAAGCATGAAGGCGGCGACGAAAATCCTGAAGCCCAACAGGGGGTTTGCCATGGCGAATTCCAGTGCGTTATCCCGCTTTCCAGCCAGAACGATTGGCCAGACTGGGTTTGCAACACTTTTCGCCGGCGCTCTTGCAGTCATCCCGGCTTTTGCCGGGGACGCTGTCGCCCTGATTGAAGGGCTGACCAGTCCTTCGCAACGAGTGGAATTGATGGTCTATGCCCATGTCGGACAAGTCATTCATCTCAACACTGATCAAACCATGGTGTTGAGCTACAGGGATACATGTATCCGGGAAACCATTACGGGTGGTACGATCACGATCGGAACGGGACAGAGTGAAGTGCGCTCGGCGGCAAGGTTAGAGAGGGTTCAGAATACCTGTGAGCTTCGCAAAGTTGACGTCAGCCGGACGGAAGGCCACGGCGGCAGAGCTTTTCGTGGCCTAAGTGCTGCACCAGTCGCCTCCGGCTTTTGAGCTATTGCTCACCCGGTCATGCAAGCTCCCATTTGGTAAATCCCCAGCCCTTTTCCCATCTGGCATTGGCTGGGCTGGGGTTAGAGCCGGATGAGTGGGCAACGCATGGGCACTCATCCGGCTCCTTTGCATGGACACTCGTGCCATCTCAGCACCGGAATGATCCCGCGATGGTACAGGGTCTATAAGCCGTAGCGGTACCCAAACTGTTGTACGCTTCGAGGCTGCGCTGCTGCGATCTAACAAACATCGAACAAACAATCCGCGGGCGGTCGATTTGGTTTGTTAGTCGCGCGGTGTTGTGATACAAATAGCGAGCCCTGCGAGGATGGTGCGGCACGCAAACCCGTAGGGCTCCAACCCCAACCATTCAAAGGGACTGAAAATGGCCAAGGCCATACTGCGCGTCGAGTGCACGCGATGCAGCCGCAAGGGTCGTTACAGCGTCCGCAAGCTAATTGCGCAGTACGGACCGGCAGTAATCGTGCAAAGCGCGTCAGCCTAAGTTCAGAATACCGCTAAGCGCTTGAGCAAACTTCGCCCCCACCTAAAAGCCTTGTTCGAATTGTGCGAGCGGAAATTCGGGCATCCTGACGTCATCCCTTTCCCGCCGCATGCTTTGCAGTTGCGCTTGCCTGACCTTCCCGTTCCAAAACATGATGTACACCAGAGGGCACGCAATTCCGAGCCGCACGTCGGACATCTATTGCCTTCCATCGGTTGGTTGCTCATTAGCGTCTCTCCCCGGGGATCTGAAACCCATTAGCGCGGGGCGAACGTCCACTGTGTGAGGTAGTTCACATAGAGTGGTACTCCCTCACCTCCGCGCGGACTTTTTTTGTAGCCCGCGCGGCCGTGACCGACAGGTCGATCCAGCCAACGGGAGTCGAGTCGGGGGGGCGGTGACAGGTTCTGTTGCGGGTTTACAACTGCAACAAGGGGGCGCAGAGTTTTCCGAGCCGGCAGGGTGAACACGGCGTGAAAGTACGGCACCGGCAGCAGCTCGGCCTCGCGCTCGGCCAGCCACCTGGCCGCACACAGAGCAAGTCTCTGTTGCGTCATGCACAGACCCCTATGCATACGAGGTCGCGTCGCGTGGTTTTACGGGGTCCATTTACGGCTTTCCAACATTCCCTGCCAGCAGGGAAAAATACAGGGAATTTCGCCGGGTAGTTGCTGCGCCCACGCTGCACTGTTCCAACGTGCAGCGAAGGCGCAAAACAACTTGCCGAGAGTTGCTCCCCCCTGTCCGTACCCAATGTCTACGCTGTCAAACAGCCAGCAAACTCCAAGAAACTGCCATCACGCAATCAATGGCGCTTCCAGTCGTTGGCGGTACCTCATCCCGCTTGGAGCGTTGCACGTCCCTCGATGCGCGGTTCTTCTTACCATAGTGGTTTCATGGATGAACCAACACACAGCACCACGCCAGTTGACTGTTTGTCTGGCGGGCGCCAACGAAGCGGTCCTCGTGAGGAACTCCCGGCGCATATCCCAGACGACGATGGTGCCATGAGCGTTGGCCCTTGAGACATTGTACTCCAGGTACTGAGTGGTTGCGTCCACCTGGTCGTCGAAGAGTCCAGATGGGAATTCGCTCATCTCTTCGATATATTCGCTGACCCAATCACCGCCGTGACGAAGGTGAACGTGACCGTCCAGTATTACTCGGATATGCCGCCTCAAGCGCTCGATTTTGGACAGACCACTCGGTACGATGGCGATGACGTTATATCTGCCAAAGCGCTTTGCACGTTCAATGAGTGCAGGTCCATTCGCTGTGTTCTCGATGAGAATCGCGGATGTCTGGCCTATGAGATATGCCTGGGTCAGCGGCCGTTGATCGAGACGGATGCCCAGCACAGCAGCGTCCGCTGGCTGTCGCAGGCCGAGGGCCTATGGGGCGGTTGCCGATAACTGCCAACCGTCCGGAAGTCGAATGGTGGGCTCGAAGGTGATCTGCCGCACGAAATGGCCGGCCGGATAGAGGACAACGCTGTTCCACTGCAGATTCAGCATCTCGGGAGTCATGACGATGCGGCCCTCATTGCCGTCACCCGCCGAGAGAAACTGGAATTCCAGATCAAGTTTCTTCGCTCCTGAGGGCACATCAACGTGGAAGGCGTAGACATCAACCGTGTCGCGCAGCCATTCCACCCGCTTGCCGTGAGCGTGAATTTCAGGTCCGGCGAGGGTATCGATCCGCCCGGTGGGCGAGTGATGCCCAGGCAGCCATTTGGGATAAAGCAGCGTCAGCGCACTACCTTGCACCGGTATCGTCTCTTTGACACGGAAAACATGGCGCGTGACATCGGTTGCGTCGACGGCAAGACCGATTGTGCCGGGATAGGCTATGTCTTCTGGTGCGCCGATGTCGGCCGATAAACGAGCGGAAGCTTTCGTCAAGACGATGCCACTCACCAATGAGCACGACGCACCCGGCGCTTAGGTGCAAAGGTGGCCCTCTGCCACGGCTCGTATCGGACCGCCCCTAAGCAAACAGATGATGTTCCCGCCGCAGGCTTTTTTCACCCGTCGATCGAACATTTCGCGACCCTCATGCACTAGCGAGGATCGCGGATGCTGTATTGGATGCTCAGTGCGCACCACCTTGCTGCCTGCTTCCAAGCAAGATGGCACCATTAAGCGCATCGCGAAGTCCGATGGCTGCGGCGAGATTACATCTAAGATAAGCCATGGACACAATGTCGGTGTGAGGAGCGCCGTCCTTAATGAGGTGTCGAGAAGCGGCAAGGGTTACGTTTACAATGCCGTTTGTAAATCCGATGTTCGAAGCTACCTCGAAAAATATAAAGGGGGCGATGCCGATGTCATTAACGGTGACTCTTGTGGGCGAGTTTTGTTCGGGATTGTCGGGGTTATCAGCCATGACGGTTCCTATCGGTTCTCAAAAGAGGGTAGTTCAAAGCCTGCTTTGTCCAGCTTGCTGTGTCCAGTGGGAGCCAAGCCGCTTTGCCGGACCCGCCCCCCGGCAAACCTCGGCGACATTTTTCGACCGCCATTACGCTGGCCCGCTGGGTTTAAAACGGGCCTTTGTGTTAAAATGTTGAGCCGATGCGGCACCGTTCGGGCGTTGCAACGCGCACGGCGATGTAGGGGGGACAAAAGCCGGGGAAAGCCCAGCTGGTGCGGTGGCTTCCCTGTAATACCTTCGCCGGAGCACGTTTGAGGAGACTTGGATGCCAAGCCGTCCAGTTCGCCACTGGCACATGGCCGAGACCCTGTGCCTCTGACAGATTTCGCGCATCCAGCGTCGGCGTGCGCGGACTACGTCGGCGCGCTTTTGCTCGGCTGCGTACAAAGTTTTTTTTAAAGCTGATCTCGTGGCGTTCGTAGAACCGCCACACCGCGATGCGGCTGCCTTCGATCCCGGCTCGTGACATCGCCGCGACGATCTCATCGAGCGTCATGTCGGGCCGTTCCACGATGAGCCCAAGCAGGAATTCCGCGTGCTCATCGAGCGGCGAGACGCTCCCACCGCTCTGCTTTGCTTCGATGCTTCCGGTCTCAGCCCAACGCTGCATCCAAATCACAACCACGTTGGGGCTGATCCCGTAGAGCTCCGCAACCTCACGCCGCGACGGCCCGCCTTCGACTGCCTCAACTACCCGCATACGCAAATCCTGCGAATACGGCCTCGCCATTGGTTCCCTCTTCAAGCGAATCAATGCGCCAGATTCGCTGATTGGCAGCCGCTTGGGAATCCACCAAAATCAGCCCGATTCAGTCCGACCGGAAAATGCTCTAGGTCCCTAGGCAGCTTCTTGGATCAAAAATAAGCCCTTGATTACATTGGAAATCTTGCTTTTCAATTTGCGAAATAACAGCTTATAGTTGAATACCTTACACACGCGACGCAGCCCACGATGTATCCCGCGATTGGGACCATATCGGGCCGCTCGGGCAGGAGGGGCTAGGCAGCTTTCTTCGGTCCAGGTATGCGCAATTCGGTGGAGGAACGCGAGTTAAGGGCGTCAAAGGTTTTCAATATTGCGTATCGCTTAAGAAGTTTGTCGATCCTGGCATCTAAACGTTCTTCGACTTCCAGCTCGGCAAGCAGTTGGGCGGGGGTCGCTAAATCGCCCAGTTCAACGAATTTGTAATTCCCTCCAAGTTCTTGCCGAGCTCGCGCCTCTGCAGCTTCTGTCGCTGCTTCGATCTCCGCAGCAGTAGGAGGGATCCAGTCGTCTCTGAGATACTCAAGAGGCTGCAACGCCGGCGGTGCGGACGGAATCATTTGTGCTCGAATGGCTGAATGTCGCTTGCGTGCCGCCTCAGCTATGCGAAAAGTTTGGAGGTTTTCCTTTCGCCATATCGTACGGACAATATCCAAAACCGTATATTCTTGGAGCGGTCCGTTCGGTTCATAGTACGCGATAAGATTCTGGCGCAGCTCCTCAAAGGCAACCGGATCTTCTCCTGGAAGAAGTCTCGAGGCGGAATATGCTCCATGCTTGAGCGCTGGATAAAGCTTCTTAATTCTACGTGCCATAGCACTACTCCACTTTCACTGAAACGACTCAGACTGGAAAGTGAAGGCCAACTATGCTGAATGGTCAATCCACAAAAAAATCAATACACAGATTCGGCCGGACGCTTCTGCGAAATGGCGACGTGTAGACAAGGCGAGGACGCGTTTGCGCGGCTTTATGACAAACGAGCCGACGGTATACTTTTATCTCCTTCCTGCTCGAATCTCATTGTACGTCTTTAGTGGGACGAGGAGTGGTCTATGCTGCTGACGTCCTCGTTCTCCAACTTATTCAACAGCAGCAAAAATGTTTTAAGTTCATCATCACTGAGATTATCAAGACTCCTATGCGGGGGATCCAAAGATGACAAGCGCTGGTGAACATACGGAGCGCAGTCCTTCGCTGCTGCATGTGCTGAATCCAGCGCCTTGCGAATGATGCTTTGGTCTGCTGCCGTTCCCTTTGCTGCCTGAGCCCGGGCTGTAGCAAACTCAAATCGCATTTTGACCAACATGACCGTGAGCGGTGAGGGCTTTAGCTCCTTTATTTGCCTCCTGCGCGTCACACGGTCGGAATGCAGTGCACTGCCTTCCATGTTTGGGTCCGGCCGCAGAGCGGACTTGTCATCTCCAACCGGCATGGCACAACTCCATTCTCAGAAATGCGAATCACCGACGCAAGTTAGCGCCGAATCGTCAATGCATGAAGAAAGAAATTCACAGATCTCAAGCTCAAAACTGAGGTGGGTGTTTCGAAATAGTCGCCATGCGAGGCAGCGCAGATCAGAACCAGTGGTTTTGGGGGTGACCTGAGCTCATCGCCTCAAACCTGCACCTTTAGTTGTCGGGCAGAGGCCACACCCAGCGATATTAAACTTGGCCAAGGTAATGCGAAATCTCGAGAGATCGTGCGTTACGGCGGCCGCGATCCCTCCACCGAAATGAGGGGTATCGCCTCTGGTATACTTGAATCCCGAGCCGGATCCAATATCGCGTCTTGGTCCTCGCGCATGGCTCAGACGACAATGCCCCGCCCGTTCTCGCCGCCGTGGATCGATGAATAGGATATTCGATCCCAGCGGAATCCGCTGTTGAGTATTTCGATCCCTAAATGGATTCGCTGTTGAATCTTCGCGCTCGCGCGTAATTCTGGCAGCGCTTAGACGGGATGCCCGCCCGCTGTTGACATGAGGGAGCGTTGCGGAACCTTGAGCAAGTTTCTCGGGCTGCGCTCTGACGCTTAACGTCTCCAATTCCATCAATCAGTGGAAGGGTCAGCTTTGTTGACCGAGGGTCGAATGCTTAACGCTCATGGGTGAGCTCCGTAAGGGCGTGAAGAGGCCAAAAAAGCGAGGCTCAGGCCACGGTGCGTTTTTTTGATGCGGCCGATAAAGAATGACCCCCCGCATTTTCGCTGATAATTCCCCACTGTGGAGGTCATTCACGAAGAGTTTGGCATCGATCAACCGTTTTCTTGAACTGCCGGAACGTCATGACCTCACAGCACAGATCGGCCAGGGTGCTGGGTAAATCCAACATCTACTTGCGCCGCGCAGTCGAGAATTGCCGCCGCACATTGATCGGCGGGGGACGCCGCGCGCGCCTTGACGCCATCAATTGATATCTGATCGATTCAGACGGCTCCTGCCGCAATCAATTTTAGCTATCGCTTTTTCTTCTTCTTGGCCATTCGAACGCCAAAGCCGCCCAGCTCGTCTTCATCGATGAATTGAATTCCGGCCTGCTCGAACGCCCCTTGAATTTTGAGCATGGTAGAAACATAGCCCATAGGTGGGCCTTCTTGGTTTTCGATACGGCGAATAGTTGCAACACCAACGTTAGCTGCCTGCGCAACATCCTCTTGGCGCCAGCCGAGAAGCGCCCGGGCTGCGCGCAGTTGTGCGACCTGAAGCATGGCTTGGGAGCATTATTCGATTCAAAGCCCTTGACAAGCGATCATAGATGATATCTAATATATCAACTAGATCTGCAGTACTGCCGTCTCTGATATAAATTGATCCACCCTGTCCATAGGCAGTCAGTTTTCCACGAATCGGGAGTAGATGATGCCTCCGAATGCAGCAAAGTTTCGCAGTTTTGCGACCCGTCGTTCCTTCATCGGCGGATCCGATGCACGCGTCATTATGGGCGATGATGAGGAGGTGCTTCTCCGGCTTTGGCACGAAAAGCGGGGCGAGGCTGAGCCGCCAGATTACTCAGACAACCTCGTCGTCCAGCTGGGGTTGGCCACGGAGCCGCTCAACCGGCGCTGGTTTGAGAAGACGACCGGACAGGCGATCAAGGACGTCCAGAGATGGATTAGGCATCCTGTGATCCGGTGGATGGCTGCCACCCTAGACGGCACCGTGGATGGCGCAGTGTTCGAGGCCAAATTCATGCTGCCGTGGTCGTTCTCGGAGCAGGCGGCCGCGGGGAAGCACATGGCTCAACTCCAGCACAATATGTGGGTTGCCAATGCCACAGACGCGGTACTCTCGATCATTACCGGCGGCGGCAAATGGGTCGAGATCAGGATATCCGCCGACCCCCTTTACCAGCACCTTCTGCTGACTGCGGAAAGGAAATTCTGGCGCTGCGTGGAGAGGGGCGAGCCCCCTTCCGTCTTCGGCGTCGAATCACCACGCCCCCGCATCATCGCCATGCGGATCGTGGACATGAGCTCGTCGAATGCCTGGGCGGAATTCTCCAGCGTGTTTCGCCGGACCCGAGACGCCCACCTCGAACATGAGAATGCCAAGGCGGAGCTCAAAGGGCTGATGCCCGAAGATGCCAAAGAGGCGATCGGGCACGGGGTCCGAGCCAAGCGCTCAAAATCCGGCGCTGTGAGCTTTGATCTCCTGAGCATGGAAGGCGGCAGCCATGCATCGATCCAGTGATGCAATCGCTACCCTTGCAGCCGCGCTTGCCAAGGCGCAGGTCGAGTTGACCAATCCAGAGAAATCGCTCGTCGCCACCATCCGCTCGCCGTTTCCGCGCCAGGCGGACCGGACCTTCCGTTATGCCCCACTATCAAGCGGTCTGGACATTATCCGCAAAAGCCTTGGTGGGCATGAGATTGCAACAATCCAGGCGACGGGTATTGATGCAGAAACCGGCCTTCTTCGCCTCACCACGTCCTTGCGCATTCGTCGGGGGAATGGATCTCATCGGATTGGCCGGTCTGCCAGATCGCCGATATTGCGTCGGCGCAACGCGTGGGGGCCGCCCTCACCTATGCGCGGCGGTATGCCCTTTTCGCGCTGGTCGGGATTGCCGGAGAAGACGATCTCGATGCGCCAGATCTCGGGATCGACCCCAACGCCGCAGGGGAGCTACCGCCAGCACCGGATCATCGTAAGCAACCGAACAGGCAAGCTGCGCCAGCGCGATGGGCTAAACCCGGCGATGGGAAGCTTCCAGCGCCCTCAGCAAGCTCCATCCTCGGGGGACAGCTATCGGCAAGCCTCCGGGAGAGCCTTATTCAACAACTGCCGGCTGTAAACTCGCCGGACGAGGCGGCTGCCTGGGCGTATCGCAATCTGCCAGCCAAGAACAAGCTGACCGCGG
>Ga0306925_10000725_pt1 | contig 24987 bp, 24 predicted proteins | sample flu12Cox44000176_FD_203755 | JGI IMG/M metagenome (GOLD analysis project Ga0306925, IMG submission 203755) | Lab enrichment of tropical soil microbial communities from Luquillo Experimental Forest, Puerto Rico - flux8day.12C.oxic.44.000.176 (v2)... | ecosystem: Environmental > Terrestrial >... | reverse complement strand
TCGACAGCGGGCAGGTACGAATAATACCGGTGCCATATACGACAGCACCTGGTCCCGGCTTTGCGATCTTCGAACTCGCCGTCACGTCCCTGCCCGAGCGCTATGGAGTGTTCAGCGGCAGCATTGATATCCGCGTCGAGGGCGAGAAGACGGGAAAGATCGACGTCAAGCTCACGGTCCGGCCGTCGGCCTTTCTCGCCTTGTCGCCGGAGCCCAGAGCCGTCACGTTGCAGGTCACCAGCTCTTCGCGCTGGCTCCCGGGCGCCGCACTGCTCGCCGGGCGCCCCGTCGTAGCGGTCGTGCCAATCAGCATTCCGGCCCTGCCGGAAGGACTGCAGATCACCGACCGGCGCGACCCGGTACTCATGTCCGCATCCGGGAATGGTACGTTCAATGGCAAGTCGCACGTCGCGCAGACGCCGCAAGGCTTACAACTGATTGTGGACGCATCTGAGGCCGCGCCCGACAGATACACGGGCACTGGCGAGATCGTTCTGCTCGATGGCGAGCGACGTTTGGCGTTGCCGGTGGAAGTTTCTGTTCGGGTCAACCCTTGGCGGGTTCTCGTACTGATCCTGATCGGCGTGCTGCTCGGGCGACTGGCGAAATGGATGAACGACCGCGGTGATCAGATCCTGGCAGCGCGAAACCGAGTGGACGAATTCGCGGCGCGGAGGAACCAACTCGACCTTCAGTTCCAGCAATACTTGGAGCCGACGCTTCTGGAATTACGCAAGATGCTCGCCGCCGGGAGATTCGCGGCCACCGAGGGTGCAATAACGACCGCGAATGCGCGCGCAGAGCTGGTCGAGCGCGCGGCCAGTCTCTGGCAATGGGCAAAATTGAAGGACGACAAAGCGATCAGGGAGCAAATCAGAAGTTTAGGCAACGCGCTGACCTATTCGACCGACTTTGCAGGGGTAACGGCCAGGCTAAACCAAATCGATGCTGAACTCGGGCAGGAGAGGCCAGTGCAGCGCGAATTTGCGCGCGGCGCTCGGACCATTGCGCATGACGACGCTACAAGCGGAAGAAGATGGGAACGCATCAGCGCATTTGCTACGAAGGCTGCCGTAGTGCTCCATCCTTCTCTGGAGCTTATCGGAGTCCTGTTGCTCGCCTTCGTCGGTTTCGAGGCGCTTTACGTCAACGGTTCGGCGACTTTCGGGGCGAACCCGGTGGCCGACTACTTGACCGCGATTGTTTGGGGGCTGAGCGCCGACGTCGCTGCGCGGACCATCACGTCGCTGGGACGTACGCCGGTTTTGGGCTGATTTTCGCGTGACCGAGGAAGCAGCGCCGTAGCCGATTTGATTGATTCATCCTATGTCGATTATTTTGGCGGTGTCAGCGTGGAGTATCACATGCAACGGATCCTGCTCATGGTGCTGCTGACTTCGCTCACCACCGCGCCGGCGCGGGCCGAGTTCAACATCATCGAGGCGGGCATCGCCGACATGGCGCAGGCGATGGCGAGCGGCAAGCTCACGTCGCGCGAACTGGTCCAGCAGTACCTCATCCGCATCGCCACCTACGACAAGGCGCTCAACGCGGTGATCACGGTCAATCCGAACGCGCTGCGCGAGGCGGAGGAACGCGACCGCGAGCGCGCGGCCGGCCGCGTGCGTGGACCGCTGCACGGCATTCCGATCGCGCTCAAGGACAACATCCACACGGCCGACATGCCGACCACGGGCGGCGCGCTCGCCTTTGCCGGCTACGTGCCGCCCTACGAGGCGACACTAACGAAGAACCTGCGCGACGCCGGCGCGGTGATCATCGCCAAGACCGGCATGACCGAACTCGCCAACTGGATCGCCGGCCCGCCGACGCCGATGCCGTCGGGCTACAACCCGATCAGCGGCTTCGGCATGAATCCGTACGACCCGCGCCGCGATCCGCGCGAGGCATTCGCCGATGGCCGTCCGGTGCTGCTGCCGGGCGGATCGAGCTCGGGCATCGGCACCGCGGCGAATTTCTGGGCCGCGAATGTCGGCACCGAAACCTCGGGGTCGCTGCTCAACCCCGCCAACGCGCTTATGCTGGTCACGATCAAGCCGACGGTGGGACGCATCAGCCGCCACGGCATCATTCCGATCACCGCCGACCAGGACACCGCCGGGCCGATGGCGCGCAGCGTGGCCGACGCCGCGGTATTGTTTGGCGCGCTCGAGGACGCAGAGGCTGACCCGCAGGATCCGCTCAAGCCTTGCGCGCCGCCGGAGAACCGCGACTACACGCGCTTTCTCGATCGCGACGCGCTTGCCGGCGCGCGCATCGGCATCCCGCGCGCGTTCTATTACGAGCCGGTCACGCCGCCCGGCTTGGCGCAGCTGCGCGGCGGGCTCAATGCCGAGCAGGCCAAGGTGATGGCGGAGGCGATCGCGGTGCTCAAAGCACGCGGCGCGGTGATCGTCGATCCCGCCGACATCCCGAGCGTCGTCGACAAAGACGCGGACAAGAATTTTCTGCGCTGGGAGATCTGTCGCGGCAGCGACGGACCGAAGGGCAAGGATGCGGACTGCTCCGTAGTCTTCAAGTACGGCATGAAGCGCGATTTCAACAAATGGCTGCAGAGCCTCGGCCCGAGCGCGCCGGTAAAGTCGCTGACCGAGCTGCGCGACTGGAACTTGGCGCATGCCAAGGCGGGCGCGCTCAAATACGGGCAATCGCAGCTCGACAATTCCGACGCGATGGATCTCGAGGCGGACCGCGCGCGCTATGCGCACGACCGCGCCAAGGACGTCGCGCTGTCGGGTCCGCATGGCATTGATGAGATCATGGCGCGAGAGCGGCTCGACGCGCTGCTGTTTCCCGCGGGCTCCGGCGCGATCCTCTCGGCGCGGCCGGGTTATCCCACGGTGCTCGTGCCGTTCGCGATGGTAGCGAATACGGGCGGTCCGCCGTTCCCCGCGGGCTTCGAGGCAAAGCCTGCGCCGTTCGGTGTGAGCTTTGCCGGCTCAGCCTGCAGCGAGCCGCGGCTCATCGCGCTCGCCTATGCGTTCGAGCAGGCAACGAAGCGCCGCGTGCCGCCGCCGGGAATGCCGTAACCGCTGCAATCTCTGCTTGTCGTCCCGGCCGACCCCCCGCGAAAGCGGGGGGAGAGCCGGGACCCAGTAATCACTGAAAGTCCGGTCCCCCGCCTTCGCGAGGGCATGGATTACTGGGTCCCCGCTTTCGGGGTCCCCAAAAATTCGCGCGGCGAATTTTTGGGGCGCCCCTCGCGGGGACGACAACCGCGGAGAATTTCGGCACACTGAGCGTGCAAGCCGGGAGGCGCAATGTCAGTGCTGGCCGAACTCGACGCGCGCAAGGTCGTGGACATCGACCTCGGCGGCCGCGCGTTTCGAGAGAACGCGCGCAGCATCATGGCGCAATGGGCGCGGCGCCCGCCCTTCTATGTGCTGTCCTCCGGGCCGCCGCAGGTCGTGTGCGGCCGCTACGCCGATGTGCAGGAAGTCTTCTCCGACACCGAGCGGTTCTCCTCGGAGCTGCCGCGCGGCCACGGCTTCGAGCAGTTCGACAAGTTCATGGGCGTGCAGTTCGTCACCCAGATGGACGGCGAGCGCCACGCGCGGATTCGCCGGCTGCTGATGTCCGCATTCTCGGCGCGCAGCCTGGCGCGGCTCGAGACGCGCATCACCGCGATCATCGATGGCATGCTCGACACGATTGAACGCCGCGGCAACGAATTCGACGGGATGCGGGATTACGGCGCCCACCTCGTGGTCGGCGCGCTGCTCACCGCCATGGCCAACCTGGACGAACGGCAGAAGGCAATCTTCCTCGCGTTCCACGCGGTGCTGCCGCTCACCACCTACACCAAGCCGGGCGAGCCGTTCGCGCCGGAGTGTCAGCGCGAGTTCGAGCGCGCCGCGCAGCTGGTGCGCGAGATCATCGCCCAGCGGCGCGCCGCGCCGCGCGCCGACTTCATCAACGATCTCGTCACCGCACGCGATCAGGGCGACAAGCTTTCCGACAAGGAACTGTTCGATCAGATCTTCACGATCTGCGGCGCGGCGCTCGCCGCCACCAGCCGCGCGGCCGGTGGTGCGCTCTACACGCTCTATTCCCATCCCGACCAGCTCGCCGAGCTCACTCGCGACCCGAGCCTCATTCCCGAAGCGGTCGAGGAGTGCCTGCGCATCGCCAGCAACGGCTATTTCACCTTCCCGCGCATCGCCACGCGCGACACGGAGCTGGGCGGCACGGAAATTCGCAAAGGCATGGTGGTGCGGCCTTCGCCGCAGGCCGCGAACTACGATCCTGACGTGTTTCCCGACCCGCTGCGCTTCGACATCCACCGCCGTCCCAAGCGGATCATGGCGTTCGGCGCCGGCCCGCATCATTGCATCGGCAATATTCTCGGCCGCACCACGATCACGATCGCCATCCGGCGGCTGCTGGCACGCTTTCCCAACGCGCGGCTCGCGGATCCGGATTTCGTGCCGGTCTACGGCGGCGCCGTCGGCGAGCTGCGCCTGCAGCATCTGCCGATGGTGGTGCAGTGATGGGAGGTTGCGGACGGGCGGGCGGCAATCTCAGTGTGCTCCCTCCCCCCTTGTGGGGGAGGGTTGGGGAGGGGGGTAGTTCATGTGGGCAAGGCAGCCGCGGCAAACGGCGACCCCCACCCCCAACCCCTCCCCACAAGGGGGAGGGGAGCGCACCGAGTTTGCGGCACCAACGCTACGCCCATTGTTAGTACGATCGCCTGAGGAGCAGGTGTGAAATTCGGCATCAATTTTTTTCCCGCGTTCCGGCCGGAGCAGAAGAGCACGGCGCAGTTCTACGCGCAGTGCCTGCGCGTGAGCGAGCGCGCCGACTCGCTCGGCTTCTCCTCGATCAAGGCGGTCGAGCACTATTTCCACGATTACGGCGGCCATTCGCCCAATCCGATCGTGCTGCTCTCCGCGATCGCGGCGCGCACCAGGCGGGTGCGGCCGATCACCGGAGCGGTGATCCCGGCGTTCAACCATCCGATCAAGCTCGCCGGCGAGCTCGCCATGCTCGACAACATCTCCAACGGCCGGCTCGACGTCGGCTTCGGCCGCGCCTTCATCCCCGAGGAATACGCCGCGTTCGGGCTCGACATGGCGGAAAGCCGCGCGCGCTTCGAGGAAGGCGTCGCGGCGATCAAGCGGCTGTGGACCGAGGAACGCGTGACGCATGCGGGGCGCTTCTGGCAATTCGAGGGCGTGCATTCCATGCCGCGGCCGCTGCAGAAGCCGCATCCGCCGATCTGGGTGGCGGCGATCGCGTCGGAGGAGTCTTTCGTCAACGCAGCGAAGAACGGCTATCACCTGATGATCGTGCCGTATGCCGGCGGCCTCGAACGCACTGCGGGGCTCGTCAAGATGTACCGGCAGGCCTGGCGCGAAGCCGGTCACGCGCCTGGCAGCGAGCAGGTGCAGATGTCGTTTCACGCTTACGTGGCGGAAACGCGCAAGGAGGCGGTGGGCGGCTTCATTCCGGCGATGCGCACCTATCTCGACGTGTTCACCGAGGCGGTGAGCAGCTGGGAAGGACTGAAGTCGGGACAGTACGTCGGCTACGACAAGCTCGTTTCCGCGATCAGCTCGCAGACGCCGGAAGGCAATATCGAGAAGGGCTACGCCTTCGTCGGCGCGCCCGACGAGGTCATCCCGCAGGTGCGGCGCATGCGCGAGCTGTTCGGCGAGCACGAGCCGTCGCTGCAGGTCACCTTTGGCGGCATCAGCGACGAGGCGGCGTTGCGCACCCTCGACCTGTTCGCGCGCCACATCATGCCGGCGTTCGGGTGACATGAGTGGTGACCAATGCCACAAACTCGGTGTGCTCCCCTCCCCCTTGTGGGGAGGGGTTGGGGGTGGGGGTCGGAGTTGGCTGACGCAGCTCGTAAAACAACAACGACCCCCCTCCCCAGCCCTCCCCCACAAGGGGGGAGGGAGCGCACCGAGTCTGCGGCTCGGGATTCCATTCGCCGCAAGCGCGCTTTACGTTAGCCCATGCGCCAAATTCCGGTGGGGGCGAAAGGCACCTATACGCTGCGCGTGATGCCGGCGCATCTCGCCAACCAGTTCAAGGACGCGATGCTGCCGGAAGTGTTCGCCACGCCGATGATGATCACGGCGATGGAGAACGCCGCGCTCAACGCGATCCGCGCCTATCTCGAGCCGGGGGAAAGCGCGGTCGGCACGGCCATCGACGTGCGCCACCTCGCGGCGACGCCGGTGGGACACACGGTGACGGCGCAGGCCGAGGTCACCGGCGTCGATGGCCGGCGCATTTCATTTTCGGTGAGCGCGCGCGACGAGACCGAAGAGATCGGCCGCGGCACCCACGAGCGCATGGTGGTGGATCTGCAGCGGCTGGAGGAGAGGCTGGCGAAGAAGCGGAAGACTTGAGATTCGTGCAACAACTACGCGGTGTCATGCCCGCAAAAGCGGGCATCCAGTAAACACCGGGCATGCGATCACGCACAAAACTGCGTTCAGTGTTTACTGGATTCCGGCTCTCGCCGCTGACGCGGCTCGGCCAGAATGACAGCCGAGTGTGCCAATTCTAATCCGCGTACTCGCCGGCCGCCTTGATGATCGGCGCCCAGCGGTCGATCTCGCTGACCAGGGTGCGCTGCGCGGCTTCGGGCGTCGCCTTGTCCGCCGGCATCGGCTCGGTGCTGATGTCGCGGAAGCGCTTCACCAGATCGGGATCCTTCAGCGCGCCGATCAGCGCCGCGGAAAGTTTCTGCACGATCGCGGCCGGCGTGCCGCGTGGCGCAAACACGCCGTGCCAGACCGCGAGCTCGAAACCCTTGAGCCCGGCTTCGTCGGCGGTGGGAAGGTCGGGCAGCGAAGCAAGCCGCGACTTCGTGGTGATGGCGTAAGGCTTGACCTGCTTGCTCAGGATCGGGCCGGTCGTGTTGGTGGCCTGATCGCAGGTCATGTCGACCTGCTTGCCGATCAGGTCGTTCATTACCGGCCCGGTGCCGCGATAGGGGACCGTGGTGAGCGTCACTTGCAGTTGCGACATCAGCAGCATGCCGCAGAGATGCGAGGCCGAGCCGATGCCCGCGTTTGCCAACGTGGTCTTGGCGCCCGGCCCTTTCAGATAGGCGACGAGATCCTTGAACGAATCGGGCGGCAGGCCGGGGCGGCCGACGATCGTCATCGGCGCCTCGGTGATCAGGCCGATCGGAGCGAAGGCCGACTTGGTGTCGTAGGGCAGCTTGCGATAGAGTGTCGCCGCGGTCGAAAGCCCCACGTGATAGATCAGCAAGGTGTAGCCGTCGGGATCGGCGCGTACCACGCGGCCGGTACCGATGGTGCCGCCCGCGCCGCCGGCGTTCTCGATCGTGATCTGCTGGCCGAGAATTTTCCCCATCGCCTGCGCGGTGATGCGCGAGATCGCGTCGGTCGGCCCGCCCGCCGCGGCCGGCACGATGATGTTGATGGACCGCACCAGATAGTCCTGCGCCGACGCGGCGCCAAGTGTTGCTATCAGCGTGGCGATGATCGCGTGTATACGCATCAATGTTCCTCCCCTTGTTGCGATGTCAGCAACGATTATTCGCGCTGCACCTCCCCTGCGTCACCCGCGGGCTTGACCCGCGGGTCCATCTTCTTAATAAGAATTTTTTGAAGGTGATGGATTGCCGGGTCAAGCCCGGCAATGACCGTTTCGAGAGCTGCCGCGCAACGATGGGTTTCGCTGCGCTCAACCCATCCTACGTGCACTATTCCTTGCCGTCATTGCGCCAGGCGATACCAGAGGTGAAGCGATGCCGACTACCCGACGCGAGTTCGTGAAATGGGTCACGGCGAGCGGCATTGCGCTCAGCCTGTCGCGTCTGGCTTTTGCCGAGGAGCCCGGATTCGCGGAGCGAGAGACGGTGCCGGGACGCGGACGCTGGAATCCGGCCGCCAAGGGCGCCGGGCGCATCGACGGCGTTCCCAAGGTCACCGGGGCCAAGCTCTACGCATCCGATTATCGCGCCGCCGATCTTCCCGGCTGGCCGGCGAAGACGTCGCACGCGATGCTCATCCGCGCGCCGGACGCCACGCACGTCTATACCGGCATCGATCTTCCGCGCCTGAGCGGCGCGCTCAAGCCGACAGCCGTCGTCACCGCGGCCGAGGTGGCGCAAAGCGGCGTTCGCGTTCCCGAATTTTATGCCGGCGATCTGTTCTGCCCGCTCGGCAAAACGCCGATCTATATGGGGCAGCCGGTAGCGCTTTTGCTCTACGAGGATTTCGACGCCTTCGACCAGGCGCGGCTTAAGCTGCGCGACGGAACCTTCGTGAAGTTCGGCGAGGAAACCGGTCCGGTCGCGCTGCCGATTTACGGTGCCTACCGCTTTACCCGCATCGCCGGTCCGACCCCTGATGCGCCGGATGTTTGCTCTCCGGTCAAGGACGGCTGGGTCCATCCGCCACACGTCCAGGACACGGAGCTTCCGGTCTGGACGCCGCTTGCGACCGACAAAGACAGCGCCTATGGCAAAGCCGCGCGCCACGGCGAGCAGATCCGCGCCGAGCTTGCGGCAAACAATCCTGCGCTGCTGGTGCTGGACCGTGAATTCGAGACGCAATCGGTCGACCCGGTGTTTCTCGAGCCGGAGGGCGGTCTCGCCTGGTACGACGCAGGACGCAAGAACCTCGAGCTCGTGCTCGGCGTGCAGTCACCCTACGAGGCCGCGGAGTCCATCGCGTTCCTCCTGGGCAAGGCCCAGCCCGCGTTCCAGCCGGCGCGCATCAATGCGCAGTTTGCCTACATGGGCGGCGCCTTCGGCGGGCGCGATCACACGCCGTTTCCGCTCTACGTCGCATTAGCGGCGGTGTTTCTTCCCGGTCGCCCGGTCCGGCTCGCCCACGATCGCTATCAGCAGTTCCAGTCGGGAATCAAACGCCACCGGTTCAAGATGCACACGCGCATCGGCGTTGACCGGGCGAGCGGAAAGATTTCCGCATTCGCGGCCGATCACGTCTTGGATGGCGGCGGCCTCGCCAACTATTCATCCACCGTGGCGGCGGTCGGCGCCACCGCTGCGATCGGCATCTATGACGTTCCGAAGGTCGACGTCACCACGGTTGCCTACCATTCGCGCGGCGTGACCGCAGGATCGATGCGCGGCTACGGCACGATCCAGACGATGACCGCGCTCGAAGTGTTGATCGACGAAGTCGCGTCGGCGTTGCCGCTCGACCCGATCGAATTGCGCCGGCGCAACGCGCTCAAGCCCGGCGGCCGAATCATGACGGGAAATCCGCTCAGCGTCTCGATCCGCGCGCCGGAGATTCTGGACAAACTGGAGCAGCATCCAATCTGGCAGCAGCGTGCCGCGGAGAAAGCGCGCGGCCAACAAACCGGCTTGCTGATCGGCACGGGTGTGGCGTGCGTCAACAAGGATTACGGCAGCGGCGCGGATTCTTCGCTGGGGCGCGTGGAAATCGACCCGGAGGGCCGGATTGTCATCTATTGCGATCACGTCGAGATGGGCACCGCCGTCGGCACCGCGCTTGCCAACCGCGTAGCGACTCACCTGGGCGCGGTCGCCGATGAAGTCTCGCTCGCGCGCATCGACACCTTCGCTCCGTTATCCCTGGTCACCTCCGGCGACCCTTATACGATGACCCAGGCGGCCCAGGATGCGGCCCAGCGCAATCCGCGCTGGGTCCCGGTGATCAGTTCGGTCACCACGGCCTCGATTGGCGCGCATGTCGGCACGTACGCGGCAGCCGAAGCCGCACGCGTGATCTTTCGCTTCGGGCTGTGGCCGGCGGCGCTCGCGCTGTGGGGCATCGCGCCAAGCGATCCGCGGAGCAAGCAGTGGGAGACGGCGCGCTGGGAAAACGGGCAGCTGGTCGTGCCGGGGCTGATGCCGCTCACGTTGCCGGCCCTGGCCGCAGCAGCGCATGCGCGCGGCCTGGTAACCGGCGCAATGGCGCATGCCTTTTCCCGCTGGGCATGGTCGCAAGCGAGTTTCTCGATCGGCGGGCAGCCATGGACCGCCGACATCGATGCGCTCGCCGTGCGCAACGGCGGCGGCAAATTCGTGCGGCTCGATCGCAGCAAGGTCAAATTTCCGCCGACCGATTTCAACCGGTTCGGACTGACCTATGCCTCGATGTGCGGCACGCTGGTGCGCGTCGCGATCGAACGGAAGAGCGGGGCGTTGCGCATCGATCAGGCCTATAGCGTATTCGAATGCGGCACGCCGCTGGTGCCGGAGGTCGTGCGCGGGCAAGCGCAGGGCGGCTTCGCGATGAGCGTGGGTTATGCCTTGCGCGAGTTGCTGCCGCCGTTCGAGGGAGGACCCGGCGACGGGCAATGGAATCTCGATCGGTACCTCCTCGCGCGCGGCTCGGACCTCCCTCTGCACAGGCTGGAGGTCGAAATGTTGCCGCCGCTCGAACCGAACGAGCCGCCCAAGGGCATCGCGGAGGTCGTGATGATTCCCACCGTCCCAGCGCTGCTCAACGCCATCTACGATGCCACCGGCCGCCGCTTCCAGTCACTGCCGGTGACCCAATCCATGCTCAAGGGAGCCCTGTCGTGATAGCGCTGCGCCTCACGATCAACGGTCGCGAACACGGCCCGGTGGACGTGCGCGACGATTTGACGATGAACGATTTCTTGCGCGAGTACCTCGGGCTGACCGGCACCAAGTTCGGTTGCGGCGTCGCGCAGTGCCTCAGCTGCGCGGTGATCGTCGATGACGCGGACGGGACGAGCTACACCGCCCCGACCTGCATTCGCTCGGCGGTGAGCTTCAACGGCAAAGCCATCCGCACGGTCGAAGGCCATGCCAAGAACGGCGAGCTTTCGCTTCTGCAAAAAGCGTTCATCGAGCATTTCGCGTTCCAGTGCGGCTATTGCACGCCGGGCTTCGTGAACGAGGGGCAGGTTCTGCTGGAGCGTCTGGCGAAGCAGCCGGTGGCGCGCGCGGATCTCGAGAAGACCATCGCCGAGGCGCTCGACGGTCACCTGTGCCGCTGCACCGGCTACATCAAATATCACGAGGCGGTGCGCGACGTGATTCTCGCCGACCCGGGCCGCTACCTGGTCGCGAAGGCTGATCGGTGAGGCGCACCGGACATGAAATTCGATCTGCGAGTTTCGATCGCCGTTGCGCTGGCCCTGCTGACCGCCGCGCCAACTGCCTATGCGCAGTCCGCCGACCTGTCGGACAAGCTCGCGGCGCCGGAGAGCTTTGCCGGAATCGGCGACACCGCGGCGCGCTCGGCGGCATTGTTTACCGAGCTCGGCAAAGTGTTGACCCATCCGCGCTGCGTGAACTGCCATCCCGCCGGGGACCATCCGCATCAGGGCGAACAGGGCCGGCTGCATCAGCCGCCGGTCGAGCGCGGCGCCGACGGCCACGGCCTTCCCGCCATGCGCTGTTCGATCTGCCACGGAGAGGCCAACTTCGATCCGGGCCGCGTGCCGGGACATCCGGAGTGGCATCTGGCGCCGCGCGATATGGCCTGGGAAGGCAAGACGCTCGCGGAGATCTGCGCGCAGATCAAGGACCCCGCGCGCAATGGCGGCCGCTCATTGGACGAGCTCGTGCATCACATCGGCGACGATTCGCTGGTCGGCTGGGCCTGGGCGCCGGGATTCAGGCGGCACCCTGCGCCCGGCACGCAGAAACAAGCGAAAGCGCTCACCGAAGCCTGGGTGAAAACCGGCGCAGCCTGTCCGAAGTAGCGAACGGACCGTTCGTCTCGTTCTCTCAGGCGTCGTCCCCGCGAAAGCGGGGACCCAGTAATCACTGCACCCTCGGTGATTACTTGGTCCCGGGTCTCGCGCTTCGCGCTCGCCCGGGACGACAGAAGTGTTACGGCAAATCGGCGAGGCTCTTCGGGCCGGGGCCGGGCGTGATCAGGGTCGGCCACTGGTGCGAGCCGAACGGCACCTGCGGCGGCAGGTTCACCGGCATCTTGCGCTTGGCGTCCTCGTCGATGATCGCTTGCCGCGCGTCGCCGCCCATCAGCTCGTAGTCCATCAGGTAGTAATTGCCGAAGAACGCCGCGCCCACCGAGCGGTCGGCGATGATGCGGGTGAGCGATTCCAGCATCTCGTCGGGGGTGGTGGTGAACGAGATGGTCTCGATCAGCATCAGCCGGTCGTTGATCGCATCCGGCCCGAAATACTGCGCGAGCACGCTGAACAAAATGTTGTTCTGGCGCGCGACGTAGATGGTGTTGCTCGCGGCGTAGGTCTTCTCCCAGTCGGCGCCGAGCATCTGCTTCCATTGGCCGATCACGTCCATCCAGTGATGCACCTGGGTCTGCGCCGCCCAGGCGATGTTCTTCTTGAGCAGCGGGCTCTGCTTCTTGGCAAAGGCTTCCACCGCCTCCGGCGCGATCGCGTTGGCCTTGAGGCACTCGTCCATGAACGCGATGTTGTTCGACAGGATCGCGCGGTTGTTGGCGCGCCAGTCCTCGGGCATGGTGCTGGCGTCGAGGCCGTCGAGCGCGGACTGCATGCGGCTGCGGTAGGCGGCCATGGAGCCGCGCCAGGAGAGATCCTTCGGGCTGTTGAGATAGGGCGTGACGATCTCGCCCAGCGCCATGGTGCTGTGACCGACGGATTTGAGCAGCTGGTAGACGATCGGCACCGACGGCGCGTCGAGCGGCTCCTTGCCCGGGCGATAGAGGATGAAGCGGCCGCCGGCGCCGGTGAACAGGCCGAGGATGACCGGATGCTGCGCCAGAATGGTCTTTTGGAATTTTTGCCCGGCATCGCCGTAGAGCTCGAACATCGTGGTGTTGAGCTGCAGGATGTCCTTGTTGGCGATTTCACCGCGGCTCGTCTCCGAGGTGCCGACGATGGCCTTGAAGTAGGACGGCAGCTCGGCGGCGCGCGCCGGCGCGGCGAATTGCGGCAAACAACAAATTGCCAGCAGCGCGCAGGCGCTGCGCATGAGAGTTGCGGATTTCACGGCTTTCTCCTGCTCGATGCGCGCGCTCACAGCATCCCAGCCAGTTCCCCTCCCGCCGCGGAGCGCGATCGAAGGCGGTCGGCGCGGCACTGGATAAAGGGTCGGCATGTGCGGCGCAAGCGCGGCCGATGACCGCGCCGTGCGATCCCACTCTCCGCTCGTCCCCGCGAAAGCGGGGACCCAGATCACAAATCCCGAACAGGCGGCTCTGGATTCCCGCTTGCGCGGGAATGAGCGACCGAGTGCACTGCTGGCGCCTATTCCAACTTGCGAAATGTGCGTAGAAGGACGCGGCGATCGCAGGAGCAGATGATGGTCAACGTCCATATCCACCAATTCAAAGCGGGCGGCACGGTGGTGGATGCCGCCGCGCTCGAGCAGTTCCAGGAGCAATGGGCCACCTACCGCAAGCTGGTGGAAAGCGACCTGCTCTCGCATCGCGCGGTCGGCCGCCTGCTGCACGACAACCTCAACCAGAGGTTCACGGCGCCGTTCACCTTTCTCGACATTGCCTGCGGCGACGCCAGCATGATGAAGCGCGCGCTCACCGGGACCAAAGTCCGCCACTACCACGGCATCGACCTGTCGCAGCCGGCGCTCGAGCTCGCCGCGAAAAATCTCGCCGCCGCGCCGTTTGCGGTCGATCTCGATCACCGCGATTTCGTCGACGCGATGCCGCGCCGTTCCGAGCACGCCGACGCGGCCTGGTGCAGCCTATCGATCCATCATCTCGCGACCGACGACAAGCTCAAGCTGATGCAGGCGATCCACCGCGCCGCCGGCAGCCGCGGAATGTTTCTGCTCTACGAGCCGACGCGGCGCGACGGCGAGGATCGCGCCGCGTTTCTCGAGCGCTTCCGGCGCACGAATGAGCCGTTGTGGAAAGTGCTGACGCCCCCCGAATGGGAGCAGATCTGGCACCACGTCAGCACCTCGGATTTCCCCGAGACGGCGGCGAAATGGTGCGAGCTCGGCCGCACCGTCGGCTTCGCGCAGGCGCGGCAGGTGTTCGCCGATCCCACGGATTTTTTCCGGCTGTTCCGGTTTGATTGCGGGGAGTGACAGGCAGTGTCCCCGCACGCGGGTGCAGCCTCTTCCACCCTCATCCTGAGGAGCGAGCCATAAGCGCGTTTACGCGCGTCTTCGACGCGCTATGGCGAGCGTCTCGAAGGATGAGGGCGGCCTCATGCTTCGAGACGGCGCTTCGCGCCTTCTCAGCATGAGGCCGACGTGCGCCCGGGACACGCGAGCGTCTTCAATCCATCGCGATGCCGGCGGCTTTGATCGGGGCCGCGTTCTTGACGATCTCGCTCGCGACGAAGCGCTGCAGGTATTCGGGCGAGCGGCGCTCCGGCGCCACGACGATGGTGCCGGACTCGATGAGCCGATCCTGCACCGCGGGTGTTTCCACGGCTGCGACGCTGGCGTCGTGCAGCCGCTGGATGATCGCGCCCGGCGTCCCCGCGGGCACGAAGAAGCCGAACCAGGTCGACGCGGTGAAATCGGTCATGCCCTGATCGTAGGCGCTGGCGACGTTCGGCAAGGTCGGCAGGCGATCGCGCGTGAAGATCGCGATTGCCTTGACCAGGTTGCTCTCGATCTGCGGCACGATGGTCGCGCTGAGCGTGCAGAAATAATCGATGCGGCCGGCGATGAGATCCTGCATGGCCGGGCCGCCGCCGCGATAGGGCACGTGCCCGACGCTCACCCCGATCGCGGCGTTGAGCAGCGCGCAATCGACGTGCCCGGTCGAACCGGTGCCGGCGGAGCCGAACTGCATGGCGCCCTGGTGCTGCCGCACGTAGGCGACGAACTCCTTGAGATTGGCGACCGGCAGGTCCTTGCGCGCGACCAGCACCATCGGCTGCTCGGCGAGCAGCACGACCGGCGCGAGATCGGCCGTGAGGTTGTAGAGCGGATGTTTGTAGAGCGTCTGGTTGATGGCGTCGGCGCGGCTGCCGAGCACGAACTGATAGCCGTCGGGCGTGGCCTTGGCCACGCGTGCCGAGCCCACCATGCCGCCGGCGCCGCCGACGTTCTCGATGATCACCTGCTGGCCGAGAATCTCGGAGAGCCGACGGCCGACGATGCGGCCGAGCACGTCGGTGCCGCCGCCGGGTGCGAACGGCACCACCATGGTTACCGGCCGGTTGGGCCAGCTTTGCGCGACGGCGGGGGTGGCGGCCCAAGTACCGGCCATCAGGAAGAACACCGCAACACGTATCGCAAGCATGGGCTTCTCTCACGCCTCATTGGCGGCGATCGACTGAGGATAATTTGCCGCAACACTCGGTGTCATGCCCGCGAAAGCGGGCATCCGGTACGCACAGGCTGCACGATTTGGCACAGCTCGCAAATCAACTCTGTTCCGTGCTTACTGGATTCCGGCTCTCGCTCCCCTGGCTCTCGCTTCGCTCAGCCGGGGTCGCTCGGCCGGAATGACAGCCGATGGTTGCGCGCACTTCCTCGGCCGCTTCCTGTGCTCTTCCCATGTTATTCGATGCTGCATCCGAGACACCACGCGGCCGCTCCAGATACTCCGCGGCGGCCCGGAGGATACTCGGATCGTCGCGCACGAGGCCGAGCAGGATGTTGCACGGGATGCAGAGCAGGCCGCGCAGCTCGCCGGTGATATGATCATGGTCGATGACCAGCTCGCAGCCGCTGCGCCCGCAGATGGCGCAGGCGTTGTTCTGGCGTGCGTACATCTCGCGCAATTGCTCGAGCGTGATGCCGTAGCGGCGCGCGCGTTCCCGGTCGCGGAAATCCAGATCGTTGGCGCGGCGCGCGCGCCGGCGCTTGTTGCGCCCTTCTTTGGTGCGAGCACGGCGGCCGCGCGCCACCACGCCGGCGAGGTATTGATAGAACGGATCGTCCTTATAGTTATAGGGCTTCTCCTCGGCACGGCATTCCCCGTCCACCGAACAGCCGGTCTCTGACTGTTTGCGGACCAAGTTCATCGGCGCTCGACGAAAGGCATGCGGCCGCGTCGCGCGGAAGGACGCGCGGCGTCGGTCGGGTGTCAGCGGTACGAGGTGAAGCGCTCAGTGGCGGGGTCGCCAAAAATTCGCGGCGCGAATTTTGCGGTGCCCGGCGCGCGCGGCCGCGGCTCACCGACGGCCCATAAAACGCGCATGAAAAAAGCCCGCGGCGGTCTCCCACCCGGGCTTCGGCGCACTTTCCGATCGTGCGCTTTGTATACCCGAATCGAGTTACATACACAAGCAGTGTATTTTCTCGGCGATGCGATTTTGTTGTTGACACAAGGTCTTGGGTGAATCGCGTTTGTCGGATGGGCTTACGGCTGCGGGCGAAACCCATAATCTGCGCCACCCAAAGCGATGGGTTTCGCTTCGCTCAACCCATCCTACAGATTATCCTTGACACAACATCTGGGTGAATCGCGTTTGCAGACGGTATCGATCGCGGGGCAATCCACACCAGCGCGGGAGAAAATAATGAAACCACTCCTCTTGGCATTGGCGCTGATCGGCGCCGCAGCGGCGAGCGCGCATGCGCAGAGCGCAATTCCCGATCTCAAGGGCACCTGGTCGGGAAAGGGCAAGTCGATCGTGTTCGGCAGCGGCCCGCATCACCCCGGCTCGCAAACCGTCAACGATGCGCCGCGCGTGCGCGACATCGAGGCGACGTATGTGGTGGACGGACAGGACGGCCGACTGGTCTGGGGCCGCTCCTCGTCGACGGCCGCCAATACCCAGGAGCCGTTCGCCTGGGCGATTGCCAGCGACAACAAAACAATCATGGGCGCCGACGTGGACGGCTATTTTCACATCACGCTTGTCTCACCCGACCGCATGGAGAAGTGCTACGTGCACAACGGGCTCAGCCCATCCAAGTCGATCGTCGCGACCTGCCACACGATGGATCGCGTGAAGCGCTGACGGTCTCTGTCCTGTCGTCCCCGCGCCGGGCACCCACGAAAATCGCGGACGCAGGAGTGTCCTACTGCGCTGCTGTACCTGAGCGATTTTCGTGGGGACCCGGATAGCGGAGACCCAGTACTCCGTTTCCTCGCGAGGGCACACAGTACTGGGTACTGGGTACTGGGTACTGGGTACTGGGTACTGGGTACTGGGTACTGGGTACTGGGTACTGGGTACTGGGTACTGGGTACTGGGTACTGGGTCCCGGCTCTCGCTTCGCTCGGCCGGGACGACAACGAATTTGATGCAGTAGAGGGTTTCACTTCTTACGTGGCGCTGCCAGCGACGTTTTGCTAGCATCTACACTTGCTTCGAGGCTGGCCGGCACGGCGCAGCCTCCAACAACATCGCAACGGGAGAGAGACCCATGCGACGGCGACTGCCCTGGCTGCTGGCGGGCGGCATCGCGCTCGCGACGGGCGCAGCGGCAAGCGCGCACCACTCGGCGGCGATGTTCGATGCGGAAAATCCGGTCGAGCTCGCCGGCACCGTGCGCGAGTTCAAGTACACGAGCCCGCACACCTTCATTGTCCTCGAGGTCAAGGAGCCGGGCGGCGCCAGCAAGATCTGGATGCTGGAAGGCAACGCACCGAGCAACCTGGTGCGCGAAGGCTGGTGGCACGACACGCTCAAGCCGGGCGACGAGATCAGGCTCACCGTGCAGCCGCTGCGCAGCGGCGCGCCGGGCGGCTCGTGGAATTCGAGCCGGATCAAATTCAACGACGGGCGGCCGGTGGTGCTCGCCCCGTAGCGCGCAGCATCGACAGGAGCACATCATGCCTGTTCGTTCGATCGGCGCATTGGCGCTGGCCGCCGCGTTGGCGATGCCAACGGCAAGCCTCGCTTTCGACGAGAGCAAATATCCCGACCTGAAGGGCCAATGGACGCGGGCGCGCGAGCCGATCCTCGGCGGCGGCCAGGCGCCGTTCGATCCGAGCAAGCCGACCGGGCGCGGCCAGCAGGCGCCGCTCACCCCCGAGTATCAGGCGATCTACGAAGCCAATCTCGCCGACCAAGCCACCGGCGGACAGGGCAACTGGCAGGGCGGCAAGTGCTATCCCGTCGGCGTGCCGGGGGTGATGACGCTCTATCGCGCGATGGAGATCGTGATCACGCCCGCTACCACCTACATTCTGATCGAGCACCTGCACGGCACCGCGCGGCGCATCTACACCGACGGCCGCGACTGGCCCAAGCAGATCGAGCCGACCTTCGACGGCTATTCCATCGGCAAGTGGATCGACGAGGACGGCGACGGCAAGTACGACGTGCTGGAGGTCGAGACGCGCCACCTGCGCGGCCCGCGCGCCTACGATCCGAGCGGCATTCCGTTCCACGAAGACAACAAGACGATCGTCAAGGAGCGGCTCGCTCTCGACAAGCGGGACCGCGATCTCCTCTATAATCAGATGACGGTGATCGATAACGCGCTCACCCGGCCATGGACGGTATTGAAGAAATATCGGCGCGAGCCGGCGGTGCAGCCGATCTGGCATGAGGATATCTGCGCGGAGGGACAGGCGCTGATCCGGGTCGGCAAGGAAGAATATTTCCAGAGCTGGGACGGCTACCTGATGCCGATCCGCAAGAACCAGGCGCCGCCCGACCTGCGCTATTTCGAGCCGGGGAAGTAGTAAGGTCGGCGCATTCTCATGAGGTCTCCGCTCGTCCCCGCGAAAGCGGGGACCCAGATTTCAAATTCGGAGCAAGCGGCCCTGGGATTCCCGCTTGCGCGGGAATGAGCGGTCGAACTGTGATGCTGAAGTGTGCCGGAGGGGCATGCCGATGATTAGACACCGTCAAATTCGAACCGCGGTCGGCCTCCTCGCGTTCGCCGTTCTCGCACTCTTCGCCCAGGCGGCGTTCAGCCAGGCGACGCGAACAGTGAAGATCATCGTGCCTTACACGCCGGCGAGCGGCCCGGACATTTTGGGGCGGCTGCTGGCGGAGCAGGTCGGCCGCGCCACCGGAGCGACCGTCGTCGTCGAGGATCGTCCGGGCGCCGGCACGGTGATCGGCACCGAAGCCGCGGCACGCGCGGCGCCCGACGGCAATACCGTGCTGATCGTGGCGCCGTCGTTCGTGATCAATCCGAGCCTGCGCAAAGTGAATTACGACCCGGTCGCGGACTTCGAGCCGGTTTGCCATCTCGCCGCGACGCCGATGGTGATCGTGGTCAACGGCGCGTCGCCGTATCGCTCGCTCGCCGATCTCATCAAAGATGCGCGCGCCAAGCCCGGCGCGCTCAGTCTCGGCAGCGGCGGGCCCGGATCCTCGCTGCATATCGGCTTCGAGATTCTGCGCCGCGCCGCCGGCATCGAGATGACCTACGTGCCGTTCGGCGGCAATGCGCCGGCGGTCAACGCGCTCCTGGGCGGGCACCTGACCGCGGTCTACGCCGACTATCCGACCGTGGTGGAGCAGATCAAAGCGGGCAGCCTGCGCGCGCTCGCGGTCGGTTCGCGCAAACGCGCCGAGCCGCTGCCGGACGTGCCGACCATCGAGGAGTCGGGCTTTCCCGATTACGACCTCGACATCTGGTACGGGCTGATGGCGCCGGCGAAGACACCTGCCGCCGCGATTGCCCAACTCGCGGACTGGTTCCGCGCCGCCGTCACCACCCCCGACATGAAGCCGAAGCTGTTGCAGCAGGGACTCTACCCGGTGGTGAAGTGCGGCGACGAATTCGCCGCGCATCTGCGCAAGCAGTACGAGGCGTATGGCCGCGTGATCGTCGAGTCCAACATCAAGGGACAGTAGGGACCCACCCGCTCTGTGTCATTCCGGCCGATCTGCGTCAGCGGCGAGAGCCGGAATCCAGTAACCGCCAAACGAGAAGTCTGTAACGGCAGTGCCACTTCGCACGGCTGGTGTTTACTGGGTCCCCGCTTGCGCGGGGACGACACCACCGGAGTCCTGCGCGCCCGTCACTGCTCGACAATAATCATCCACCCGACGCCGAAGCGGTCGGCGAGCATGCCGAAGCGCGAGGAAAAGAAGGTCTTTGTCAGCGGCATCTGCGCTTGGCCGCCCTCGGCGAGCACGCCGAACAGGCGCTCGGCCTCGGCGTCGTTCGGCACCGTGAGCGTCAGCGAAAATCCCTGAAAGCTCGGCTTTCCTTGGCAGCGGCCGTCCGACGCCATGATGCTCGTGTCGCCGATGCGCAAGTGCGCATGCATCACCTTGTTCTCGGAGCCGGCTGGGACCATCCCGGGCTGCGGCTCGGGATTGTCCTTGTAGCGCAGTATCTTGACTTCGGCGCCGAGCGGCTTGCGATAGAACTCGACTGCCTCCTCGCAGCGGCCGTCGAAGAACAGGTAGGGCTGCACTTGCATGTTATCTCCTTTCGACGTGAGTGATCGCGGCCACGCTAAACGCCGACCAGAAACTTGAACCCGCCGAAGATCATGCGCTTGCCGTCGAAGGGCAGCGCCTTCGGATTCATCATCTTCGCGAGTCGCGGGTCCTTCATCACCTGCGCGTTGACGCGATCGCGATGCGCGCGCGACTTGTACACGATCCAAGAAAAGACCACGGTCTCGCCGGGCTTGAGCTTGACGCTGCGCGGGAACGAGGTCCACTTGCCGACCTTGACGTCGTCGGCGACGTGTTCGCGAAACTCGAGCGCGCCGTGATCGCGCCAGACCTCGCCTGCTTTCTTGGCCATGCTGCGGTAGGCGCGAAGCTTCTTTTTCGGGACCGGCACGACAAATCCATCGACATAGTGCATGGGGGATACTCCTCCAGGGTTTGCGAGCTGACGCGCGCTCGTGCGCGCTATCCACTGGGACACGCGAGACGTTTATCGTCCCGCGTACGCACGCTGCAGCGTCGCGATGTCGAGCTTCTTCATTTGCATCATCGCTTCCCCGACACGTTTGGTTTTCGCGCCGTCCTTGTCCTGAAACAGCTTGCCGAGCACGGTCGGCACCACTTGCCAGGACACTCCGTATTTGTCTTTCAGCCAGCCGCACTGCACCTTTTGTCCGCCGGCGGAAAGTTTCTCCCATAGCTCGTCGATTTCCTGCTGCGTCTCGCAGTTCACGACGAACGAGATCGACTCGTTGAACTTGAATTGCGGGCCGCCGTTGAGCGCCAAAAATCTTTGCCCGTGGAGTTCGAACGACACCGTCATTACGGTTCCTGCCTGCCCCGGCGTCCCCTCCGGATAGCGGGCGACCCCGGTGATCTTCGAATTCTTGAAAATGGAGGTGTAAAACTTCGCCGCCTCCTCCGCCTTGCCGTCGAACCACAGGAACGGGGTGATCTTCTGCATTTCGTTTACTCCTCATCCATGCTGGCGCGTTGATCCGCGGCATCAGTGGGCGACGGCTTGCCGCGCCCGCGCTTGGCTCGCCTCGCGCTCGGCGAGCGCCTTGAGATTGGCAAGACCCGTCTCGAAGTCGTCGCCCACCATGCGGTCGCCGTTCATCAGCATGCAGAACAGCTTGGCCATGTAGGGCACCGCGCCATGCATGGCCCAGGTGACGGTGGTGGTCTCGCCTTGCGGCTGCAGCGTGAACTCCACGGTGTTGTGCCCTTCGAACGGCTTGATCATGTCGAGCTTGAGCGTGACTTTCGACGGCGCCACCGAATCCACGATTTCGATGCGGCCCTTGCCGACATTGCTGTCGCCGTCCCATTCGTAGACCGCGCCCTTGCCGCTCGCGGCGCCGCTAAAGGCGCGCTTCATCGCCGGATCCTTCTTCTCGTACGGCGACCAGGCGGCGACGAGGCGATGGTCGTTGACGAGCGGGAAGATCGCCTCGGGTGGAGCGTTGATGCTGATCCTGCGTAGCACGCGGAATTCGTCGGGCAGCGTTGCCGCGTAACCCAGCACCAGGCCGAGCCCAACGACCAGAATGACGACGACGCCAGCGATTGCCTTCAACATCGGTGCCTCATTACTTGTGTGAATTGGGAAGTCAAAGGAGAAGCTTGGCATTTTGCTTGACAATTACGTTGATATCAACATAATTGGGCAAAACCATGACACGGGACACGCTGCCCTTCGAAATTACCCACCGGGTCCGCGACACTTGCTTGTGCCTGCACGTGCAGCGAGCCGCGCGCGCCTTGGCGCGGGCGTTCGATGAGGCGCTGCGCCCGGTCGAGCTCACCCACGGCCAATTCTCGCTGCTGATGTCGCTCAATCGCCCGGCGCCGCCGAGCATGGGCAGCGTGGCCGACCTCTTGGCGATGGATCGCACCACGCTCACCGCCAATCTCAAGCCGCTCGAACGCCGCGGGCTCGTGAGGGTGGCGATGGATCCCGAGGACAAGCGCGGCCGCCGGCTGGTCCTGACCGCGGCCGGCCGGGCGCTGCTCATCTCCGCGGTGCCGGTCTGGAAGCGCACCCACGCCGCGACCGAACGGCGACTCGCGCGTGCCAATCCCGATCACCTGCGCGCCGACCTGCGCGCGTTGAGTTGACTCGGCTGTCGTCCCGCGCCGGGCAGCCTTATCGATGGCGCACGGAGTATGGGTCCCGGCTCTCCCCCCGCTTACGCGCGGGTCGGCCGGGACGACAGCGTTTATTCGAGGTGCCTATCCGGTCGGGTTGACGCGCTGATAGGCGTCGATGATCTCGCCGCCGGTGGCAAACCAGACCCCGTCGTGCTTCTTCATCTCGGCGATCGCGCGCTCGAGATATTTGATCCGCAACGGCTGGCCGGTGATCATGGGATGCAGCGGCACCCCCATCACCCGCGGCTGCTTCTTGCTGTCGGCATAGAGCGTCTCGAACTGATCGATCACCGAGCGGTAGTACTGCCCGCCGGTGTAGCCTTTGCGGATGAACAGCGGGATGTCGTTGATCTCCATGCAATAGGGGATCGAGTACATTTTCCCTTTCTTGACCTTCATCGGATAGGGCTGGTCGTCATTGTTCCAGTCGCCGCAATAGATCACGCCTTCCTCGGCGAGGATGTCGAGCGTGTTGTAGGTCTCATGCAATCCGCTGCCGAGCCAACCGCGCGGGCGCCGCCCGGTCGCCTGCTCGATGGTTTTGAGCACGCTCGCGATCACCTCGCGCTCGCGTTCGAGATTCATGCCGGCGAGGCTCTCGCTGTTGGTGGTGCCGTGGCCCATGAACTCCCAGCCGCGCTTCTTCATCTCGTCGACGGCCTTGGGGAAGTGCTCGCACACCAGCGAGTTCAACGCGACCGTCGCCTTGATGCCGGCCGCATCGAACACGTCGGCAAAGCGCCACAAGCCCACCCGCATGCCGTATTCGCGCCAGCCGTAATTTATCACGTCGGGAACGATGCTTCCCGTGTTAGGAGAAACAGCCGCGCCTACTGGGGAGTCGTAATTCCAGACCTCGACGTTAGGCGCAAACCAGACCGCGAGCGTCTTGTTGCCGGGCCAGGTGAACGGCTTGCGTTCCTGGATGAAGTTGTCTTCGTACCGATCCGGCCGGCGCACCGGCTTGCTCACCACCTGCGCCGCCGCCGGCGCCACGCCCGCCATCCCCGACAGCAGGCCTGCGGTTCCCGCCCACGCCAGACTCTGCTTGATAAAACCCCTGCGATCGCTTTCCATACGCACTTCCCTCCGGTTAACTACGACGCTGCCTCCGCCGGGTACGTTAGCACCGTTTCGGCGAAAAACGCCAATGGCCCGCAACCGCGGCGGCCTTGCGCCGCCGGCTCATCTTCAGCTTGCGCCGGCGGCTGATGTTCAGCTTGCGTTTGCTGGCCGATTAAGACATTGCTGCGCCGCGCGCTTTCAATCTCGCTCGGGAGGAGGAACCTGATGAAGAAGTCTTTAACCATGGTTGCCGCCGCGGCGAGCCTCGCGATCGCAACCCTTGCGGCGCCGACCACGGCGGATGCGCGCCGCGTCGTGCGCGCCGACGTTCCCATCCCTCCGGGAGTCGCGCCGGGCGGCGTGGCCTACGGATTCTACAAGCCTTATTATCAGCGCGGATTCGATCCCGGTTACTACTATCTCTATCCGCTCGACGCGGGATTCTACAGACCGGTCCCGGTCTATTACCGCTATTACACGCCGGGGCCTTATTTCGGCTGCTGGCGTTACGGCGTTTTCGTGTGCTGAGCGGGAGTGGCGCTTAGGCGTGGTGTTCTCCCGGCAAAACCGGGATGACAAGCATCGTCAGCAGTTCCCGACGGCGGACGCCTTCTGACCGCAATTGCGGCAGCTTGCACCGTAATTCCGACAAATTAAACGCGATGATCGCGGTCGGCTCGATCGGGGGCCTGGCTCATTCGGGGCTATTCGCTCACTGGAACCCTTCCCGCGCCCGGCGGTAAGCCGGCGCTCAAGGAGACTCTGATGAAGAAGACTCTCACTGCCTTGCTCGCGGCAACGACGATTGCCGTGTCGCTTGCGGCAACGCCCACCCCAGCCTCCGCCGGCAGCGGCGGAGCTTTCGCGGCCGGACTGTTCGGCGGGCTGGTCGGCGGCGCGATCATCGGCAGCGCACTCGCGCGGCCCTATCCGGGCTACGTGGTCTATTCCGGCGCCTACGCCTCACCGCCGCCTCCCGGGTGCTACTGGACCCGGCAACCGGTTTACGACGCAGTCGGCAACGTGATCGGCTGGCGCGGCCGGCCCGTGGCGGTCTGCCCGTAACGGCGCGCGCGACGTTTCGCCATTCGACCCGGCGGGCCCAGCGCCCGCCGTTTTCTTGTTTGCCTAGTGTTGTCCTGTCCTAGGCAGCATTGTTTTGTTTGTATTTTTCGATTTTACAAGTCCATCCCGTCCTATCCTGTACAGGCCCGTGCTACCCAGTTGGTTAGCAAAACGGTTAGCAGACTGTTCTCACACTGTTCCCTTCAGCGCGGCTGCTGAGACCGTCCGCACCCTCGGCACCTAGCTGCGCAAACAAACCCATCAGCAGCCTCGCCCATAGCGCGGCGCTAGGTATCTGCGCGTCGGTAGCCGGCGATCGGCGCTTTCGTTCCCGGTCGCGAGGACGGCTCGGTGATCTCGTAGCCGGCACGCGTCATCGCAGCCGCGAAGCGGGCGCCCATCTCAATGAGCTGGGCAGGCTCCCATATCCCCTGCTGTGCGAGGACAGCTTCGCAAAAGCGATCGTTGGTTGAGATTTTGTCTGGATCGCGGACGTGATGTTTCGGTGGCATGCGCTCAGCATTA